>Ga0308168_1000443_pt1 | contig 50718 bp, 52 predicted proteins | sample PhyCR2_FD_202133 | JGI IMG/M metagenome (GOLD analysis project Ga0308168, IMG submission 202133) | Phyllosphere microbial communities from UC Gill Tract Community Farm, Albany, California, United States - DLSLRC.R2 | ecosystem: Host-associated > Plants > Phyllosphere > Unclassified | place: USA...
TTCTATCACCGCTGCCGCGAGAATCTTCAGAACATCGAGCTGGTTTGAGTGATAAACGTGAAACATGGAAACTCCTGTGGTGACACTGTCTGGCGCGGCAAAGCGGCAGACTGGTCACTCTACCGCGGATCGCCGGGGTTGCCCATAGCGTGCGGGCTCTTTTGCCTCTCAGCAACGTAAACGCGTCAATATGGCGTGCCCCTGATACGCTCCGCTGACCTCAGCGCGTTCCAGCGTACAGTTCGAAGCGCTGCTGCGCTCAAGCGACGTGCGCCAGCCCGGCATCTCATGCCCCATCAGACGCTGCGCGGCGACGCGTACGGCGACGCGTTGCTGCCACTGCTGGCTGAAGCCCTGCGCCAGAGCGAGCTGATAGTGCAGCAGCGCGCTCACGCTCGTCGCCAGCAGCAGCAGCGCGAACAGCGCTTCCGGCAGGCTAAAGCCACGCTGCTTACAGACAGCGTTTCGCCGTCGCCAGCGGGCAGTAATCGATCCAGCCGTGCGGCAACGGTCTGAGCCTGTAGCCCTCCTTTGCCACCCAGCGCCATAGCGCCAGTTCGCCTGCCGCCGCGCGGCCTTTAAGCAACGCCCGTTCATCGCTCACCTTCTGTAAACAACTTTCCCAGCCCTGCCGCCGCTCCTGCTGGCAGCCCTGCGCCTGCGGCCAGCTCAGCGTCAGCCCCCACTGCAGCGCCGACTGCGCCGCCCAGAAATCGTGATAGTGCTGCCGCTCGTCGGCGACCAGCGACATGCCCTGCTCCAGCCTTTCCCGGCTGGCGCGCAGCGTCAGGCTGCCCATCAGCAAAATCATCAGCACCATGCCCAGCGCGCTGTTGCCTTTTTGATTCACAGGTTTTCTCCCTCGACCCAGCTCTCCAGCGTTTCCTGCTCGCTGCCGGCGCGCCCAGTCAGACGCAGCTTAATCAGCGCGCCCGTTTGCTCTACGCTGAACTGCTCAACCGCGAGAAAAGCGGGATCGGTGAGGCGTTCCCAGCCTGTTCCGCCGCATCCGTCCGCGCCGCGTCGGGTTTCCAGCTGCTTTTGCCGCAACCGAAAGCCGTAATAATCGCTTTCGCCGTGCGCGACCCCTTCCCATTTTCCATTGCTGTTGTCGTCCCAGCGCAGCAGCAGGCAGTCGCCGGAGGCGCTAAACCCCGCCGCGCCGCAGTCGCCGTTACAGTAGCCCGCGCGGCGCACCGCTTTTTCCAGCGTCTGCATCACCTGCTGCAGATCTTCGCGCAGCTGAACGCGCTGTTGCAGGCGCAGGTTTTCCCCCATCAGCAGCGGTAAAAACCGGCCTGCGCTCAGCATCAGCACGGCGCTGATGGCCATCGCCACCAGCATCTCCAGCAAACTGAACCCGGCTATCTTCAGTCGCATCCCTGCTCCTCCGGCTGGCAGAGGCGAATGCGGGCGCGGGCGGAAATAATCAACCGCAGCCTGCCGCTTGCGTTGCCAAACTCCAGGCTGCCCGCCTTCGCCATATTGCGGCGGCCGTAAAAGCCCGGCTCGCCGCGTACGCCGGTCAGGCTAACGCCGGGATAAGGCGCGATAAACTGCAGCCGCCTGCCGCGCTCACAGCCAGCATCGGGTTTCGGCCCGCTACCCAGACACCAGCGTTCGCCCGGTATCAGCCAGAGCGTGCGATCCTGGCTCTGCCAGTTGGCCTGCGCCCGCAGGCGCTGTAAAAAGCCCTGCAGCTGTTGCGCGGTCTCGCGCAGCTGCTGTCGCTGCTGCCAGCGCTGCCAGCCCTGAAGCGCGCCGAGGCTGAGGATGCCGACGATAACCAGTACGAACAGCAGCTCCGGCAGCGTAAAGCCATAGTGGGGTTCTTTTTTCATGGCGAAACTCTGCCGCTTTGCCCGCATAGTCGCGAGCGGCGTTGTGCCGGACTGCGCGCCGCGTTCCAGCAAAGATGTCAGGGTTGCATCAGGCAGCAAAAGGGTACGAGAGGGCGCGCTAAAAAGTAGAAAAAAAGCCCCGGCGAGCAAGGCTGCGCCAGGGCTTTATAACAGCAGGCAGAAGCGTTACACCGCTACCGGCGCCTTGATGGGCGGATGAGGATCGTAGCCTTCGATCTCAAAATCTTCGAAGCGATAATCGAAGATCGAGTCGGGCTTGCGCTTAATCACCAGCTTCGGCAGCGGGCGCGGCTCGCGCGTCAGCTGCAGGCGCGCCTGCTCCAGATGGTTGCTGTAGAGGTGCGTGTCGCCGCCGGTCCAGACGAAATCACCCACCTGCAGATCGCACTGCTGCGCCACCATATGGACCAGCAGCGCGTAGCTGGCGATATTGAACGGCAGGCCGAGGAAAATATCGCAGGAGCGCTGATAGAGCTGACAGGAGAGCTTGCCGTCCGCCACGTAAAACTGGAAAAAAGCGTGACACGGCGCCAGCGCCATCTCGTCCAGTTCGCCGACGTTCCACGCCGAAACGATAATGCGGCGCGAGTCGGGGTCGCGCTTCAGCTGTTCGATAACCTTCGCTATCTGGTCGATCTCTTCGCCGCGCGCGCTGCCCCAGCTGCGCCACTGTTTACCGTAGACCGGGCCGAGGTCGCCCTTTTCATCAGCCCACTCGTCCCAGATAGTGACGTTATTCTCTTTCAGGTAGCCGATATTGGTCTCGCCCTTCAGGAACCACAGCAGCTCGTGAATAATCGAGCGCAAATGCACTTTTTTGGTGGTCACCAGCGGAAAGCCATCTTGCAGGTTGAAACGCATCTGGTGACCGAAAATCGACAGCGTGCCAGTACCGGTACGGTCAGATTTCGGCGTGCCATGGTTCAGCACATGTTGCATCAGGTCCAGATACTGTTTCATTTTACCTCTCGAGTGTGTTGCTGCGGGCGACGACGATACGCCCAGACCATCATAATAACGCCTGCCAGGATCATCGGAATGGAGAGGATCTGCCCCATACTGACGCCGCCTTCAAACAGGCCGAGCTGCGCATCTGGCTGGCGGAAGAATTCAACGATAATGCGAAACGCGCCGTAGCCGATCAGGAACAGGCCGGAGACGCTGCCCATCGGACGCGGTTTGCGAATAAACAGGTTCAGAATAATAAACAGCACCACGCCTTCCAGCATCAGCTCATACAGCTGTGACGGATGACGCGGCAGCACGCCGTAGGTATTCAGCAGTTCCTGATAGCGCGGATTACTCGCCGCCAGCGCCACATCCTCGCTGCGCGAGCCTGGGAACAGCATGGCGAATTTGAAGTCAGGCGCGACGCGGCCCCACAGCTCGCCGTTGATAAAGTTGCCGAGACGACCAGCGCCAAGGCCGAACGGGATCAGCGGCGCGATAAAGTCAGAGACCTGGAAAAAGGTGCGTCTGGTGCGGCGCGCGAAAATCATCATCACCACGATCACGCCGATCAGGCCGCCGTGGAACGACATGCCGCCATCCCATACTTTGAACAGGTAGAGCGGATTTTCCAGAAACAGCGGCAGGTTATAGAAGAGCACGTAGCCGATGCGGCCACCAAGGAAAACGCCGAGGAACCCCGCGTAGAGCAGGTTTTCCACTTCCTCTTTTTTCCAGCCGCTGCCGGGTTGGTTAGCGCGGCGAACCGCCAGCCACATGGCAAAAATAAAGCCGACGAGATACATCAATCCGTACCAGTGCAGCGAAACCGGTCCGATAGAGAAGATCACCGGATCGAACTGCGGAAATGCGATATAGCCGTTATTCATCATTCACCATTCAATTTTCAGCCCTGAAAAAGGGGCGCCAGGCGGATATGTTAAAGGCTGCGCATCATAGCACAGCCTGGTTTTTTACAGAGCAGCGTAAATGTAAACGAGGATAACGCTCAACGCCCGCCGCGGATCAGACCGCCCAGCCCGCGCCGCTCCATAAAGGCGGCGACCAGGTGGCGAACCTCCGATGCGGTATGCGCGCTGAGGCCTTGCTCGCTTAGCTTCTGCGTCTCTTCTTTATCCAGATGGCGCAGCAGATACTTTACGCGCGGCACATTCTTGCCGTTCATGCTGAGATGGTGATAGCCAAGCCCCACCAGCAGCGCGACGCACATCGGATCGCCCGCCATTTCACCACAAAGACAGAGTTCAAGATTCGCCAGACGGGCTTCGGTGGCGATCGACCGCAGCGCGCGCAGCATGGCGGGATGCAGCGGATCGTAAAGATTGGCGACGCGCGTGTTGTTGCGATCGACCGCCATCAGGTACTGGGTCAGGTCGTTGGTGCCGACCGAGACGAAATCGACGCGCGTCTGCAGCTGCGGGATCATAAACAACATCGACGGCACTTCGATCATCACGCCGACGCGCGGCTTCGGAATCACATAGCCCAGCATCTCTTCCACTTCGCGTCCGGCGCGCTGGATCAGCCGCACCGCGTCATCAATCTCGTCGATATGGCTGATCATTGGCAGCAAAATGCTGAGGTTGCCGGAGGCGGCGTTGGCGCGCAGCATGGCGCGCACTTGCACCAGAAAGATTTCCGGCTGATCCAGCGTCAGACGGATGCCGCGCCAGCCGAGGCAGGGATTCTCTTCGCTGATCGGCATATAGGGCAGCTGTTTGTCAGCGCCGACGTCCAGCGTGCGCAGCGTGACCGGCTTATTGTGAAACAGCTGCAGCATGCCCTGATACTGCGCAACCTGCTCCTCTTCGGAGGGAAAGCCGTTTTGCAGCATAAAGGGAATTTCAGTGCGGTAAAGGCCGATGCCGTCCACCCAGCTGTCGAGCGTCTGCTCATGCTCCGGGCTAAGGCCAGCGTTAAGCATCACCTGGATGCGCTCGCCGCTTTTTAGTTCGCCCGGCTGATCGACGACCCCTTCCGCCATTTTGCTCAGCGCGTTCTCTTCGCTGATCAGACGCTGATACTCCTGCACCAGTACCGGTTCAGGATCGATCAGCAGCTCGCCGCGATAGCCGTCGACAATCAGCAGACGTTTATTCAGCTGCGCAGGCAGGATATCCGCGCCCATTACCGTGGGAATGCCCATGGCGCGCGTCAGGATAGCAGCGTGCGAGTTGGAGGCGCCATCGCGCACCACGATGCCCGCCAGCCGCTCGTGCGGCAGCTCCGCCAGGGTGGTAGCGGTGAGTTCGTCGGCGACCAGCACAAAACGCTCTGGCCAGGCGTTGGTGCCGACCAGAGAATCATCGAGATGAAACAGCAGGCGCTGCCCTAACACGCGCAGATCGCCTGCGCGCTCGCGCAGGTAGTTATCGCTCAGGCTGGCGAACTGGGCGGCGAATTTTTCGATCACCTTTTTTACTGCCCATTCGGCGACCGATCCCTGTTCAATCTCGTCGAACAGATCCTTTTTCAGGCGGGCGTCGGTTAACAGGTGGGAGTAGAGATCGAAGATCGCCGCGCTCTCTTTCTGCACGCCGGCGGCGAAACGTTTGCTGAAGCGGCGAAACTCGCTGGCGGCTTCGTTCATCGCCACCACCAGCCGTTCGCGTTCGCGCTGAATATCGAGCGTTGAGGCGGCGGAGACCTGATCCAGCAGCGGCTGAGTTTCATCGACCCAGCCTGGCGCGACAGCGACGCCGGGCGCGGCAGCGATAGCGCGTACCCGCGTCTGGCGGAACTGGCCGAAGAGCTGACCGAGCTGCGACTGTGACAGCAGGGTCGCCATCTGCGTCGCCAGCGTAACCAGGAAAGACTCTTCGCTTTCGTCGAACTGTCGGTGTTCGCGCTGCTGTACCACCAGCACGCCCAACAGCTGACGGCGACTGATAATCGGCACGCCGAGGAAAGAGCGATAGCGCTCTTCTTTCACTGCAGGAATATATTTGAAGCTGGGGTGACTTTGCGCATCCGCAAGGTTGATAGGTTCGGCGAGACGTCCCACCAGGCCGACGATCCCTTCGTCGAACGCCAGCGTAACGGTGCGCCCGCGCGGTTTTTTCAGGCCTCGCGTGGCCATCAGGTAGTAGCAATGGTGTTCGTGATCTGCGAGATAAACGGAGCACACTTCCGTGTCCATCGCCAGGCAGATCTCATTGACCAGAATGTCGAGCGCGTCGGTAAGACGTGGCGCGCCCGCCACCTTTTCTACTATTTCGCGCAACTGAGTGAGCATAAGGGCGTGGCCTATCCTCTTTTTCGTCGATGGGCTGGCGCGCTGCGCTGCTGCCCCGCACTCTCCTGCATCGACATTACCACGCCAGCGAATTCCTTCATGACGCGGCGATAGACATCGCGTTTAAAGGAGACAACCTGACGCACCGGATACCAGAAGCTCACCCAGCGCCAGCCGTCGAACTCCGGCGTGCTGCTGTGTTGCACATTGATATCCGCGTCACTGCTCATCAACTGCAGAAGAAACCACTTTTGTTTCTGGCCGATACACACCGGCTTTGTGTCCCAACGCACCAAACGTTTTGGCAATTTGTAGCGCAACCAGTTTCGGGTAGATGCAAGTATTCGAACATCTTTACGGTGTAAACCCACTTCTTCGAACAGTTCACGATACATCGCCTGTTCGGCGGTTTCACCGGGATTGATGCCTCCCTGAGGAAACTGCCAGGAGTGCTGTCCAAAGCGCCTGGCCCACAACACTTGTCCTTGCCTGTTACAGATTACGATACCAACATTCGGGCGGTAGCCATCATCATCGATCACTGGACTACCTCAAAGCTAAATTTGAATAGCCTGATTGTTTCACACTCCTTACAGGCGGTAAACCACTGGATTGCCGGGAAGAACGGCGTGTCGAGCCTGGATAACTCACAGCTCAGCCCAGAGTTATAAACAGTTGAGGCGCTAAAGCGCCGATCTTATTCACGTTTTCTGTGGATAGCTTTGTGCAGAACGCGGGAATTAGCTGGATAAACTTCTGCAGGCTTTAAAAAGGGCAAACACAACAATTCTGTTTTTATCAATTAAAAACAGCCATTTAAATAACTCTTATTCAGAATTCATTTTCCTGGCTTTTCAGTGAATAGCGCAGATCGCTTTTAGCTGGTCAAAGATCAAGCGACGCCGTTTTTATCCACAGACAATGGAGTAAACTTGCTCATCACTGGACAGAAAAGCGGCTTTTCCACTGAAGTCAAGGCTGTAAATGGAACCAGTAATGGTGATGCAGCGGGGTTATCCCACCGATCTGTGGATAACTTAGCTTAAGATCCTGTTCATTAATGCCATTAGTCCGGGATAACCTTGCCTTGCCGCAGAGAGTTAAAAAATGACGCCGTTAAAAAAGCATGGCGAATCATGCTATTATCGACGTCCTTTCTCCTGATGCCGCTGTGGGAAAAGAGCCCAGAGAAAAAATTGTTCATTTTTTAACCATACAGGTTTTCGCCATGTTCCAGCTTCCTGCTCCACCCGAAAATGAAGCCGTTCTGTTAACGCGCGCGCACGCGCTGGCGGGACAGACGCTGGAAACCCTCGCAAAGCAGGCTGGCCTGACGATGCCGGCCGATCTGAAACGGGATAAAGGTTGGGTCGGCATGCTGCTTGAGCGCTATCTCGGCGCCAGCGCAGGCAGCAAGGCGGAGCAGGATTTCGCCCATCTCGGTATTGAGCTCAAAACCATTCCCATTGACGCGCAAGGCAAGCCGCTGGAGACCACCTTTGTCTGCGTGGCACCGCTGACCGGCAACAGCGGCGTGACCTGGGAGACCAGCCATGTGCGCCATAAGCTGGCGCGCGTGCTCTGGATCCCGGTAGAGGGCGATCGCGCTATTCCGCTTGCTCAGCGCCGTGTCGGCGCGCCGCTGCTGTGGAGCCCGAGCGAGGAGGAAGATCGAATGCTGCGTCAGGACTGGGAGGAACTGATGGATATGATCGTACTGGGCCAGGTTGAGCGCATCACCGCCCGCCACGGCGCCTGGTTGCAAATCCGTCCGAAAGCGGCCAACAGCCGGGCACTCACTGAAGGCATCGGCGAACACGGCGAGCCGATTATGACCCTGCCGCGCGGTTTTTATCTGAAAAAGAGCTTCACCGCCCCGCTGCTGGCGCGACATTTTTTACTGTGAGTTCATGAAAGCGGATGCGTATAATCGCCGTTTACTTTTCGTTTAAGATTGAGTGTGCGCATGTTTGAGTGGATAACCGATCCCAACGCCTGGCTGGCGCTGGGCACGCTGACCATCCTCGAAGTGGTTCTGGGTATTGATAATATTATTTTCCTGTCGCTGGTCGTCGCAAAACTTCCCAAACAACAGCAGGCCAGCGCCCGCCGTCTCGGCCTGATGGGCGCGATGCTGATGCGTCTCGCCCTGCTGGCCTCTATCGCCTGGGTCGCGCGTCTGACCCATCCGCTCTTTACCCTGTTCGATCACCCCTTCTCCTGGCGCGATCTGATCCTGCTCGGCGGCGGTTTGTTTCTGCTGTGGAAGTCGAGTATGGAGATCCATGAAACCATTGAAGGCGGCGAAGAGGAGCATAAAACCAATGTTCATTCTTTCCTCGGCGCCATTGTGCAGATCATGCTGCTGGACATTATCTTCAGCCTGGATTCGGTGATCACCGCCGTCGGCCTCTCCGACCACCTCTTCATTATGATGGCGGCCGTCGTGATCGCCGTTCTGATGATGATGTTCGCCGCGCGCGCCATCGGCGAGTTTGTTGACCGTCATCCTTCAATAAAAATGCTGGCCCTCTCCTTTTTGATTCTGGTGGGTTTTACCCTGATCCTGGAGAGTTTTGCGGTGCATGTGCCAAAAGGTTACATCTATTTCGCGATGTTCTTCTCGATAGCCGTCGAATGCCTGAACCTGATGCGCAGCAAGAAAAAGGCGGCGTAAGGGGTAAAAAAGTCAAGGGCGGCCGCTGGCCGCCCTGTTATTTTCAGATTCATGCGATAACGCAAAGCGTCAAAACGATTTATTACTACACTTTTTGCTGTTGATGCTGCGCGGTCCTGTCACCAGGACGACGCAGCCCACTGGCTGACGGGAGTGAGAGGAATAAGCGTGATGAAAGAGTTGGCAGGCGTAGCAGTATTGATTTTTGCCGCCGTTACACTGAGCGGATGCAGTTCAGATTATGTAATGGCCACAAAAAATGGACAGATGATCATGACGGAAGGCAAGCCGACCATAGATAAAGAGACGGGGCTGGTTAAATATATCGATCAGTCCGGCCATGAAGTGCAGATCAATGGCGACGAAGTGTCGACCATCATTGAGCGTTAAGTGCCATTTCAACTCACCTGTCCCGCAATTTGTCCGGACAGGTGATTTCCCCGATTTTCCCCACTTCCTTCCCTGTTGATTCACGCGTTATAGTCCCAACGGACACATCATTACATTCCAAAAAATAAGGAAGACGGCTATGCACTATCACCGCATCCCCCATAGCACGCTGGAGATAAGCCAGCTGGGGTTGGGAACCATGACGTTTGGTGAACAGAACAGCGAAGCCGACGCCCACGAGCAGCTCGATTTCGCCATCGCCAGCGGCATTAACTTTATTGATACCGCTGAAATGTATCCGGTGCCGCCGCGCCCGGAAACCCAGGGTTTAACCGAACAGTACATCGGCAGCTGGCTGAAGAAGCGCGGCAGCCGCGATAAAGTTATCCTCGCCAGCAAGGTGGCAGGTCCGGTGCGCGGCGCTGACGCCTCGATTCGGCCGCATCAGGCGCTGGATCGTAAAAATATCCGCGAAGCGCTGGACGCCAGCCTGAAGCGCCTGAACACCGATTACCTCGATCTTTACCAGCTGCACTGGCCGCAGCGCCAGACCAACTTCTTCGGCAAACTGGGCTATCAGTACAGCGAGAACACCATTCCTGTCACGCTGCTGGAGACGCTGGAGGCGCTGGCTGAGCAGGTGCGCGCCGGAAAAATTCGCTATATCGGCGTGTCGAACGAAACGGCCTGGGGCGTGATGCGCTACCTGCAGCTGGCGGAAAAGCACGAGCTGCCGCGCATCGTGACCATTCAGAATCCCTACAGCCTGCTGAACCGCAGCTTTGAAGTGGGCCTGGCGGAAATCAGCCAGCATGAAGGGGTTGAACTGCTGGCTTACTCCAGCCTCGCTTTCGGCACGCTGAGCGGCAAGTACCTTAACGGCGCTAAACCGGCCGGCGCGCGCAATACGCTGTTCAGCCGCTTTACGCGCTACAGCGGCGAGCAATCGCAGCAAGCAGTCGCGGAATATGTGGCGCTGGCGCAGAAGCATCGGCTGGATCCGTCGCAGATGGCGCTGGCCTACGTACGTCAGCAGCCGTTTGTCGCCAGCACCCTGCTGGGCGCGACCACCCTTGAGCAGCTGAAGATCAATATCGACAGCTTTAATCTGACGCTGAACGAAGAGGTGCTTGAGGAGCTGGAAGCGATTCACCGTCGCTATACCTATCCGGCACCTTAACGGCTAGCTTGCTTAGCAAGCGGGTAGCCTCGCCCGAAGAGCAAAACGACCCGCGCCACGAACTGGGCGGGTCAAGGACTCAGGGATGACGAACGGCAACGTTGCGGTTGGTCGATGCTACCTGCGCTGGCACCGTTCACAATGCCGCTGGTCTTGCCCTTTGTCATTACAGCCCCAGCAGCAGCTGTCGCTCAAGCTGCGGGTCCAGCAGCGTCACATGCAGCCCCACCAGCCGCACGCCGCGCCCGGCGCGTCGCTCATCCCAGGTCTTACGCGCCACCGCTATCAGATCCTCTTTATTCAGCTCCGGCCAGATATGCTCCTGGGTCGTCAGCTGGAAATCATTGAACTTGAGTTTAACGCCCTGCCGCGCAATCTGTTTGTCGGGCCGCACCTGAGTCAGGCGGCGCTCCAGCTCCGCATAAAGAAAATCGATAATCTCCAGGCAGGCTTCCCAGCTGTGAATATCTTCCGCCAGCGTCCGCTCGACGCCGACGGACTTTCGCTCGCGCTCCACCACCACGCCACGCTCGTCAATGCCGTGGCTGCGCTCCCACAGCACGCGGCCAAACTTGCCGAAACGCTTGAGCAGCTGCGCCACATCCGCTTTCTGCACATCGGCGCAGGTATGCAGCCCCATCTCTTCCAGCTTCTTTGTCGCCACCTTGCCGACGCCCGGAATTTTCGCCAGCGGCAGCGACAGCAGAAAGCCGGGCATCTCCTGCGGCGTAATCACGTACTGCCCGTCGGGCTTGTTGAGATCGGAGGCGATCTTGGCGAGAAACTTAATCGGCGCGATGCCGGCCGAGGCGGTCAGCCCCGTCTCACGCTGAATAGTGGCGCGGATCTCGCGGGCGATCAGCGTGGCGGAGCCGTGACAGAGCGGGCTGTCGGTCACGTCCAGATAGGCCTCATCCAGCGACAGCGGTTCGATTAAAGGGGTGTAGCGCAGGAAAATATCGCGGATCTGCTGCGAGGCCTCTTTATAAGCGTCAAAGCGACCCGGCAGAAGTTTCAAATGTGGGCAGAGCTTCAGCGCCATCGCGGTGGGCATCGCGCTGCGTACGCCAAATTTGCGCGCCGGATAGTTCGCCGTGCTGATCACGCCGCGTCGTTCCCGGCTGCCGCCAATGGCGATAGGGATATTGCGCAACGCCGGATTGTCGCGCATCTCCACCGCTGCATAGAAGCAGTCCATATCGACATGTATGATTTTCACGCTTGCCCGCCATCAGGTTTTCGCCACACCTTATGATACTGTATAGATGTACAGATGCAAAAGTGCCGCCGCACCCCCACTGCTTCGGGCGCGGAAGAAAGCGGGCCTTAACGCAAATTGCCATTAAAGTTTACAAATTTCTGGCCGTCATACCTTGAGGAAAACGTGAATTTACCCGGCGGCGTCTTGATAAAAAAACAGACAATGCTAATGTTGCGCTGCGGTAGCGGAGTTTTCCGATAATGCAAGTCTGGACGCGTTTCGCGTCACCGTTCTTCCTCACTCAAGGTATACACAGCATGGGCAAAATCGCACTTCTGTTTGCGATGATTTTGATGCCAGCCCTCAGCATGGCAATGACTCCCGAGCCGACGCAGCAGATGTCGACGCCGGTGAGTAAAGAATTAAAGAAACAGCTACTCGGCACGCCGGTTTATATTCAGATCTTCAAGGAAGAACGCACGCTGGAGCTCTATGGCAAAATCGGCAACGAATTTCGCCTGCTCGATACCTACCGCATCTGTAACTTTTCCGGCGGCCTCGGACCGAAGCGCCGCGAAGGGGATTTTAAGAGTCCGGAAGGATTTTACAGCGTCAGGCTAAACCAGCTTAAGCCGGACAGCCGCTTTTATCGCGCTATCAACGTCGGTTTTCCTAACCAGTACGATCGCGAACACGCCTACACCGGCAACTATCTGATGATCCATGGCGACTGCAAATCGATCGGCTGCTACGCCATGACTAACGCCTATATGGATGAGATCTTCACTTACGTGAACGCGGCGCTGCGTAACGGCCAGGCGCAGGTCAATATCAGCATCTTCCCGTTCCGCATGACCGACACCAATATGCAGCGCCATCGCTACTCTACCTACGCCAGCTTCTGGCGCGAGCTGCAGCCGGGCTACGCCTATTTTGAGAAGTATCATCAGCCGCCGACGGTCAACGTCGCCAGCGGCAGCTATGTGATGAACAACAGCAGCCCGGTGATTGTTAATCCCGAAGCCGCGTCTAAATCATTCCTGGCGCTCTCCAAGGCAGAATAACGCCCACTCGCCTGGCACGATGCGGTGCCAGGTTTCATTTCCCGTCAGCGGCTGCGTTGCAATCACCGTCACCACATCGTTGGCGGTGGTGTGCTGCTGGAAATCGATCTCGACGTCCTGATCGAGCAGCTGCGCTTTGCCGAAGGGCGCGCGACGCGTGATCCAGTAAAGATTGGTTGAGCAGAACGCCATCAGATAGCGCCCGTCCGACAGCAGCATATTAAACACCCCTTTCTGCCGCAGCTCGCCCGCCAGTTCCGCCACATAGCGAAACACCGCTGGCCAGTTGGCGGGCGTGCGCGGATAGCGCGTCGCCAGCTTGTGCAGGATCCAGCAGAACGCCTTCTCGCTGTCGGTTTCACCGACCGGGCGATAATGGCCGGTTTCCAGCTGACGATAGCCTTTTAGCTGGCCGTTATGTGCATAGGTCCAGTTGCGTCCCCACAGCTCCCGGGTAAAGGGATGGGTATTTTCCAGCGAGACCGGCCCGCGATTCGCCTGGCGAATATGCGCCACCACTGAATGGGACTTGATCGGGTACTCCTGCACCAGCCGCGCGATGGGCGAGTTATAGCTCGGCAGCGGATCTTTAAAGGTGCGGCACCCTCTGTCTTCATAAAAGGTGATGCCCCAGCCGTCTTTATGCGGCCCGGTTCCCCCGCCGCGCTGCACCAGGCCGGTAAAACTGAAACAGATATCGGTTGGAACGTTGGCGCTCATCCCGAGCAATTCGCACATAGCTACCGCCTTAGTCAGAAAGGCCGCCAGCGCAGAAGCTGGCAGCCAGCAACCTTACTTCACCATCTCTTTTTCGATCAGCAGCATCAGGATATGGATCACCTTGATGTGGATCTCCTGAATGCGGTCAGCATAGCCGAAGTGCGGCACGCGGATTTCGATATCCGCCGAGCCCGCCATCTTGCCGCCATCTTTGCCGGTCAGGGTAATCACCTTCATGCCCTGCGCGCGCGCCGCTTCGATCGCCTTAATGATATTGGCGGAGTTGCCGGAGGTAGAGAGCCCCAGCAGAACGTCGCCCGGACGCCCCACCGCTTCGATATAGCGTGAGAAAACGTAGTCGTAGCCGAAATCGTTGCTGACGCAGGAAAGATGGCTGACGTCGGAGATGGCGATCGCCGGATAGCCCGGACGGTTTTCGCGATAGCGGCCGGTCAGCTCTTCGGCGAAGTGCATGGCGTCGCAGTGGGAGCCGCCGTTGCCGCAGGAGAGCACTTTACCGCCCGCTTTAAAGCTGTCGGCCAGCAGCACCGCCGCGCGCTGAATCGCGTGAATGTTCGCTTCGTCGCTGAGAAACGTATTCAGCGTATCCGCTGCTTCATTCAGCTCAGAGCGAATGATGTCCTGATACATAGGGATGTCCTTGTTAGTAAAAGAGTGACTTTTCAAGTTTAACGGAATGACAGGTTGCCGCAAAGCGTGCGCCGCGCGAAAGCCTGCGCGCCCTGCACGGCTGATTTTTCGATTTTGTGAGTAAGGTTGTAATTGCGATGTAAACGGATTGCTAATTAATCGCCAGTGTCATACACCTCTACAGATAACAGGTCAGACCTCTTACTACTTACGGAGCCGTGATTATGATGGTTGTGTCGATCCTCGCGACGCTGGTGTTAATCAGCGTCCTGTTTTATCACCGCGTATCCCTGGCGGCGAGCAGCGTGATTTTACTGTTGTGGACCGCCGGCTGGGCCGCGGCGCACCTCTGGACCCCCTGGCTGCTGTTGCCGCTGGCTATTGTGCTGCTGCCGTTTAACCTTCCTTCGATGCGCCGCGCAATGTTTTCGAAGCCGATGCTGCAGCGCTTTCAGCAGGTAATGCCGCCGATGTCGCGTACTGAAAAAGAGGCGATCGACGCCGGGACCACCTGGTGGGAAGGCGATCTGTTTCAGGGCAAGCCGGACTGGCAGAAGCTGCACAACTACCCGCAGCCGCGCCTGACGCCAGCAGAGCAGGCGTTTCTCGACGGGCCGGTGGAAGAAGCCTGCCGCATGGCGAACGATTTCGCTATTACCCATGAGATGGCGGATCTACCGCCGGAGTTGTGGGCTTATCTGAAAGAGCAGCGCTTCTTCGCCATGATTATCAAGAAAGAGTATGGCGGCCTGGAATTCTCCGCCTATGCGCAGGCGCGCGTGCTGCAAAAGCTGGCGGGCGTCTCCGGCATTCTGGCGATAACCGTCGGCGTGCCCAACTCGCTTGGCCCTGGCGAACTGCTGCAGCATTACGGCACTGACGAGCAGAAAGATCACTATCTGCCGCGTCTGGCGCGCGGCGACGAGATCCCCTGCTTTGCGCTGACCAGCCCGGAGGCGGGTTCCGACGCCGGGGCCATTCCCGATACCGGCGTCGTCTGTATGGGCGAGTGGCAAGGCAAGCAGGTGCTGGGCATGCGCCTCACCTGGAATAAACGCTACATTACGCTGGCGCCGGTGGCGACCGTGTTAGGCCTGGCCTTTAAGCTTTCCGACCCCGATGGTTTGCTGGGCGATACCGAGTCGCTGGGCATTACCTGCGCGTTAATTCCTACCAGCACGCCGGGCGTCGAAATCGGCAAGCGTCACTTCCCGCTGAACGTGCCGTTCCAGAACGGCCCGACGCGCGGCAAGGATATTTTCGTGCCGATCGATTTTATTATCGGCGGTCCGCAGATGGCCGGTCAGGGCTGGCGGATGCTGGTTGAGTGTCTGTCGGTAGGACGCGGCATTACCCTGCCGTCTAACTCGACCGGCAGCCTGAAAAGCGTGGCGCTGGCGACCGGCGCCTATGCCCATATCCGTCGTCAGTTCAAAGTCTCTATCGGTAAGATGGAGGGCATTGAGGAGCCGCTGGCGCGCATTGCCGGTAATGCCTATGTCATGGATGCCGCGGCGACGCTGATTACCACCGGCATTATGCAGGGTGAGAAGCCGGCGGTGCTGTCGGCGATTGTGAAGTATCACTGCACCCATCGCGGTCAGCGCGCTATCGTGGACGCCATGGATATCGCGGGCGGCAAAGGCATTATGCTTGGCAACAATAACTTCCTTGCCCGCGCCTATCAGGGCGCGCCTATCGCCATCACGGTGGAAGGCGCGAATATTCTGACGCGCAGCATGATTATCTTTGGTCAGGGGGCGATCCGCTGTCATCCGTTCGTGCTGAAAGAGATGGCGGCGGCGGCGAGTCAGGATCTCAACGCCTTCGACGCCGCCCTGTTCAGCCATATCGGCTACGTGGGCAGCAACGCCGTACGCAGCCTGTGGCTCGGCCTGACGGCGGGACGCAGCAGCGCCTCGCCGACGCGCGACGCCACGCGCCGCTACTACCAACACCTCAACCGCCTGAGCGCCAACCTGGCACTGCTGGCTGACGTTTCGATGGCGGTACTCGGCGGCAGTCTGAAACGACGCGAGCGTATTTCAGCGCGTCTGGGGGATGTGCTGAGCCAGCTTTATCTCGCCTCTGCCACGCTGAAACGCTATGACGATGAGGGCCGTCACGAGGCCGATCTGCCGCTGGTTCACTGGGGCGTGCAGGATGCGCTGCATCAGGCCGAGCAGGCGATAGAAGATCTGCTGCGCAACTTCCCGAGCCCGCTGGCGGCTGGCGCGCTGCGCATGATGATTTTTGCCGGCGGCAAACACTGCCCGGCGCCGAGCGACCGTCTGGATCATAAGCTGGCGAAGCTGCTGCAGGTGCCATCCGCCACCCGGACGCGTCTGGGACGCGGCCAGTATCTGACGCCAGGCGAGCATAACCCGGCGGGCCAGCTTGAGCAGGCCTTGCAGGAGGTGATGGCGGCGGAAGCGATCCACGATCGTCTGTGCAAACAGCAGAAAGAGCACTTCTCTTTCACCCGGCTCGACGCGCTGGCGCAGCGGGCGCTTAAAGCGGGATGGATTGATGCCGCTGAGGCGGATGTGCTGACACGCGCCGAAGCGAGCCGCCTGCGCGCCATTAACGTCGACGAGTTTGAAGCGGATGCGCTGGCGGTGCCGGTAAAGCAGCCGACGGTTAAGGCCGCGCGAGAAAGCGAGGCGGCGTAAACGAAAGGGTCGCGCACAAGGAGCGTACGCGGCCTGTAAAAGGAGACTTTTGCTCGACCTTAGCCCGCCTGCCGAATACGCGCAATCAGCGCTTCTACATCTTCCACATGATCCGCCGCCAGAATCAGCGTGCGTCCCAGCGTAATGGCGCTGCGGATACACTCGGTGCGCATCGCCTCATCCTTAATCAGCTTCATATCCGCGACGTGCGACATGCCAACGGTGCGGCGAATCAGCTCGGTGCCGCAATAGCCGATAGTATCGGCCCACACCTTGCGTAAAAACGCCTGCGCATAGCCTGGGTATGCCAGCGCTACGTCGCGTGTCTTCTCTTGCGCCAGCGCCAGGAAGCGTGCTGCAAACCTGTTCCATACCTCGCGCACGTCATTCAGCCGCAGCTCGCGCCCTTCCGCCGCTTCACGCGGGGCCAGCAGCCCCGGCAGACCGCAGTAGTTAAGCAGCAGGTTGCCCAGCGCCGTGCCGACATCAAAGCCAATCGGGCCGAAATAACCGAACTCCGCGTCGATCGCCTTCAGGCTGTTATCGGCGACGAAGATCGAGCCGCTGTGGATATCGCCGTGCAGCAGCGCTTCCGCGTGGGCAAAAAAGCGGTGTTTCAGACCGGCGACGGCGATCCTCAGCGCATCATCATTGCGCAGGCTGGCGACCAGCGGCTCCAGCGCCTGCGGATAGCTGTTGCGTTCGTGATCGGTATAGGGATCGTTAAAGAAAAGATCTTCGGTGATCTCGCACATTTCCGGATTAATAAAGCGCGCCACTTCCGCCTTTTTCTTGTGGGGATGCAGCATAAAATCGGATGTGTGAAACAGCGTCTGCGCCAGATATTCGCCCAGTTGCGTCGCCGCCTGCGGATAGTAAGCGCCCTTCACCAGCTCGCTGCGCCAGATGCGGTGGCTCGAGAGATCTTCCATCACCATTACCGCCAGCGTCTCGTCGTAGTGCGTCACCTTCACCGTGTGCTGGGGAGAATATTTATAGTGCTCGACCAGGGTTTGCGCCTCCAGCCGCGCGCGATCCAGCGTCAGCGGCCAGGACTCGCCGACGCAGCGCACATAAGGCAGAGCCTGTTTTACGATGACCCGGCTGTTGCCCTGGCGGTCGAAAATTTTAAATACCAGGTTGAGGTTGCCATCACCTATCTCTTCCGCCGCGACCAGCGAAGCGGGGTCCTCTACGCCACCAAATTCTCTGGCATAGGCTACGGCGTCAGCCGCGGTGAAGGTACGGTATTGCGACATTGCCATTCCTCTCAAACAAAAGTCTCTGCAACGAAAACCCCGCCAGGGCGCTATAATAAGCCGTTCAGACGTCTATACATCCGTTCCGCATGTTGGCACAATACGTGATAACAACGCAACAGGGTTTTCACAGACAATGCAAACACTCCGTACCACCAGCTTACAGGTTCGTGACAATCAGCTCTGGATCCTTGACCAGCAGGCGCTGCCGCAGCAAAAAAACTGGCTTCCGGCGCATGATGTGCCGCAGCTGATTGACCATATTCACGCCCTGCGCGTGCGCGGCGCGCCGCTAATCGGCCTCTCCGCCTCGCTGCTGCTGGCGCTGCTGGCCGAAGCGGGGGCCAGTCGCGACGCGCTGGCGCAGGCGCTGGCTGTATTGCGCGCCGCGCGTCCGACGGCGGTTAACCTGATGAATAATCTGGACCGGATGAAACAGGCGCTTGCGCAGGAGGATTTCGTCGTCGCGCTGAGTCATGAAGCGCTGCGTCTGGTGGAGGAAGATCGTCAGCTGTGCGACAGCATCGCCGAGGCGGGCAGCGCGCTGGTTAAACCGGGCAGCCGCCTGTTAACCCACTGCAACACCGGCGGGCTGGCAACGGCGGGCGTCGGCACCGCGCTGGGCGTTATCGCTCGCGCGCATCAGCAGGGCAAGGTGGCGAGCGTCTGGGTCGATGAGACGCGCCCGCTGCTGCAGGGCGGGCGGCTTACCGCCTGGGAGCTGGGCGAGCTGGCGATCCCCTATCGGCTCATCACCGACTCGATGGCAGCCAGCCTGATGGCGAGCGGCCAGGTCGACGCGATCTGGGTCGGCGCGGACCGCATTGCGGCCAACGGCGACGTGGCGAATAAAATCGGCACCTATAGCCTCGCAGTGCTGGCGCACTACCACCAGATCCCGTTCTATGTCGCCGCGCCCTATACCACGCTGGATCGCCAGTGTGCCAGCGGCCGCGACATTCCTGTCGAACAGCGCGCCGCCAGCGAAGTGACTGGCGTGGCGGGCAGTTTTGGCAGCGTACAGTGGGCGCCGGAAGCGGCGGCCGTCTATAACCCGGCGTTCGATGTGACGCCTGCGGCGCTGATCAGCGGCTGGGTGCTGGATACCGGCGCGGTGTCGCCGGACGAGGTAAAGGCGGGGATTTTTCAGCCCTGAATAAAAGGGCGCGCTCAGCGCGCCCCTCAGGCATTAAGGCAGGCGCGGATAGGCGTCGGCGATGGCATCGCCGGTAAAATGCGCCACCCAGCCTTCCTGATTATCGAAAATGCGAATGGCGGTGAAGTGCGGCGATGAACCCATATCGAACCAGTGCGGCGTACCCGCTGGCACCGAGATGAGATCGTTTTTCTCACACAGGATCTGATAGACCTGGCCGTCGAGGTGGAGGCAGAAAAGGCCCGCGCCCTCGACAAAGAAGCGCACCTCATCTTCGCCATGCGTATGCTCGGCGAGAAACTTCTCGCGCAGCGCCTCTTTTTGCGGGTGGTCGGCGCGCATGCTGATGACGTCCCAGCTCTGATAGCCCTTCTCCTCCACCAGCAGATCGATGGCGTGCTGATAGGCTTCAATCACGCGGGCTGGCTCTGGATTTTCGCCTAAATCGCGATCCGCCGCCCAGCGCTCGAAGCGCACATTTTTTGCGTTCAGCCGCTCGCGGATCATCTCCGCATCGGTACTGTGCCACACCGGCAGCGTGGCCTCGGTATCGGTAAAAATGGTCAATGCACTCATGCTAAAACGACTCCCGAAAAGGTGTTCACCTGATGATGGCGGCTTTCGCTGTCTGCGGGGCCGCGAATTAACTGCACGGTATTCCATCCGGCTTCCGCTGCCGCATCCAGCTCCTGACGAATGTCGGAGAGGAACAGCAGCTGCTCAGCGGGCAGGCCGGTTTGTTCAGCAATATTGCGGTAGGAGGCGACCTCGCGCTTGGCGCCGACGCGGGTATCAAAATACCCGCTAAACAGGCCAGTAATATCACCTTCATCACTGTAGCCAAATAACAGTTTTTGCGCTGCAACCGAACCGGAAGAATAAACGTAAAGCTGAACGCCCTGCTCCCGCCAGGCGCGCAGCGCCGGCAGGACGTCGGGATAGAGATGGCCGGTAAAGCTGCCGTTCATATAGCCGTCGCGCCAGATCATCCCCTGCAGCGCTTTCAGTCCAGTGGATTTGCGATCTTCGTCCATAAAGCGCAACAGGATCTGCGTTACCGCCGACAGATCGGCCTCCGGCTGCCCTGCTTCGGCGCGCACCGCGTCGAGCGCGGCGCTGACGTCGGGCTGCTGATGCTGCGCGCGAATAAACGCGGCGAGGTGCTGACGCGCGTACGGGAACAGTACCTCATGTACGAAGCGGATATCGCTGGTGGTACCTTCAATATCGGTGACAATAGCGCGGATCATTGAGCCTCCAGCAGGCGACGTTGACGTTCGCATTCAAATAAAAATTCCAGACCTTCCAGATGACGACGCGCTTCGTTAACGTCCCGGCCCCAGCAGGTTAAGCCGTGGCCGCGCAGCAGAAAGCCGTAGCGAAACGGATTGTTCCGGGCATATGCCTCAATGCGCTGCGCCAGCGCGTCGATATCCTGGTCGTTATCAAACAGCGGGATCGCCACGCACGCAAGATGGGTATGCTGCCCCGCCAGGGTTTTCTGCATTTCATAGCCTTCCAGCCGCAGCGCACTGCCCTTTTCGACCCGCGACAGCACCGTTGCATTGACCGTATGGGTATGCAGCACTGCGCCCGCGTCGGGAAACAGTCGGTAGATCAGGGTATGGAGCCCTGTTTCCGCCGAGGGCCTGCGTCCGGACGGCGCGCTGCTGGTGGCGATCTCCACCTGAATAAAGTCGTCGCGCGTCAGGCTGCCTTTATCCTTGCCTGACTCGCTGAGCAGGCAGAAGCGGTCATTTTCACGAACCGACATATTGCCGCCGGTGGCGGGCGCCCAGCCTTTTTCACCAATCCAGCGGCAGGCCGCCACCAGCTGGTCGAGCGGAGAGAGTTCAGACATAGCGTATCAGGCATCCTGTAACGTGGGTTTTAGACGTCTAAGCGTCTCGATTGCCAAATATTAACATCCTGTTTATAGTGGCTTCAACACAGGGTTACTCCGCAACGACATTCGCGCTTAAGGCAATTAACCATGACGCAGCCCAATCTGACGCCGGAGAGTAAACTTCCCGCTCTCGGCACCACCATTTTTACCCAAATGAGTGCGCTGGCGCAGCAGCATAACGCCATTAACCTCTCTCAGGGTTTTCCCGATTTCGATGGCCCGCGCTATCTGCAGGAGCGCCTGGCGCATCACGTCAGCCAGGGCGCGAATCAGTATGCGCCGATGACCGGCGCCCTGCCGCTGCGCGAAGCGATCGCCGGGAAAACCGCTGAGCTTTATGGCTACCGGCCCAACGTCGAAAGCGATATCACCGTGACCGCTGGCGCGACCGAAGCGCTCTACGCGGCGATCACGGCGCTGGTGCGCCAGGGCGACGAGGTGATCTGCTTCGACCCAAGCTACGACAGCTATGCGCCTGCCGTCGAGCTGTCGGGAGGCGTGCTGAAGCGCATCGCGCTGCAGCCGCCGGGCTTTCGCGTCGACTGGGCAGCGTTCGCCCGTCTGCTCTCCAGCAAAACGCGTCTGGTCATCCTTAATACGCCACACAACCCTTCCGCCACCGTCTGGCGTAAAGCGGATTTCGCCGCGCTCTGGCAGGCGATCGCCGATCGGGAAATTTACGTGCTGAGCGACGAGGTCTACGAGCATATCTGCTTCGATGAGGCGGGCCACGCCAGCGTACTGGCGCATCCGCAGCTGCGCGAGCGCGCCATCGCCGTCTCCTCATTCGGCAAAACCTTTCATATGACCGGCTGGAAAGTGGGCTACAGCGTCGCGCCCGCCGCCATCAGCGCGGAGATCCGCAAGGTGCATCAGTATCTGACCTTTGCGGTCAATACGCCCGCGCAGCTGGCGATTGCCGATATGCTGCGCGACGCGCCGGAACACTACCGCGAGCTGCCGTCGTTTTACCGCGCGCGCCGCGACCGTCTGGCGCAGGCGCTGGAGAAGAGCCGCTTTAAGGTGCTGCCGTGCGAAGGCACCTACTTTCTGCTGGCGGACTACAGCGCCATCTCCGATCTCGACGACGTAAGCTTCTGTCAGTGGCTGACGAAAGAGGTGGGCGTGGCGGCGATCCCGCTATCGGTGTTCTGCGCCGGCCCCTTCCCGCACAGGCTGATCCGCCTCTGCTTCGCCAAACAGGAGGCGACGCTGGACGCCGCCGCGGAGCGCTTATGTCAGATTTAAAGATTACCGTTTTGCAGGAAACCCTGCACTGGATGGATGGCGAAGCGAACCTGCGTCATTTCGACGCCGTACTTGAGGGCGTGACGGGCCGCGATCTGATCCTGCTGCCGGAGATGTTCACGACCGGATTCGCCATGGAAGCGGCGCAGCGTTCGCTGCCGCAGGCGCAGGTGGTGGAGTGGCTGCACCGCCACGCCGAGGCGAGCGACGCGCTGGTAGGCGGCAGCGCGGCGATCCAGACTGAGAAAGGCGCGGTGAACCGCTTTCTGCTGGTAGAGCCGAACGGCACGCTGCACCAGTATGACAAGCGGCACCTGTTCCGCATGGCGGACGAGCATCATCACTATCAGCCAGGGACGACGCGTGAAGTGCTGCAGTGGCGCGGCTGGCGCATCCTGCCGCAGATCTGCTACGACCTGCGCTTCCCGGTGTTCGCGCGCAACCGCAACGACTACGATCTGGCGCTCTATGTAGCGAACTGGCCCGCGCCGCGCGCGTTGCACTGGCAGGCGCTGCTGCTGGCGCGCGCTATTGAGAATCAGGCTTATGTGGCGGGCTGCAACCGCGTCGGCAGCGACGGCAACCAGCATCACTACAGCGGCGACAGCCGGATTATTTCGCCGCAGGGCGAGATCCTCAGCGAGGCGGCGCCCTTTACGCAGGCGCGGCTCGACGCAACGCTGTCGCTGGAGGCCCTTAACGCTTATCGCGAGCGCTTTCCGGCCTGGCGCGACGCCGACGATTTTACGTGGACGCAATAAAGCACCGATCCCCCTCGCCCGCGGAGGAGGCACTGACAATTCGCGTCAGGTAAGGCGCAGGCCAGCGCAGGAGCCGTGCTTCGGCCATCGCGCTGGCACCGGCAATAAAAAAGCCGCAGCGGTTCAGGCTGCGGCTTTTTACTGGCTGCTAATGCGTCAATCAGATATCGAAGCGATCCAGATTCATCACTTTGGTCCAGGCGGCCACGAAGTCAGTAACAAACTTCTGGTGTGCATCGCTGCTGGCGTACACTTCCGCCAGCGCGCGCAGAATGGCGTTAGAACCAAATACCAGATCGGCGCGGGTCGCGTGGTACTTCACTTCCCCGCTCTGACGATCGCGCCCTTCAAACAGCTCGGCGCTCTCATCGGTGGCGCGCCAGGCGGTGCGCATATCCAGCAGGTTCACGAAGAAATCTGTGCTCAACACGCCGGGACGCTCGGTAAAGACGCCGCGGTTGCTGCCGTCGAAGTTGGTTCCCAGCACGCGCAGACCGCCCAGCAGCACCGTCAGCTCCGGGGCGCTCAGGGTCAGCTGCTGCGCTTTGTCCAGCAGCAGCGTTTCGGTCGATGAACCGCCCTGCACGCGGCGATAGTTACGGAAACCATCCGCCAGCGGCTGCAGTAAAGCGAAGGATTCGACATCGGTCTGATCCTGACGCGCATCGACGCGGCCCGGCGTAAAGGGCACCTGTACCGCCACGCCAGCCGCCGCGGCTGCCATTTCGATCCCGACGTTGCCCGCCAGGACGATGACATCCGCCAGCGAGGCTTTGCCTGAGGTCTGCTGAATATCCTGCAGCACCGGCAGCACGTCGCGGATAACGCTGGCGTTAACCGCCCACTCTTTCTGCGGCGCCAGCGCCAGACGCGCGCCGTTCGCACCGCCACGCTTGTCGCCGCCGCGGAAGGTAGAAGCGGACGCCCAGGCTGCGGAAACCAGCTGGCTGACGCTCAGTCCCGACGCAGCGATTTTTGCTTTCAGCTCGCTGATGTCGCTGTCGCTCGGCTGATGGATCGCCGCCGGCAGCGGATCCTGCCACAGCAGATCTTCTTTCGGCACTTCCGGTCCCAGGTAGCGCGCTTTCGGCCCCATATCGCGGTGGGTCAGCTTGAACCATGCGCGGGCAAAGGCTTCGTTAAACGCCTGCGGATCGTTAAGGAAGCGACGAGAGATCTTTTCAAATTCCGGGTCGAAGCGCAGCGTCAGATCGGTAACCAGCATGGTCGGCTTACGCTTTTTCTCCGGATCAAAGGGATCGGGGATAATCGCGTCGGCGTTGCTGGCTTCAAACTGGATCGCACCTGCCGGGCTGTGCGTCTGCACCCACTCATATTTGAACAGGTTTTCGAAGAAGTAGTTGCTCCACTGGGTCGGCGTTTGCGTCCAGACCACTTCCAGACCGGAAGTAATGGCGTCCGCGCCTGCGCCGCTGCCGTAGCTGCTGCTCCAGCCCAGACCCTGCGCTTCAATCGGAGAGGCTTCCGGATCGACATCGAGATGGCTGGCGGCGCCCGCGCCGTGAGTTTTGCCCAGCGTATGACCGCCAGCGATCAGGGCGACGATCTCTTCATCATTCATACCCATATTGCCGAAGGTGGCGCGGATCGCCGGCGCGGCTGATGCCGGGTTGCCGCTCGCTTCTGGCCCTTCCGGGTTGACGTAGATCAGACCCATTTCCGTCGCGCCGAGTGGTGCGTTCGCAAGGCTTTCCGGATGGCGGTGCGCCAGCCATTCGGTTTCGTTACCCCAGTCGACGTCCATATCCGGTTCCCACACGTCTTCGCGTCCAGCGCCGAAGCCAAAGGTACGGAAGCCAGCGTTTTCCAGCGAGACGTTACCCGCAAGGATATAGAGATCGGCCCAGGAAATTTTCTGACCATACTTCTGTTTCACCGGCCACAGCAGACGACGCGCTTTATCCAGGCTGACGTTGTCCGGCCAGGAGTTGAGCGGCGCAAAACGCTGCTGACCGCGGCCAGAGCCGCCGCGACCATCGACGGTGCGGTAGGTGCCCGCGCTGTGCCACGCCATACGGATAAACAGGCCGATATAGCTGCCCCAGTCGGCTGGCCACCAGGATTGCGAGTCGGTCAGCAGCGCGCGGATGTCCGCTTTCAGCGCTGAATAGTCGAGCTTGCTGAACTCTTCGCGGTAGTTGAAATCGTCGCTGAGCGGGTTGGAACGGCTGGAGTGCTGGTTTAACAGATCGACACGCAGCATGTTGGGCCACCAGTCGCGGTTGCTGGTGCCGCTACCGGCGCCACGCGCCAGAACGCTTTTCTCTTCGGAAGCGCCATGGTGGAAAGGACATTTACCTGCTTCGACTCCACTCGCGCTCGGGCTTTTTTCTTCCGTGGCGCCATGGGGAAAAGGGCATTTACCTGCGGCGGCTGCATTATCGTTATTTTCTGGCGTGCTCATTATCGGCTCCGTTGGCTTTTGATTACCCGGCTACGATAACGTTACGCTTGTATAAACACTATTTGGCTGAACCGACGGTATTGATAGCCGCAGGCTTTCAAATTTAGCTACCGCGATAGGTCGACCACGACCAGGGCGAAATCAAAAAAGGCAGATGAAAATGGCTGCCCGCTTCGGCAATCACAAAGTCGATTTGCGCAGAGACATAGAGCGCATCGCGTCCGTCCATAGCAAAGTAGTCGCCAATCTCTGCGGTCAGGCGATAGTGGCCGGGGGCGAGCGGCTCCGGCGTTAACTCACTAACGCGCCCGTCGCTGTCCGTGGTGCCTTCGCAGACAGGCAGCCAGCCCTCCGGGCTATTCTGCTCAAGCGAGACGGCGACGCCGACCGCCGGTTTGCCCAGCGCGGTGTCCAGAATATGGGTAGTGATAGTGCTCATGTCAGGCTCTCCTTCAGACGCAACAGGGTAATTTCGCGTAGTTGCTGCAGCGCTTCGCGCGTTTCGGTCTCTTCATCATGGCTCAGGCGACGCTGAAGTTGCGCCAGCATCTCTTCGCCGCTGCGCCCACGGGCGCGAATTAAGAAAACGCGGCCAAAGCGCGCTTCATAGGCCTGATTGCCCGCCAGCATCGCCTGCTTCAGCGCCGCGTTGGCGTCACCCATCGCTGACTGCTCCTGACGCGACAGCGCCGCCTCTTTGTCCGCGCCGCTGGCGCGCTCGCCGATGCGCGGATGCGCCGTCAGCGCCTGTTCAAGATCCTCGCTGTCCCACGCCTGCGCCAGCCTTTCCGCCTCCTCCAGCAAGGCCGACACGGAGGCAAAGGGACGCGCGGCCGCCAGCGCCTGCTGCCAGCGCGGGATCGCCACGCAGTGGGCGATTACGGCCTGCGCCGCGTCATAAGGCAGCGCGTTAAAGGTCGCAAGGTTCATCACGCGCTCCGCTGTGCCAGCTGGCACACGGCGTGCAGATAAGCGCGCACCGCCAGCGCCACGTCGTCGGTCATTACCGCCTCCGCCGGATGGTGGCTGATGCCCCGTTCGTTGCGCACAAACAGCATGCCGACCGGCCAGCGCTCGGCGATGGCGATGGCGTCATGGCCCGCGCCGCTCGGCAGCGCCAGCGTGCGGCCCTGCACCGTCTCTACGGCGCTGCTCAGCGCCTGACGCAGCTGGCTGTCGCAGGCGGTGGCGCTGATGCGGTAATACTCCTCCGCCTCGAAGCGCAGGCCGCGTCGCAGCGCAATCGCTTCGCCCTGGGTCAGCAGGCTCGACAGCAGCCGTTCCAGCGGCAGATCTTCCGGGCCGCGCACGTCCAGCGACAGAACGACCTCGCCGGGAATAACGTTAACCGCGCCGGGCGCGCAGCTCAGGGTACCGACCGTCGCCACCAGCTGCGGATCCTGCTCGCGCGTCGTCGCCTCGATAAACACCATCCATTCCGCCGCCGCCGCCAGCGCGTCTTTGCGGTGCGTCATCGGCACCGTACCCGCATGGCCCGCTTCGCCGGTAAAGCGACAGCTAAGACGGCGCGCGCCGTTGATGGCGGTGACGACGCCCAGCGCCAGCCCGGCCTGCTCCAGACAGGGCCCCTGTTCGATATGCAGTTCAAGATAGGCGACGATGGCGTTAAGGTCACGGGCGGCGCGCGGAATAGTGTCGGCATCCAGCCCTACGTCCGTCATCGCCTGCGCGACGGTAATGCCGTTGCCGTCCGGGTGCGTCGGCCAGCTTTCCGGCCAGCTGCCGGCGATGCCGCGACTGCCGAGCAGCGTAATGCCAAAGCGCGTTCCTTCTTCATCGCCGAACCCGACAACCTCCACCGCCAGCGGCAGGCGCAGCTGTTTCTCATGGAGCCACTGTACGGTTTCAATCGCGGTCAGCACTCCCAGCATCCCGTCGTAGCGTCCGGCGTTGCGCACCGTGTCGAGATGCGAGCCGAGCAGCAGCGCGGGTGCCCCGCTGCTCGCGCCTTCGTAGCGGCCGCAGATATTGCCGACTTCATCCTGCCAGACGCGCATGCCGGCCTGCGCCATCCACTCGCCTACCTGGGCGTTGGCGCGCAGATGCTCCGGCGAGAGATAGACGCGCGTCAGGTGATCGGGCGATTCGCTGATCGCCGCCAGCGCGTCGCAGCGCGCCATTACGCGTTCGGCGGCCAGTTGCGCCTCAGCGGCGTTCATCATCATGCGCCGCTCCCGTAGTGATCCCAGGCCGCCTGCATCGCCGCGCCCTGCGTCGCGCGGAAGCCGACGTGCGTCAGCACTGCTTCCAGCGCCGCCAGCGTGGTCATGACGCAATCTTTCCGCGCGTTATAGCCCATGGTGCCGATGCGCCATACCTTGCCGTGCAGAGGGCCAAACGAGGTGCCGATCTCAATGCCGAAATCTTCCAGCATCAGCTTGCGCACCTGGTCGCCGTTGACGCCCTGCGGGATCACCACGCCGAGCACGTTGTTCATCTTGTGCTTCAGATCGCCGAAGGTCTCCAGTCCCATGCCCTGAATGCCTTTCAGCAGCGCGTCGCCGTGCAGCTTGTGGCGCGCAATGCCTGCGTCCAGCCCTTCCTGCAGAATAAGACGGGCGCACTCCCGCGCGCCGAACAGCGCGGTGGTCGCTTCGGTATGGTGGTTAAGCCGCTCCGGCCCCCAGTAATCCATGATCATGCCGAGATCGAAATAGTTCGAGTAGATCATCTCCTCATCGCCATCCTGGTGCTCGGCGGTACGGATCCCCTCCTCAACGCATTTACGCCTGCGGATAGCCTCTTCCATCTGCGGGCTTAAGGTGATGGGCGAGGTGCCGGACGGGCCGCCGAGGCACTTCTGCATGCCTGCCGATACCGCATCCAGCCCCCAGGCGTCGGTCTCCAGCGCGTTGCCGCCGAGCGACGCGGTGGCATCGGTATAGAAGAGTACGCCATACTTTTTGCAGATCGCGCCCAGCTCCGCCAGCGGTTGCAGCATGGTGGTCGAGGTATCGCCCTGTACCGTCAGCAGCAGGCGTGGCTTAACGCACTTAATAGCATCTTCGATCCGATCCGGCGTAAAGACTTCCCCCCAGGGCACCTCAATGGTGTGCACCTCGGCGCGGCAGCGGCGGGCGATCTCGCACAGCAGATGGCCGAAGCGGCCAAATACCGGCACCAGCACCCGATCGCCAGGCCGGATCGCCGACAGCAGGATCGCCTCGATCCCGGCGCGTGAGGTACCGTCAATCAGCAGCGTCCAGCGGTTTTCCGTACGGAAGACGCCGCGATAGAGCGCCATCACCTCGTTCATATAGTGCGTCATCGCCGGATCGTACTGGCCGATCAGCTGAGTCGACATGGCGCGCAGCACGCGCGGATCGGCGTTGATCGGGCCAGGCCCCATCAGCAGACGCTGCGGCGGATTAATTTGCGGGTAGCGGTTTTCCATATTGGTTTCCTTCTGAAATTAGAGTCGCACCGAGGAGATAAACTGCTTCAGCTCCGGCGTCTGCGGCGCGGCGAACAGGGTTTTGCTGCTGCCCTGCTCCCAGACGCGCCCCTGATGCATAAAGACCACGCGATCGCCGACGTCGCGCGCGAAATTCATCTCATGGGTGACCAGGATCAGCGTCATTCCTTCGGCGGCGAGCTGCTCCAGCACTTTCAGCACCTCGCCTACCAGCTCAGGATCGAGCGCCGAGGTGATCTCGTCGCACAGCAGCACCTTCGGGTTCATCGCCAGCGCGCGGGCAATGGCAACGCGCTGCTGCTGGCCGCCAGAGAGGTTCGCCGGGTAGTAATCGAGGCGCTCGCCGAGGCCAACTTTCTCCAGCATCTGCATCGCCAGCGCGCGGCACGCCGCCTCGCCTTTCTTCAGCACCCGGCGCGGCGCCAGCATTACGTTTTCCAGCGCGGTCATATGGGGAAAGAGATTGAAGTTCTGAAACACCATGCCGACCGAACGGCTGATGTCGCGCGCCTGGCTATCGCGATCGGTAATCGTCATGCCACCCAGCTTGATGCTGCCCTCCTGATAGCCCTCCAGACCGTTCATACAGCGCAGCAGCGTGCTTTTGCCTGAACCGCTGCGGCCGATGATGGAGATCACTTCGCCCATTTCGATATCGAGATCGACGCCTTTCAGCACGTGATTATCGCCGTAGTACTTCTGCACCTGATTAATGGTGATGAGCGGCATGGAATTTTTTCTCCAGATACTGGCTGTAGCGGGACAGCGGGTAGCACATCAAAAAGTAGCCCAGCGCGACCAGCCCAAACACCTTGAACGGCTGCAGGGTCACGTTGTTCAGAATGGTTCCGGCTTTCGTCAGTTCGATAAAGCCGATAATGGAGGCGAGCGCGGTGCCCTTGATTACCTGTACGGCGAAGCCCACTGTCGGCGCGATGGCGATGTGCAGCGCCTGCGGCGCGATAACCCGCCACAGAGTCTGGCCGAAGCTGAGGCCGAGGCAGCGCGACGCTTCCCACTGCCCTTTCGGCAGCGCGCGGATGCTGCCGAACCAGATATCGAGCAGAAAAGCGCTGGTATAAAAGGTCAGGGCGAGCGAGGCCGCGGTCCAGGGCGCGACGTCGATGCCAAACAGCCCGACGCCGAAAAAGGCAAGAAAGAGCTGCATCAGCAGCGGCGTGCCCTGGAACAGCTCGGTATAGGCGCGGATCAGCCGCGTCAGCCATTTCCGCTGCAGCAGGCGCAGCAGGAGCAGCGGCAGCGTCACCAGCGTGCCGCCGACAAAGGCGGTCAGCGACAGCAGCAGGGTCCAGCGCGCCGCCAGCAGCAGATTGCGCAGAATGTCCCAGTCGGTAAAGGTCGTCATCATCGCTGCGCTCCAAACCATTTACGCCCCAGCGCCAGCAGCGCCTGCCGCATGGCGATCGATAACAGCAGATAGATCAGCGTGGTCACCAGATAGACCTCGAAACTTAAAAAGGTGCGCGACTGGATCAGGTTGGCGGCGAAGGTCAGCTCTTCATAAGAGACCTGCGACACCACCGACGAACCGAGCATCACGATAATGCACTGGCTTACCAGCGCCGGATAGATGCGCTGCAGCGACGGCGGCAGCACCACGCGCAAAAAGGTCTGCGCGCGCGTCAGGCCCAGCACGCGTCCCGCTTCCCACTGCCCTTTCGGCGTCACCTGAATCCCGGCGCGGATAATCTCGGTGCTGTAGGCACCGAGGTTAATCAGCATCGCCAGCAGCGCCGCCTCGCCCGCCGTCAACTTCAGTCCCAGATTAGGCAGACCGAAAACAATAAAGAAGAGCTGCACCACGAACGGGGTGTTGCGGATGATCTCCACATAGAGGCCCCAGAGACGGCTGGCCCAGCTCGCTTTACCGCTGCGCAGCGCCGCGCCAAGGATCCCCAGCCCGACACCGCCCACGGTGGCCAGCACCGTCAACTGAAGGGTGACCCACAGCCCGGCAAGCAGCTCTGGCCAGTAGGGCCAGAGCGCAGGGAAGTTAAGTTGCCCGAGCATCATGCGCCCTTATGCGCCGAGGCTGGCGGGCAGCGGCGCTTTCAGCCACTCTTCCGACAGCTTGTTGAGCGTGCCGTCTTTGATGCCCTGCTCAATCAGCGCGTCGACCTTCGCCTTCAGCGCCGGCTCACCCTTTTTCAGACCGATAAAGCAGGGCGAGTCTTTCAGCATAAACTGCGCTACCGGTGCTTTTTGCGGATTCTGCCGCGCGATCGCCGCGATCACCAGGTTGCCGGTCGCGACGTACTGCACCTGTCCAGAGAGGTAAGCCGACAGCGTGGTGTTGTTGTCCTCGTAGCGCTTCACCTGCGCCTCTTTCGGCGCGAGACTGCTCAGCACCATATCCTCTACCGCGCCGCGCGTGACCCCAATACTCTTGCCGCTGAGCGCCGCCGCGTCTTTCAACGCCTCGCCTTTTGGCCCAAAGACGCCAAGGAAAAAGGGCGCATAGGCGCGGCTGAAGTCGATCACCTTCTCCCGCTCAGGGTTTTTACCCATGCTGGAGATCACCAGATCGACCTTGTCGGTTTGCAGATAGGGCACGCGGTTGGCGCTGGTGACCGGTACCAGCTGCAACTTAAGTTTCATCTGTTTCGCCAGATAGCGCGCGGTGTCGATATCATAGCCTTGCGGCTGCAGATCGGTGCCCACCGATCCGAACGGCGGGAAATCCTGCGGCACCGCCACGCGTAGCACGCCGCGCTTCTCGATATCCTGTAACTGATCCGCCAGCGCGCTGCCGGTCTGGATCATGAGTAACGCTGCCGCCGCTACCGCCATTAATACTTTTTTCATTATGCACCCCGGTAAGTTGACCTGAAACAAAAGATTCTTGTAATTGTGATTTGCAACTAATGTGCCAATGCAGTACGAGGCGAGGTAAACGGCAAGAAGGCTTAATTACGGCAGTTAAGGCGGATTTGCACCGCCCGACGCAGGAGGATCAAAATGAGGCAAAGCACCAAAAAGGTGCTCGTTAACGGTGCTCCAGCTCATCCAGCTGCAGGTAGAGATCGGCGATCTGGTGGATACGCTGGCGACCTTGCGACAGCATTTCATGCAGTAGCGCATTGGTCAGTAAATTGATCAGGCTCATCGCCGAAGCGTAACTGTCGAAGGCGGATACGCTGTCGAGCGGCGCGCAGAGCTGCCAGCGCGCCAGGCCCGCCATCGACTGCGCCTGCGGCTCGCACAGCACCAGCAGCGGAATATCGCGCTGCTGCAGCTGCTGTATCAGCGGGCGGATCAGGCGCGGACGACGGCGAAACGCCATAACGATCACCATATCGTCGGCGGTAATATCCACCACCTCTTCCGCCAGCGTCTGGCCCGGCTGCGGCAGTACGGCGACGCTGGAACGGGCCTGCAGCAGCTGCTGGCGCAGGTGCAGCGCCAGCGGCCAGGAGTTACGCATACCGATAACGAAAATACGTTTCGCCTGCGTCATCTGCTGCACCGCCTCGCCAAACTGCTGCGCGTCAAGCGCGTTCACCCACTGCGTCAGGTTCGCCATCTCCTGCTTATAGTGGCGCGCCAGCAGCGTATTGCCCTGCACCGCGTCGCGGTTGTCGGTCAAGGGCATACCGCTCTGCCGCAGAATACGCAGTTCGTCGCGCATATCTTTATATTTGTCATAGCCCAGCCGTCGGAACAGGCGGCTGACGGTGGCTTTCGACACGCCGCTGAGCCGCGCCAGCTCGGCACTGTTGTAGCTGATCAAATCGTCGAAATGGTCAAAGACGAAATCCGCAATACGCTGCTCCTGGGGCGAGAGCTGCGGATAGTGGCTTCTGAGTCGTTCATCGAGCTGTTTCATGCGTCGTCCTGTAACTTTCGTTTCAGCAGAAGCTAGCATAATTCGATCCAGGTTACCGCTGTCGTGCGCGACCGCAAAAACTGGAACGGCTCTTGCTTGGATCCTCGCTCTGTTACCCGATAAGAAGCGTAAATATGATTCAGAGCAATATGGCTCCGCTGGGCATGGCGGTCGCACCGCACCACCTGGCGAGCGAGAGCGCGCTGGCGGTACTACGCGACGGCGGCAACGCCCTTGAGGCGATGGTCGCCGCGGCTGCCACCATCGCAGTGGTTTATCCCCATATGAACGGCCTCGGCGGCGACGGCTTCTGGCTGGTGCTGCCGCCCAACGGCGAGCCGGTGGCTATCGACGCCAGCGGCGCGGCGGGTTCGCTGGCGCATCCCCACTTCTACCATGGCGAAGGCACGATCCCGCATCGCGGTCCGAAAGCAGCCTTAACGGTAGCCGGGACGGTAAGCGGCTGGCAGGAGGCGCTGGCGCTCTCTCGCGAGCTGGGCGGCGCCTCGCTGCCCCTGCCGCGCCTGCTGCGCGACGCCATCCGCTATGCCGCCGACGGCATTCCGGTCACCGCGTCGCAGGCGGCCGCCACCGCCGCCAAACGGCACGAACTTGCACATCAGCCGGGGTTTGCCGCCACCTTTATGCCGGACGGCGAGCCGCCGCGCCAGGGCAGCCGCTTTACCCAGCCGGCGCTGGCGCAGACGCTCAGTCTGCTGAGCGACCAAGGCCTCGACAGCTTCTATCGCGGCGAGCTGGCGCGCCACCTGGCGCGAGAGATGTCGGCGCTCGGCATGCCGGTGACGCTGGCGGATCTGCAGCAGCAGCGCGCACGTCGCTGCGTTCCGCTGCACGTGGCGCACAGCGAAGGCGATCTGTGGAATATGGTGCCGCCGACTCAGGGCCTGGTCTCGCTGGCGATCCTCGGCATTACCGATCATCTTGCGATGGCGCAGGCTGATGAGGCGCAGACGGTGCACCGCATTGTGGAAGCGACAAAAAAAGCGTTTGCCCTGCGCGATCGCCATATTACCGACCCGCGCCATATGAGGTGCGAAGCGCAGTCGCTGTTAACGCTGGATCATTTCGCCACCCTGGCGAGCCAGATTGACGAGGCGCAGGCCGCCCCCTGGGGAACCGGACGCGGTCCCGGCGACACGGTATGGATGGGCGTGATGGACAGCAGCGGCCTCGCCGTCTCCTTTATTCAGAGCATCTATCACGAGTTCGGCAGCGGCGTGGTGATCCCCGGCACCGGCATCACCTGGCAGAACCGCGGCGCCGCCTTTAGTCTCGATCCGGATCATCTGCTGGCGCTGGCACCGGGCAAGCAGCCGTTTCACACCCTTAATCCCGCCGCCGCGCGCCTGAAAGATGGCCGCACGCTGGTCTACGGCTCAATGGGCGGCGACGGACAGCCGCAAACCCAGGCGGCGATCTTTACCCGACATGTGATTCAGGGCATGCCGCTGCAGCAGGCGGTAAGCGCGCCGCGCTGGCTGCTGGGACGCACCTGGGGCAACGCATCTGACTCGCTCAAGCTGGAAGGCCGCTTCGCGCCGGAGACGATCGCCAGGCTGCGCCAGCTGGGGCATGAAGTGGAGCTGCTGCCCGATTTCAGCGAGGCGGTCGGTCACGCGGGCGCTATCGTGCGCCATAACAACGGTATGCTGGAAGGCGCATGCGATCCGCGCAGCAACGGCAGCGCAAGCGGATTCTGACAGGAGAAACACAATGAATCAGACAACGGACTGGGCGCGCTATCTGGCGCAGATGGAGCAATTGCTGGCGCTGGAGCTGGACGACGCGCGCCGTGCCGAGCTGGTCATTCAGCTGGAACGCATCGCCGCGCTGGCAGCGCCGCTGATGGCGTTTCCTCTCGATGAGAGGCTAGAAGTGGCGGGAGTATTTCATCCATGAACCTCAGCGAATTTTCTCTCCAGGCGCTGCAGCAGGCGATCCAGCGCGGCGATCTCAGCGCGCGCGAGGTGGCGCAGCAGACGCTGCAAGGCATTGAGCGCCACCGGGCGATTAACGCCTGGACCGACGTTACGGCCGAACGCATGCTGCGCGAGGCTGACGCGATCGATGCGCAGCGGCGGCGCGGCGAGAACCTGCCGCCGCTGGCGGGCATTCCTTATGCGGTGAAGAATCTGTTCGACGTGGCGGGACATACCACGCTGGCGGGCGCCGCCTTGTTTCAGGATCGTCCTGCGGCGACGCAGGACGCCTGGGCGATCAGGCGTCTCAGCCGCGCCGGGGCGTTGCTCTCCGGCATGCTGAATATGGATGCCTACGCCTATGGGTTTACCACTGAGAACACCCACTTCGGCGCGACGCGCAATCCCCATGACCTGACGCGCGTGGCGGGCGGATCGTCGGGCGGCTCCGCTGCGGCGGTGGCGGCCGGGCTGGCGCACTTCTCCCTCGGCACCGACACCAATGGGTCAATTCGCGTGCCTGCGTCACTGTGCGGCATCTTCGGCCTGAAGCCGACCTTTGGCCGCCTGTCGCGCAGCGGCAGCCATCCGTTTGTCGGCAGCCTCGACCATATTGGCCCCTTCGCGCGCCGCGTTGAAGATCTGGCGCTGGTGTATGACATATTGCAGGGCCGCGACGCCGATGACGCCTTCCAGGCGGACCGGCCTGCCGATCCGACGCTGGTCGGACTGGAAGTGCGCGGTCAGCGCTGCGCGCTGCTGGGCGGCTTTTTCTCTGCCTGGTGCGACGACGACGCGCGCGACGCGCTGGCGCGGGCCGCTCAGGCGCTGGATATCAGCGATGAGGTAACGCTGCCAGAAGCGGAGCTGGCGCGTTCCGCGGCCTTTATCCTGACCGCCTGCGAAGGCGGCAATCTCTATCTGCCCGCGCTGCGCGCCTCGCCGGAGCGTTTCGAGCCCGCCTCGCGCGAGCGGCTGCTGGCGGGCGCGATGTTGCCCGCCGCCTGGTATGTGCAGGCGCAGCGCTTCCGCCGCCATTTCCAGCAGCAGGTTCTGCCGCTGTTCGAGCGCTTCGATGTGCTGATCGCGCCCGCCACGCCCTGCGTCGCGCCGCCGATCGGTCAGGAAAGCATTCGCATTAACGGCGTCGATCTGCCCTCGCGCGCCAGTATGGGCATGCTGACGCAGCCGATCTCCTTCCTGGGGCTGCCGGTGTGCAGCGTGCCGCTGGCGACGAAAAGCGGCCTGCCGATCGGACTACAGCTGATTGCGGCACCCTTTAACGAAACCGCCGCGCTGCGCGTCGCCTTTGCGCTTGAGCAGCAGGGCATTACCCTGGCGCCAGCCTGTCTGGATAAAAGAAATGAGAACTGAAGAGATTAATTTGCCGCACGTCGTGGCGGAGGTAACGGCCGCTTTTCACCGCTACGAGCAGGCGCTGGTGAGCAATGATATTGATACGCTGGACGCCCTCTTCTGGCACGATGAGCGTACCGTACGGCTCGGCGCGGGCGAGAACCTCTACGGCATCGAGCAGATCCGCGCCTTTCGCGCCCAGCGTCCCGCCGCCGGACTGGCGCGCACCCTGCGTAACAGCGTCATTACCACCTTCGGTGAAGAGTATGCGGTTTGCAGCACCGAGTTCACGCGCGAAGGCACAACTAAAACTGGCCGCCAGCAGCAGAGCTGGGTCCGGCTGCCGGACGGCTGGCGTATCGTCGCCGCGCAGGTCAGTTTGATGAGCGAAAGCTGAGATTAACGGGCGCGCTGCGCCTGCCGCTGAACCGCAATCGCCTCGGCGCGCTGCAACAGCTGCTGGAGATCGTCTTCATCAATATCCAGCAGCTGGCCGCTTTCCAGCGCCTGGTGCAGATCGTCACGCGTAATCGGTACATCGATTGCGACCGGTTCGGGCTTCGCCTCGGTTGAGGCCAGCGGATGCGGATAGCGACGGCCCGCCAGGTTGTTGAAGATAATCGCCAGCAGCGCCAGACAGAGGGAGTTAAGCAGCACGGGCGTCAGAATATAGTGGTAGCCCAGCTGATGTACGTTGCCGCCGCCGAGAATGGCGGTCAGCGCCACCGCACCGCTGGGCGGATGCAGGCAGCGCAGCTGAAACATCACCGCAATGGCCAGACAGGCGGCGACGCCGCAGGCCAGCGGAGCATAAGGAATAGTTATGGCGGCGGTCACGCCAATCGCGCCCGCCACCATATTGCCGCCGACAATGGACCAGGGCTGCGCCAGCGGGCTGTTGGGGATGCCGAACAGCAGCACGGCGGAAGCCCCCATCGGCGCGACAAACCATAAATTGACCTGTCCCAGTAGCCAGTGGCTGATCAGACTGGTGATGGTCAGGCCAAGGCCGGCGCCGATACTGGCGATAACAATTTGTTTTTTTGCCACCGGCAGCGGATGCGGCCAGAAGCGGGCAAGAAAAGTGCGCAACGTGCCTCTCCACTTCGCCTGACGCGGTTCAGTCATGTTCACGACGCTCACTCATCAGAAAAAATTATGGAAACGGCCATTGTCGCTGATTGCTTTAACCGTAACAACCACGGGTTTTGCAGGTACTTCAGGATTCAGACAACTACGCAGGGCTGGCGTAGCACCAGCCCTGGCGGTTATTTGATTACCGGATTCTTTTGCAGCGAGAGCGCTGATAAAAACGCGTCGTCAAGCTGCAGATGCTGCGCCACCAGCTCGCGCGGCGTGCTGGCGAGCCACTGGTTAAGCGAAATATCGGCATAGTAGTCGCTCTTGAACAGCTCCAGAAACCGCAGCGGCCCTTTGCCGGTATTCTCAATATAGTGGCCCATGGCGAAAGGCACGTAACCAACGTCGCCCGCCCGGTAGTCGAAGGTTCTCGCCTGACCGGATGAGGCGAAAACGCCCATGCGCCCCTCTCCCTCCAGATAGTATTGCCACTCATCGTTATTGGGATGCCAGTGCAGTTCGCGCATACCGCCCGGCGCAATCTCCACCAGCGCGGCTGCAATGGTTTTTGATACCGGAAAGTTAGAGGAGTCGGTAATTCTCACCGTGCCGCCCGGGGCGGTTATCGGCTTCTGCGCCAGCATATGATGCGTGAAAACTTTTTTGGATTTCGGCGCCCCCTGAATCGCGTCCGAGGCCAGGCTGCCCGGCACCTTGCCAGCAAAGATATATTCGTCATCCGGCGAAGGCAGTTTTGCAAAGGTTGAGACCGGCACGCTGAAGTTTTTCGCCAGGATATCGGGCGGAATATGTTTGAACCAGTCCGATAACAGAAAGGTGCTGTCCTCATCAAAGCTGCCGTCGTCAAAAGCCAGCAGAAATTCGCAGCCGTCTGGTCCCAGTCCCTGAATCGAATGGGGTATGCCCGGCGGAAAATACCAGAGATCGCCGACGCCGATATCATCGACAAACCAGCCGCCTTCAGTATCAAAAGCGGTAACCCGCGCCTGGCCGAAGGTCATATAAGCCCACTCGCCCTCTTTATGCCAGTGCAGTTCGCGGATGCCGCCTGCGTTAAGCCGCATATCGACGCCCGCGATGGTGGTGGAGATACCCAGCTCGCGCTGCGTCACCTGTCGCGTCCATCCGCCGCTGCCTTTGCGAACGTGCGCGTCGCTAAATGAGAAGCGCAGGTTGGGCAGCGTACCGCTGTCGGTGGCGGGCGGGTCGACGATATCGGGATTTTGCGCTTCTCTCGCTGGATCGTGCGGGCCGGGATCGCGCGGCGTGCCGGCGGGCCAGGAGGCGATGCTATCGTGGGCGTGCACCTGTCCTGCCGCCAGCGCCACCGTTCCGCCTGCGGCGAACGCCATAAAGTTCCTTCTGGAAAGTTTGCTCATCAAAACAATTCCTTATTCCGTTATGAAAAATCTCAGCGGAATATCTATAAACGCAAAGCGAAAACCAGGCGGCAGGCAATATGTAACATTCCGCTGAGCGGCGCGGAACCTAACCGTTGTTAATTAATTTTGTTGCGCAAATATTTTTATTTCATTTAGGAAACGTTAATAAAACGCGGAATAAGGCGCTTTATGACGCGCACAAAAGGCTAACGGTTGAGGGGAAGCATTAAATTTCCTGCTAAATAGCCAGTTACAGTTTTTTAACGGCAGCAGGCAGGCGCGGCTGTCTGAGCAGCCGCGCCTTATTTTTTCAGGGCTGCGGCGCCGGATGGGTCGCGGCCCAGTGATCGGCGATCTGCTGGCGCGTACAGATCCAGACGTCGCTGTACTGCTGGATATGGTCGAGGAAGTTTTGCAGCGCTTTGAATTTCCCTGGCCGCCCCAGCAGACGACAGTGCATGCCGACCGACATCATCTTCGGCTGGGTTTCGCCCTCTTCATACAAAACGTCAAAGGTGTCGCGCAGGTAGGTAAAGAACTGCTCGGCGGTATTGAAGCCCTGCGGCGTGGCGAAGCGCATATCGTTGCACTCCAGCGTGTAGGGGATAATCAGATGCGGCTTCACAGTGCCGTCCTGACAGGTGACCTGCGTCCAGAACGGCAGATCGTCGCCGTAATAGTCGCTGTCGTAGCTAAAGCCGCCCTGCTCGACCACCAGCCGCCGCGTGTTGGGGCTGTCACGCCCGGTGTACCAGCCGGTCGGCGCTTTACCGAACAGGTCAGTAAGCACGTCTACCGCCTGTTGCATATGCTGACGCTCGGTTTTGGCGTCCATCGCCTGGTAGTGGATCCAGCGCCAGCCATGGCTTACCACGTCATAGTCGGCCTGTTTGATCGCGTCGACGATCTCTGGATGACGCGCCAGCGCCATCGCAACGCCGAACACCGTCAGCGGCAAACCGCGCTTCTGGAATTCGCGGTGGATACGCCAGAAGCCGGCGCGCGAACCATATTCGTAGAGCGAATCCATCGACATATGGCGGTCGGGATAGCTGGCCGCGCCAATAATGTCGGAGAGAAACTGCTCGGATCCGGCATCGCCGTGCAGCACGTTGTTCTCTGCGCCCTCTTCATAGTTGAGCACGAACTGTACCGCCACGCGCGCCTTGTTCGGCCAGGCGGCATGCGGCGGCGTGGCGCCGTAGCCGATCAGATCGCGCGGATAGTTTTTGTTAAAGCTGTACTCTTTTTTGGCTGAACTATCCATTCATCAGTTCCTGTGTAATTGCGGCAAGGTCACGTTAGTTTAGATGCTGAAACGCGCCAGAGAGAGGTTTAGCTATCGGCCAGTCAAGATCGCCGTGCTTGCTGGTGCCAAAGCCAAGCGCCACCAGCGCCTCAACCATTTTCACCGCCGCGCTGACGCCGTCGATAACCGGCATACCCAGCTCCTGCGTCAGGTCGCGCGCCAGCGTCGCCATCCCGCCGCAGCCCAGAACAATCGCGCCGCAGCCATCCTGCTGCTTCGCCTGAAGGCAGCGCTGGCGCACCTTTTCCTGCGCAACGCCCGAACCATCTTCCAGCGCCAGCACCGGCAGATCGATCGCGTGCAGCGCGGCGCAGTGATGGGTGAAGCCGTACTGCTGCAGCAAATGGCGCGCAATCGTCAGCGTACGCGGCAGCGTGGTAACAATGGAAAAGCGCGTCGCCACCAGCGTTGCGGTGTGCATTGCCGCCTCGGCGATGCCGATTACCGGCCCGCTGGCCAGCTCGCGCGCCGCCAGCAGGCCGGGATCGCCAAAGCAGGCGATAACATGGCCGCTGACGCCCTGCGCTTTGCCGCGCTTTACCTGCTCCAGCACGCCGATCGCCGCGATAGCTTCGTCGAAATGGCCTTCAATCGAGGGCACGCCCTGCGACGGCGAGACCGCGATAATTTCAGTGCCTGGCGCCGCCACCGCGCGCGCCGCCGCGCCGATAGTTTCCGTCATCGCGAGGCTGGTATTAGGATTGATCACCTGGATCAGGCTCATGATGTCACCTCTTTATGACCGGCAAATAACCGTGAGAAGTCGGGCAGCGTCTCGCCGCTGCGCTCAAAATGCAGGCTGGAAACGATATGATCGAAGTGGTGCTGCAACGCCTCGGTCAGCGCGGCAAGATTGCCAGCGCGCAGATGGGCGATCAGGCGATCGTGATCGTCACAACGGCAGCCCTGTTGCCAGGGCGCGCCCCAGGCGGCAATCACCAGCGAAGAGCGCTGCGTCAGGCGCGTCACCAGTTCGGTCAGCACCTGGTTGCCCGCAATAGCCTGCAGTTCGATATGAAAGGCGGCCGAGAGGCGGATAGCCGCCGCGCCGTCGCGAGCCTCATGCGCCTGCTGCTCCTGCGCGATGCGCTGCGTCAGTCCCGCCAGATGCGGCGGCTGCAGATGCGCCAGCACCGCGGGCAGATTACCGCATTCGATCAGCGCGCGAGTGCGGAATATATCGCGCGCCTCGTCAACGCCAGGCGTGGCCACCTGTGCACCGCGCCTGGGCAATAGCGTCACCATCTGCACTGCGGCGAGGCGCTGCAGCACCTTGCGAATACCGGTGCGGCTGACGCCGAATACCTCTGCCAGCGCCTCCTCTGGCAGTTTGCTGCCTGGCGGCAGCTGATGCTCCACAATGGCGTTCATCAACGCCTGAAAGATAGATTCGTCTTTATCCCCGCGATCGACGGCCAGCGTCTGGCCTCTTTCACTTTTCATATCCGGCTCCCTTGAAAGGCTGCGTGCGCTTATCGTATACGCGAAGAGATTTTTTTGTATACAAGATTTCAATTGTGGCCTGGATCCTGCAACAGCCTTTTACGTTGCTATGACCAATAAACGTCGTTATAAGGAGCAGGTTTCATGCCAAACTCTCGAAAAAATTCTTCTGCGTCGTCTGCTGATGCCCACGCGCGCTACAGTCCACGCCTCACCAACGAGGATCTGGCGCCGACGCGCCATCAGAGCTGGACGTGGTACAACATCTTCTCTTTCTGGATGTCGGATGTGCACAGCATGGGCGGCTATGTTGTCGCCGCCAGCTTTTTTACGCTTGGTCTGGCGAGCTGGCAGGTGCTGATTTGCCTGCTGGCGGGGATCTGCATCGTGCAGCTGTGCGCGAATCTGGTGGCGAAGCCGAGCCAGATGGCGGGCGTGCCCTATGCGGTTATCTGTCGTCAGGCGTTTGGCGTTTTCGGCGCGAATATACCGGCGGTGATCCGCGGACTGATCGCTTTCGCCTGGTACGGTATTCAGACCTGGCTGGCGGCCAATGCGCTGATGCTGGTACTGCTGAAATTCTTTCCTACGCTGGCGTCCATGACCCACGCCAGCTGGCTGGGCCTGTCGCTGCTCGGCTGGTGCTGCTTCAGCGTGATGTGGCTTTTACAGGCGATGGTGTTCTGGCACGGCATGAACGCTATTAAGCGCTTTATTGATGTGGCAGGCCCTGCCGTCTATGTGGTGATGGTGGCGCTGGCGGGCTGGATTGTATACAAGATCGGCTTTGACGGTATCTCTTTCACGCTGTCGAGCAAGTCGCTGAGCGCAGGCGAACAGGGCTGGCAGATGATTACCGCCACCGCGCTGGTCGTTTCCTACTTTTCCGGGCCGCTGCTTAATTTTGGCGACTTCGCGCGCTACGGCAAAAACATGGGCGAAATTCGCCGCGGCAACCGCTGGGGCCTGCCCTTTAACTTTTTACTCTTCTCCGTGGTGACGGTGGTTATCGTCTCCGGCACCCAGTCGCTGTTCGGCAAAATGATCACCGATCCGATTGAGACCGTCAGCATGGTTGGCAACGATGTGGCGGTGGCTATCGGCCTGCTGACCATGATCGCCGCGACTATCGGCATCAATATCGTAGCGAACTTCGTGTCGCCCGCATTCGATTTCTCTAACTGCTCGCCGCAGAAAATCAGTTTCCGCACCGGCGGCATGATCGCCGCGGTCGGCTCCGTGCTGCTGACGCCGTGGAACCTGTTCCAGTCGCCGGAGCTGATCCACTATACCCTCGACGTTCTGGGCGCCTTTATCGGGCCGCTGTTTGGCATTCTGCTGGCGGATTTCTATCTGATTAAACGCAGCCGCGTCTCTGTCGACGACCTCTTCGATGCGACGTCGCAGGGCCGCTACTGGTATCGCGGCGGCTTTAATCCGAAAGCGATCGCTGCGCTGTTGCCGTCGGTCGGCATCGGCCTCATCATTAGCTTTGTGCCAGCGTTGCATGAGGCCGCCAGCTTTAGCTGGTTTATCGGCGCGGCGCTGGGCGGCGGATGCTATCGCTATCTGGCGCGCAACGAGCGTGAAGCGGGCGCGGTGAAGCCTTTCGCCGGCGGTATCGCAATGCAGAAAGAGTAAGGATTGAAACGTCAGAAAAGCAAAAGGCCGATTCATTGCTGAATCGGCCTTTCTGAAGAGTTGGCGGTGCGGACGGGACTCGAACCCGCGACCCCCGGCGTGACAGGCCGGTATTCTAACCGACTGAACTACCGCACCGCGCTGTGTTCCCCGTCGGGAACGAGGCGCATATTAATGGCCCCTCGTAACCCCGTCAACGCTTTTTATCGCCGCGCGACGCGTTTGCTGTTTTTTTACGCTTAACGCTGATTTAACCGGCGAAACGCCCTTGTTAACCGCGCCACAGGCAGCTTCCGCCTTTTTTCATCACCAGATCGAGCCGCGACTCATGCGCCATCACCTCTTCATCCGACGCCGCCACTACGCGCAGCGCCGAAGCGGGACGCACGATGCGCTGAATGGTTTCGCTCTCGTTCTGTTGCGCGCCATCCCCTTCCTGCGAGAACGCCAGCAAGGTCTGGCCGCCCGTCATCGCCAGGAAGACTTCCGCCAGGATTTCGGAGTCGAGCAATGCGCCGTGCAGCGTACGCTTGCTGTTGTCGATCTCATAGCGCGAGCAGAGCGCATCCAGGCTGTTGCGCTTGCCCGGGAACATCTTGCGCGCCATCGCCAGGCTATCGGTGATCCGGCAGAAGGTTTCTGTTTTCCCAATGCCGCGGTTCAGCATGGAAAACTCATAGTCCATAAAGCCGATATCAAACGACGCGTTATGGATCACCAGCTCGGCGCCGCGAATATAGTCGAGGAATTCGTCCGCTACCTCAGCAAAGGTCGGCTTATCGGCGAGAAACTCATCCGCAATGCCGTGCACGCCGAACGCTTCCGGGTCCACCAGCCGATCGGGGCGCAGATAGATATGGAAGTTATTGCCGGTCAGGCGACGGTTAACCACCTCTACCGCACCAATTTCAATGATGCGGTGACCTTCGTAATGGACACCGATCATGTTCATGCCGGTGGTTTCAGTATCGAGAACGATCTGGCGGTTATTTGCAGTGCTCATAGGATTCGTTTTATGTCAGACTTGGCGTTTTTATCAGAAGGAAGTCTACCAGAGATGCGCAAGAAGGTAGAAATATTCACCGACGGATCCTGCCTTGGCAATCCAGGCCCCGGCGGCTACGGCGCGATTTTGCGCTACGGTCAGCACGAAAAACTGTTCAGCGCCGGTTACCGGCTCACCACCAATAATCGTATGGAGCTGATGGCGGCGATTGTGGCGCTGGAAGCGCTGAAAGAGCCCTGTCACGTGGTCTTGAGCACCGACAGCCAGTATGTGCGCCAGGGCATCACCAGCTGGATCCATAACTGGAAAAAGCGCGGCTGGAAAACCGCAGAGAAAAAACCGGTGAAAAACGTCGATCTCTGGCAGCGCCTCGACAGCGCGCTGGCCGGGCATGAGATCGAGTGGGAGTGGGTCAAAGGCCATGCCGGCCATCCAGAGAACGAACGCTGCGACGAGCTGGCGCGCAGCGCGGCGTCGCGTCCGCAGTCAGAGGATATCGGCTATAAGGTCGAATCCTGATCCTTCGCCGCGCGGAACTGCCGCGTGGCGTTAACCGCCGGGCGTAGCTGCGCATTAGAGAGCGCCTTTTTCGCTTTCGTCGGCGTCAGCGGGAAGGTGCGCTTGCGCGCCACGACGATATTGAGGCAGCCCAGCGCAGGCAGATGCGCGCTGATCACCTTGCCGCCCTGCCGATGCCAGGGCACCACCTGAAAGCGGGTGCGGAATACCACTTCATAATTAAGCAGGCTCAGCCAGTCAAGCAGCCGCATCTGACTGAACATACGTCCGCTCCACGGCGCTTTGCGCTGGATGCCAGGCAGCACTTTACTGACGCCCAGCAGCGAGAAGGGATTAAAGCCGCTAATAATCATCCAGCCGTCGTCAATCAGCACGCGATCCACTTCGCGTAGCACCCGATGCGGGTCCTGACTCCACGCCAGCGTATGCGCCAGCAGACAGGCATCAATAGATTTAGACTCAAAGGGTAGCTGAGTCGGCTGCGCCAGCACCTGCAGCAGTTCGCCTTCACTGCCGACATTGACCTGATGTGAAATAGCGCAGTGCTCGGTGTTGATTTCTGCACTAAGGTTGCCAATCTTAAGCATATGAAAGCCATAAAGCTTTCCAAGGTAAGGCTGTAGTTGCTGAGTCAGCGCGTCGCGAAAATAGTCTCCCCATGGCATATCACGCCATGAGTGCGGCGCAGTCAGAATCTGGCGTGTTTTAGCGCGCTTCATGCTTTACCATCTTCCTTTTCTAACGGCCTGCGAGAGGTGATTATGAATCTTACCAGTATTCCTGCGCTGCAGGATAACTACATCTGGACGCTGAATGACGACGCGGGCAACTGCCTGATTGTCGATCCTGGCGAAGCGCAACCTGTGCTGGAGAAAGTGTACGCGAACCGCTGGAAACCCGTCGCGATTTTATTGACTCACCATCATCACGATCATGTCGGCGGCGTACAGGCGCTGCTGGAAAAATTCCCCGGCCTTGAGGTTTTCGGTCCACAGGAAACAGAAGATAAAGGCGCGACCAGGATAGTGAGCGAAGGCGATACGGTTGAGCTGCTGGGGTTGACGTTCACCGTCATCCATACCCCTGGTCATACTTTAGGACATATCTCATATTACAGTTCGCCTTATCTTTTTTGTGGAGACACAATGTTTTCCGGCGGATGTGGCCGTCTTTTTGAAGGCACGGCTGAGCAAATGTATGAGTCTTTTCAAAAGCTTGATCAGCTTCCCGGCGACACCCTTGTTTGCTGCGCGCATGAGTACACTTTATCTAATTTGAAGTTTGCTGCGGCTATTCTGCCTCATGACCCGCAAATTATGGCCGAATATCAGAAAATTAAGGACTTACGCGCCAAAAACGGCATTACTTTGCCCACAAAACTGGCGCACGAACGGCAAATAAATTTATTTCTTCGAACGCAAGACCCTGATTTACAAAGAGCATTAAACATAAATTTAACACCCGGGCACATATGGGACACATTCGCCCTTTTACGTGAGAAGAAAGACAAGTTTTGATTTTTCGGGTTGTGTTGTGACAGGGCGTCACGTATAGTTGCTCGTCTTTTAAGCGAACTATTGACACACACATGAAGGCTAAAGCGATATTACTCGCCTCGGTCTTGCTGGTGGGATGTCAGGCATCAAGGAATGACGCCAATATCCCCGAACAGCATGCCCAGAGTCTGTCTTCAGCTGGTCAAGGTGAAAATGGAAAGTACGGTGATCGAATGTTGTCGCCGCGATGGCAGGAAGATGGAACTGGCCTCGCAGAAGATAGCGATCTCTGGAGTTTCATTAGTGACGAGTTGAAGATGGGGATTCCGGAAAACAGCCGGATCCGCGAACAAAAACAAAAGTACTTAAAAAATAAGAGCTATCTCCACGATGTAACATTACGGGCAGAGCCGTACATGTACTGGATAGTCGAGCAGATACATAAACGTAAGATGCCGATGGAACTGGTACTGCTACCCATAGTGGAGAGCGCTTTTGACCCCCATGCAACCTCATCAGCCAATGCCGCCGGCATCTGGCAGATCGTTGCAACAACGGGCAAAAACTATGGTTTGAAACAAAACCAGTGGTACGACGGGCGCCGCGATGTCGTGGCCTCGACCAAGGTTGCGCTGGATATGATGCAACGTCTGAACAAGATGTTCGACGGCGACTGGTTACTGACCGTCGCGGCTTATAACAGCGGTGAAGGACGTGTGCTGAAGGCGATAAAACAGAATAAGGCGCGTGGAAAGCCCACCGATTTCTGGAGTTTATCCCTGCCGCGCGAAACCACGGTCTACGTACCTAAAATGCTGGCCTTAAGCGATCTGCTTAAGAACAACAAGCGCTACGGCATTAAACTGCCGACGCCTGACGAAAGCCGCGCGCTGGCGCGCGTCGAAGTCGGTCAGCAGATGCAGTTAACCCAGGCTGCCGAAATGGCGGGTATGTCGCTCAGTAAGCTCAAGAGCTTCAATACCGGCTATAAAAAAGGGGCGACCGCGCCAAACGGACCGCAGTACATTTTAGTGCCTAAGTCCCATGTCGCGCAGCTACGTAATTCGCTCGCTTCTGGCGACATCGCAGCGGTGCAGCCGACTCAGCTGGCGAAAAACAGCGCGTCGGGCAGCAGCTATAAAGTGCGCAGCGGCGATACCCTTTCTGGTATCGCAAGCAAACTGGGCGTCAGCGTAGCTACGCTGAAGCAGCAGAACAATTTGCAGGGCGGCAACATTCGTCCCGGTCAGACGCTGACCGTCGGCGACAGCGGCACTAGCCTGGCTGATAATAGCAACAGCATCACCTATCGCGTGCGTAAAGGTGATTCTCTTGCCAGTATTGCAAGGCGCCACGGCGTCGATATCAAAGATGTGATGCGCTGGAATACGGTCCTGAGCAGCACGAAAGATATCCAGCCCGGCGACAGGCTAACGCTCTTCGTAAATAATAGCGCATCGCCCGATACCTGATGCGTCGAAAAGGCCAACATTTGTTGGCCTTTTTTCATTTCTCCCCCCTCTTCTTCTCCATTCCTGCGCCTTACCTTTTGAAGGCTAACCACTTAAAACGCGTGACGGCGATCAATTATTAATCACAAAATACTTGTATGGCAGTAGATGTCGAGCCATGTTAACAACCCTGTTTTCGTGTAGCCAGAATGTTATTTCTGGCGCGGTTGCGCGAGATATAAACGATGCCGTACTACGGCAGTCACTTTCGCCCCAGGGCCAACACTACAGGGTAAGGTTATGAGCGATAGCCTGGATCAGCAATCAAAAGCCTCACAAGCGCAATCCAGCGAGGAGAATTACACCGGGACCGCGCCTGTCAAACGCGGTTGGCTGCCACGCGCCCATCCGCTTTCGTGGTGGATGCTGGTGATCACCACGCTGGCGATACTGATGAACTCGATTGACCGTATTATTTTGCCTACGCTGCTGCCCGCCATAATGAAAGACTTCAATATCAGCGAGGTGCAGGCCGGCTGGATCAACTCACTCAGCTTTATCGGCACGCTGACCGGCGCGGTGCTGTTCGGGCTGCTGTCCGATTATATCGGTACCGGCTATCGCCGCTGCTATAGCTGGTGTCTGGCGGTGCTGGTAGAGATCGTTTCCGGAGTCGCGACCGCCTTTTGTAAGACGCTGGGCGCCTTTCAGCTGCTGCGCGTATTTATGGGAATGGGCACCGGCGGCTCTGAGCCCATCAACGTCGCACTGCTCGGCGAATGGTGGCAGAAAGAGAACCGCGGATTCGCCATTGGCGTTCACCATACCGGCTTTCCGCTGGGGCAGTTTATCGGACCTGTTCTGATCGCTGCTATTCTGACTTTCGGCGACTGGCGTCACGCTTTTCTGTTTATCCCGCTCATTGGACTGGGCATCGTGGTTATGCAGCTGCTGCTCGGCACCAAAAAGAATCATGGCAAGGTGTTCCGCTGGATCGATGAAAACCGTCTTACGCGGCCCATTGAACCGCGTCCTCAGTCATCCGGTTTAGCGTCCTCTTTCAGCTGCCTGAAAAACCGTAACTGCCAGATGGCGATAGCGCTGGTATTCGGTTTTACCTGGGCGGAGATGGGTATCGCTAACTTTCTTACGCTGCAACTGACGCGTGAGGTGGGGCTCGATCTCTCCACGGCGGCGATTATTTCCGGCGCATCGGGGCTTACTGGCTGGGCAGGCCAGATCCTCTGGGGCAGCTTTTCTGACATACGTGGACGCAAATCGTCGCTGGGTTTCATTATTGCGGGCTGGATTGTCGCCTGCGCGCTCTGCACTTTTATTCATTCAGCCGCGCTCGCCTGGGCGATCCTGATTTTCTGGGGACTGTTTCGCAACTCGCCCTACCCGGTTGCCTATGCGCTGCTGATTGACTCTGCGCCCCATGCCGCCGCCTCCAGCATGGGCTTGATGATCGGCCTCGCCGTAGGTATCGCTGGTATCCTGGTGGCGCCGGTAAGCGGCTGGATCATCCATAGCTGGGGCTTTGGCGTCCACTACGCAGTCATTGTCGCGGTGCTGCTGCTCTCCTGCCTGCCGCTGCTGCTTATCAAAGAAACGGTAAAAATTAAGCGAGGATAAGATGACTCCACTCTGGACAGCGTTACGTAACAGTAAGGTGATTGAGCTAAACCATCTCTATCAACCGTTGATGCCGGTATGGCCGACGCATCCTAAATTTATGCTCGGTGAAAATGAAAGCTACGCAGGTGGAGATGGCAACTATAACTGTCAGTTGCTGATGGGCGATCACTGCGGCACGCACGTTGACTCCCCTTCTCATTTTATTCCGCAAGGAAAGACTATCGAGCAGGTGGATGTGCGTCAGCTGATGGGCCGCGGCGTGCTGATTAACGTACGAAACGTCGCGGCCGGTTCCACTTTTGGTACAGAGGAGATTACCCGCTGGGAGCGAGAGAATGGCGCTATTGTCCAGGACGACATCGTTATTTTTCATACGGGCTGGGATAAGAAATGGGCGCGACGTCCTGAACAGGCAGACTTTTTAACCGGCTGGCCGGGGCTCTCTGCCGCCGGTGCGGAGATGTTGCTCGCCAGAGGCGTCAGCGTGTTTGGTACGGATGCGCTGTCGATCGATGCTTTCGGCAGCGAAGAGAATCCGGTTCATCAGCGGGTGTTAGGCAGCGATAAGGTGATTATTGAAAATCTGGCGAATCTTTCCTGCTTACCGCCCACTTTTACTTTTATCGCGCTGCCGCTGCGCATTGAGCGAGGTTCCGCTTCACCGGTTCGCGCTATCGCTCTGCTGGAGCATTAACCTCAGCGTGCCGCGTTAAACTCTACCAGTAACGGATTATGATCCGATGCGCGCGTCACCAGCACCGATGCCTTACTGACGTTCATTTCGCGATAGAAAACGAAGTCCAGGGGACGGCCAAACGCTTTACGTCGATGATCGTCAGTGAACCGCACCTCTTTTAACGCCATTTCGCGTGCAAACCGGTAAAGCGCATGGATGCGCTGACGGCTCCAGGCATTAAAATCGCCCGCCATGATAACCGGCCCTTTATGGTGCAGGATCTGCTCGCCTATCGGCCCCAGCTGTTTGCTGTAGACATCGATCCCCAGGCTGAAATTGACCGCATGAATATTGACGACCATCAGCATGTCGCCGGTCGGCAATGGATAGGCGGTGACCAGCGCCGATTTAGCCAGACGCAGTAGCGGCTCGCGTTCACGCAGCGGACAGCAGTAGACCGGGTGAGCGGACGCCAGCGTCATCACGCCAGAGGGGTGCTGCGGCAGCACGAAGGCGGGAACCTGATCGGCGGCAAGGTAGTTGCTGGTCGCGAACTGCACCAGTTCCGGCGTAGTTTGCGCCTCCTGCAGCAGCACAAGGTGAGCATCTTTGCCGAATCCCTGTAATACAGACATCCAGTCAGCGCGTTGCTGTTTGAAAATATTCCAGACCAGTACTTTCAGATGGGCATCAGGCGACAGCGGCGCACCTGGAGGCAGCGCCTGGCCGAGATGTAGCATGGCACCCGGCGGAAAGATCTGCTCGACCGGCTGACCCGCGACATATCGCATTGCATAAGTTTTTTTTCGCACGTTATCGCCCAATTCCTTCCGTACCCGTTGCACCTGTCTGTTATAGGGATTTTAGTCCGGCGTTTCAATCGGTGTGCGTAATTGTCGGAATCATCGCGTGCGAATGAAGGTTTTTTTAAGGCAAAAGAAAAAGCCCTGACTTTTCAGTCAGGGCTTATCTGTATAGGTGGCGGTGCGGACGGGACTCGAACCCGCGACCCCCGGCGTGACAGGCCGGTATTCTAACCGACTGAACTACCGCACCACCGAATACTGCTGCTACCAGCGGGGTCTCGCTGATAACCGGTGT
>Ga0308168_1000448_pt1 | contig 50270 bp, 40 predicted proteins | sample PhyCR2_FD_202133 | JGI IMG/M metagenome (GOLD analysis project Ga0308168, IMG submission 202133) | Phyllosphere microbial communities from UC Gill Tract Community Farm, Albany, California, United States - DLSLRC.R2 | ecosystem: Host-associated > Plants > Phyllosphere > Unclassified | place: USA...
GAAGGACGACGTGTACACCGGTGGCCAGGCCGACATCGTCAACAAGCTGGTTTCGGTCAGCGGCGGCGACAACTTCGAGAAGCTGACCCTGGGCGGCGAAACCCGCACCACGACCGTCACCGACGAGACGGGCACCCCTGGCAACCCAGGCGGTACTGGTACCTCGAACGGCGGCGATCTGGTCACCGTGGGCATCACTGCCGACCAGACCAGCGTCAACGAGAACCAGCCGGCGACCTTCACCGTCACCCTCAACCGTGCGCTGGAGCGCGACCTGAACGTCACCCTCAGCAACGGCGCTACCGTGACCGTGAAAGCGGGCGCGACCACGGCGACCTACACCCTGGCCGCTCAAGGTGACGACGTCTTCAAAGACGGCGAAACCGTGAAACTGGGCGTGCAGAGCGCGGTCGATGCCGGCGGCAAAGGCTTCGAAAACCTGCAACTGAGCACCACCCCGGCCACGCTGCAGATCAATGACACCACCAGCGAAGTCGTCGCGACACTGACGGCCGACAAGACCACCGTCACCGAAGGCGGCCAGGTCACCTACACCGTGACCCTGACCAACGCTCAAGGTCTGCCGGTCGGTGGCCACAATGGCCTGACCTTCACCTTGACCGATGGCACCGTGGTCAAGATCCCAGCCGGCAGCACCTCCGGCACTGCGACCATCGTAGCGAAGGACGACGTGTACACCGGTGGCCAGGCCGACATCGTCAACAAGCTGGTTTCGGTCAGCGGCGGCGACAACTTCGAGAAGCTGACCCTGGGCGGCGAAACCCGCACCACGACCGTCACCGACGAGCCAGGCTCGGGCACGACCGGCTCCAACAACCAGGGCGACAAGGTGCTGGTCACCATCACCAGCAATGGCGATGTGGACGAGTCGCAGGCGCCAGCCTTCACCGTCAAGGTCAATCAGGTACTGGATCGCGACCTCACCGTGACCCTGACCAATGGCGCCAGTGTCGTCATCGCGGCCGGCCAGACCCAGGCCCAGTACAAGGCGCCTATCCAGGGTGATGACGTCTTCAAGGACGCCGGATCGCTGACCGTTGGCATCAAGGACGCTGCGGTCACGGGCAAGGCCTTCGAGAACCTGCAACTGGGTGATGCGGCCACCGTGCAGATCAGCGATACGGTCAGCGAAGTGATCGCAACCCTGACTGTCGACAAGACATCGGTCATCGAGGGCAACACGTTCAACTACACCGTGACCTTGACCAATGCTCAAGGGCTTCCCGTCAGCGGTCACAATGGCTTGACCTTCACGCTGTCCGACGGCACCAAGGTATTCATGGCCGCAGGCAGCGCCACGGGCACCACTCAAGTCACTGCACCGGATGATGTCTTCATTGGCGGCCATGCCACCATCGTCAACAAACTGGTAACCGTAGCCGGCGGCGACATCTTCGAAAAACTGACGATGAGCCAGGACGAAGTCTTCACCTCGGTGAAGGACGAGCCAGGCAGCGGCACGACGGGCTCCACCAACCAGGGCGACAAGGTCTCGGTGACCATCGTCAGCAATGGCGACGTCAACGAAACCGAGCAGCCGTCGTTCACCATCAAGGTCAGCCAAAAGCTCGACCAGCCGCTCACCGTGACGCTGAGCAACGGTGCGCAGGTCGTCATCGACGCGGGCCAGACCCAGGCGATCTACAAGGCGCCGATCCAGGGCGAGGACGTGTTCAAGGATGCAGGCTCGTTGACCCTGAGCGTCAAGGACGCCGCCGTGGTCGGCAAGTCGTTCGAGAACCTCGACATCAACAGCAGCGCCACCGTGCAGATCAGCGACACGATCAACGAGGTGGTGGCGACCCTGACGGCGGACAAGACCACCGTTACCGAAGGCGGCCAGGTCACCTACACGGTGACCCTGACCAATGCTCAGGGCCTGCCTGTCGGTGGCCACAGTGGCCTGACCTTCACCCTCACCGACGGCACCCTGCTCAAGGTCGCCGCCGGCAGCACCACAGGCACCGTGACCATCGTCGCCAAGGACGATGCCTACGTGGGTGGTCAGGCGGACATCGTCAACAAGCTGGCCTCGGTCAGCGGCGGCGAGGTCTTCGAGAAGCTGACCCTGGGTGGCGAAACCCGTACCACCACCGTCACCGACGAGCCGGCCGGGCAGGGCGACCTGACCAGCCTGACCCTCAGCGGCGATGCCTCGGTGATCGAAGGCGGAACGGCGCACTACACGCTGAACCTGACCAACCCCTCGAAGAGCGAGGTCACGGTCACGCTGACCTACAGCGGCACTGCGACCAACGGCCAGGACTACACCGGCGTCACTACCGTGAAGATCCCGGCCAACGCCAGCAGCGTGGGCTTCGACATCAAGACCATCGACGACCAGTTGGTCGAAGGTGCGGAGAACTTTGTCGTCAAGGTCGCCAGCGCGACCGGTGGTGGCTTCGAGAACCTGGCGATCGACGCCAGCAAGTCCAGCATCACCACGACGATCATCGACAACGACAACGCCCCGGTGTCCACCGGCGGCGCAGTTACCGGCGTCGAAGACACCGACTACGTCTTCACCTGGGACAACTTCAAGGTCACGGACGCTGACGGCAACACCGGCCTGAGCGTGAGCATCACCAAGCTGCCGGACCTGGGCGCGTTGAAGTTCTTCAACGGCACGGCCTGGGTGGACGTCACGCTGAACCAGACGGTCAGCCAGGCGGACATCGGCAAGGGCTACCTGAAGTTCGTGCCACTGGCCAACCAGTCGGGCGTCGATGGTTATGGTGGTTCGGGTGTCGGCAACAAGCAGGCCGACTACGCGCAGGTCAAGTTCAAGCCGTTCGACGGCACCAACGTCGGCACCGAAGCGACGATGAAGATCGACATCGCACCGGTGGCGGACAAGCCGACGCTGAGCATTGCCAGCAACAACGTCGCCTCGCTGGGCCTGATCAAGGAAACCTGGACCACCCTCAAGGGGCTTGGTACGGATGGCAACGGCATCACCGGCGAAGCGCTCAAGACTGTCTTTGCCAACTCCGGCAGTGCCAGCCGCAGTGAAACTTCGACCAACGTGCAGTCCGACAGCAGCGTGGCAGGGCAGACCGGCTCCAAGACGTCGGGCCTGATCTACCTGGAGGCGGGCAAGGTGTACGCCTTCAGCGGTGTGGCGGACGACAGCCTGTACATCACCATCGGTGGTAAAGGCGTGGTCAACGCGACCTGGGGCGGTGGCGGCAGTATTTCGGGCAGCTTCACCCCGACCACCAGCGGCTACTACCCGATCGAGGTGTACCACGCCAACCAGTCGGGTCCTGGCAGCTACGACGTGAACATCAAGGTCGGCAGCGGCGCGGTCACCGACCTCAGCCGCACCAACATCCCGATGTACCAGAGCCTCAGCGACATGGCCGGTGCCGGGCTGACGCCGTCGGACGTGCACACCAATGCCAGTGGCCAGACGTACTACGATGGCTACAAGCTCAACGAAGGGCCGGAGAACGGCAGCGTCAAGCTGGTGGGCATCGGCAGCGCGCTGACCGACACCGATGGCTCCGAGAGCCTGAGCGTCAAGCTCAGCGGCATCCCGGCAGGCGCCGTGGTCAGCGACAACGCAGGCCACAGCGTCACGGTCGGCTCGGCTGCCGTGGACGTCACCGGCTGGAACCTGGCGAACCTGACCATCAAGCCACCGGCGTACTACTTCGGTCAGTTCGACGTGAAGGTGACGTCGATGTCCTCGGAGAGCGTTGGCGGCAGCACGGCCATCAACGAGGGCACCTTGAAGGTGACGGTCTATGCCGACACCTACACGGCAGCCAACCTGACCACGGGCAACGATACCTACACGGCCGGCAACGGTAACGACATCGTCGTCGCCGACCTGGCAGGTCTGCGAGTGGTGGCTGGCAAGAGCTACAACCTTGCCTTCATCGTCGACACGTCGGGCAGCATGGGGCAATCGGGCGTGGATGCAGCGAAGAACTCGCTGGCGTCGGTATTCAAGACCCTGGCTGACAGTGTGAAGGGCTCGATGTCCGGCACCGTGAACATCCTGCTCACCGACTTCGCCAGCCAGGTCAAGAGCAGCATTTCGGTACCGCTCAACGATGCCGGCCTGAAAACCCTGAACGATGCACTGGCTGCCATGACGTCGGGCGGTGGCACCAACTACGAGGATGCGTTCAAGACCACGGCCAACTGGTTCCAGAACCTGAAGAACGCCGGCAACACGGGCTCCAACCAGACGTACTTCATCACCGATGGCAAGCCGACGTTCTACCAGACCAACGAGCTGACCAACCCAGGTCTCAGCAATGGGGTCACCCTGGATGGCTTCCTCAGCTCGCACAACTACAAGCCGGGGGTTTCCATCGGCTGGACAGCGGTGGATTCGAACACGAGCGTCGCGGTGAGCAACGACATCCTGTACGTCTCTCAGTACGGCAATACCTATGCCTACGAGATCCATGCCGAAGGCAACGGGGGTTACGAGTTGTCAGGGCGTGCAGGTACGGGTTACTCCACCGACGATGCCACGTTGGTCAATTCGCAGGACAGCTTCAAGCTGCTCTCGGCCCTGTCCAACGTCGAAGCCATCGGCCTGAACAGCGACATCAATGCCAATGACCTGAAACCGTACGATTCGGACCAGACACCGCAGACCGATATCGACCCGAGCAAGTTGGCCGATGCCATCCTCAGCCATACCGAGCCGACCACACCAGGCAACGACACGGTCAGCGGGGGCGATGGCAACGACATCCTCTTCGGTGACCTGGTGACCTTCAACGGCGTGAACGGTACGGGTGTGGAGGCACTGCAGGGGTACGTGGCCGGCAAGCTGGGCGTCGATGCCAGTGGTGTGGATGCGCGGCTGATGCACAAGTACGTCTCCGAGCACTACAACGAGTTCGACGTCTCGCGTACCAACGATGGGGGCGACCTCCTCAACGGTGGCAATGGCAACGACATCCTGTTCGGCCAGGGCGGTGACGACAAGCTGTACGGCGGCAAGGGCAACGACATCCTGCTCGGCGGCAACGGCAACGATCTGCTGGACGGTGGCGAAGGCGACGACCTCCTCATTGGCGGCAAGGGCAACGATACCCTGACCGGCGGCACGGGTGCCGATACCTTCATCTGGAGGGCAGGTGACACGGGCAACGATGTGATCAAGGACTTCAAGGCCAGTGAAGGCGACCGTATCGATCTGCGTGATCTGTTGCAGGGCGAGAAGGCCAGCACCATCGACAACTTCCTGAAGATCAGTACGGTCGACGGCAGCTCGACCTTGCAGGTCAGCAGCGAGGGCAAGCTCAACGCAGCGGGTGGCCTGGCCAACGCCGATGTGTCGATCAAGCTCGAAGGTGTCAACTGGTCGACTTCCAGCATCAACTCGTTGATCAGCGGTGCCGACCCGACCATCAAGATCGACAACTCCAACAACTGATCCACGCGTTCGCGGTGGCCTTGACCGGCCATCGCGACGTGGAGGGTTTGCCTCTCGCCGTCCACAGCGCATACTCGCGCTTCTGGCCGGCGAAGTGGGTGAACTTTGCCTATGCTGCGATCTACCAACAAGCATCATCGTGATGAGGGAACACGCCATGTTCTACGTGCAACGCGACGCCGGAGGTCGGCTGCTGCGTGTGGAAGCTGCGCCGTATGCCGAATCCACCGAGACGCTGCCGCCGGACCATGCCGAGATTCAGGACTGGTTCGCCGACGATGTGGTGGAAAACAGCCTGAAGCAGTTGAAACAGAGCGACCTGGACATGATCCGGGTGCTCGAGGACTTGATCGAAGTGCTGACGGCCAAAGGGGTCTTCAGCATCACCGATCTGCCGCCCGGTGCACAGGCCAAGCTGCTTAGCCGTTCGCATGCGCGCAAGGCGCTGGGGAGCCTGACCACCTTGATCAAGGAAGACGAGGAAGAAGGATTGATCTGAATCGACGCCACGCCTGGGCGTCCGCCCGGGCATCGACGTGACGGAGAGTGGACCGCAGGGTCCATTAACCTCGCCATGTCACACGTTCGCCTACCGTTTGAAGCCTCTCCCGCCGCTAGGCCATACTTCCCCACCGACCTTACTCAGGACTGCCTACCCACGATGCGTATCTGGATCGACGCCGATGCCTGCCCGAAAGCCGCCAAAGATCTGGTGATCAAGTTCGCCCTCAAGCGCAAGCTGGAGGTGGTGATGGTCGCCGGCCAGGCCCTGGCCAAGCCCACCCTGACCTGCGTGCGCCTGATCGTCGTGCCCAGCGGCATGGATGCTGCGGACGATTACCTGGTCGACAACGCCTTGCCCGGCGAGCTGGCGATCTGCAGCGACGTACCCCTGGCCGATCGGTTGATCAAGAAGGGCGTCGCCGCCCTGGATCCGCGTGGCCGAGAATTCGATGAGCGGAACATGGGCGACCGCCTCGCCGTGCGCAACCTGTTCACCGAGTTGCGCGAGCAAGGCCAGGTCGGAGGAGGGCAGGCGCCCTACGGCGAACGGGAGAAGCAGGCGTTCGCCAATGCGCTGGATCGCATCCTGACGCGGCTGCTGCGTCAGGCAGGCGCCTGATGTCAGCCATGTTCCAAGGCCTTCAGCAGGCTGCCGGCCGTCCTCACCAGTCGGCGTGGGTCAGCTCCAGCACCCGGTCCACGAGCTTGTAGATGCCGGCTGCCGCTTCGCTGATCGACTGCGTGCGCATGTAGGCGGGTGTGGTGACCAGCTTGCGCTTGGTATCCTCGACGATGTCGTGCACGTCGCATTCTTCGTGCGTGGCGCCCATCTCAACCAGGGCTGCCAGGGTCTTGGCGTCGTTGCCGATCGTGCACACGACGCCTTCACCATAGATCTTCGCCGCGAAGGCCGGCGCAATGCACATCAGGCCCACAGGCTTGCCCTGCTCGGCGAAAGCCTCGATGAAGGCCAGTACCTCGGGCTGCACACTGCAGTCGGCGCCTTTTTCGGCGAAATCGGAGAGGTTCTTGGCGGCCCCGAAGCCACCCGGCACGATCAGTCCGTCGAACTCATCGGCCCTGGCTTCGCGCAGGTCCTTGACCTGGCCACGGGCAATGCGCGCCGATTCCACCAATACGTTGCGCGAACCCGGGGTCTCTTCGCCGGTCAGGTGATTGATGACGTGCTTCTGGTCGATATCGGGTGCAAAACACTGCACCTGTGCGCCGCGCTGATCGAGGCGTAGCAGGGTAATGACGCTTTCGTGGATTTCAGCGCCATCGTAGACGCCACAACCCGACAAGATCACCGCAATCTTCTTCTGCATGCTCGTTTCTCCAAGGTCGAGGCATCGATGACGACAGTGTGGCAGATACGCACGCTCAAGGCATGCGACCGTATGTGCCACGGATGTCTTCGTGCCAAGGGACCTGGAAAGGAACCGCGGTCGGTTCTTAGACGAACGTCAGCGGGCGGGCTCGCTCAAGGGCGCTGCTCAGGTGGCTCGTCCTGGGGCGTGGCCGCTTGCGCGGCCTTGGCCTCGGCCGCCGCCTTGCGCTCGGCGCGCACGGTACGGAAACGCCGACGAATCCACAGCAGGATGCCGATCAGCAGCAGCCCGCCCAGCACCCACAGCTCGTATTTCTTCACGCTGCCCAGCAGGCCTTCGAGAATGGCGCCGAAATGGTAGGCCGCCGCTCCCAGGGCAAGCGCCCAGACCGCTGCACCGATGCCATTGAGCAGCAGGTAGCGGCGTGGCGGATAGCCGGAAAGACCGATCGCCACGGGCATCACGGTGCGCAGGCCGTACACGAAGCGGAAGCTCAGCACCCAGATGTCCGGATGCCGCCGGATGTGCTCCAGCGCACGGTCCCCGGCCGCTTGCCAGCGAGGTTTGCGCGCCAGCAACGCACGCCCACGGCTACGCCCGAGGAAGTACCACAGCTGGTCGCCGGCATAGCTGCCGAAGAACGCCGTCAGCACCACCAGGTTGATGTCCATGTATCCGCGGAACGCAAGGAAGCCTGCGAGGACCAAGATGGTCTCACCTTCGAAGAACGTGCCGAGGAACAGGGCAAAGTAGCCAAAATCCTGCAGGAATTGTTGAAGCATGGCGTAGGTGCTGGCGAAATGAACGCGCAGCCTACCCCTTCGCAGGCATTCGTGAAAGTGTCCAAATGTGTCTCGACGTGAACGACTTCCGTGGGACAATCACTGCGTCCATGGGTCGCAAGGTTGATCAGATCTGTAACGCAGGCGTCATAATGGACGCCTATAACTGTCGCGCTAGCCCGCCTGCGCGGGCTCAGGAGTCTGCCGTGAGCTTTACCCCCGCCAACCGTCTGTTCCCTGCCACTCGCCTGCGTCGCAATCGCCGGGACGATTTTTCCCGTCGCCTGATGCGTGAGAACGTGCTGACGGTCGATGACCTCATCCTGCCGGTGTTCGTGCTGGATGGCGAAGGCCGCCGTGAAGACATCGCCTCCATGCCGGGCGTCGAGCGCCTGTCGATCGACCTGCTGCTCGAAGCGGCCGAAGAATGGGTCGCGCTGGGTATTCCCGCGCTGGCGCTGTTCCCGGTCACCCCGCTGGAGAAAAAGACCCTCGACGGCGCCGAAGCCTGGAACCCCGACGGTATCGCCCAGCGCGCCACCCGTGCCCTGCGTGCGCGGTTCCCTGAGCTGGGTGTGATCACCGATGTCGCCCTCGATCCCTTCACCACCCACGGCCAGGACGGCATTCTCGATGCCGAGGGCTACGTGCAGAACGACATCACCGTCGATGCGCTGGTACGCCAGGCCCTGTCCCATGCCGATGCCGGCGCGCAGATGGTCGCGCCCTCCGACATGATGGACGGCCGTCTGCAAGCCATTCGCGAGGCCCTGGAACTGGCCGGCCACGTGAACGTGCGGATCATGGCCTACTCGGCCAAGTACGCCAGCGCCTACTACGGCCCCTTCCGCGATGCGGTCGGCTCGGCGGCCAACCTGGGCAAGGCCAACAAGGCTTCCTACCAGATGGACCCGGCCAACAGCGACGAAGCCTTGCACGAGGTCGCGACCGACCTGGCCGAGGGTGCCGACATGGTCATGGTCAAGCCGGGCATGCCGTACCTGGACATCGTCCACCGGGTCAAGACCGAGTTCCGTGTACCGGTGTTCGCCTACCAGGTCAGCGGTGAGTACGCCATGCACATGGCCGCCATCCAGAATGGCTGGCTGAGCGAGGCGGTCATTCTCGAATCCCTGACGGCTTTCAAGCGGGCCGGTGCCGATGGCATCCTCACCTACTTCGCCGTGCGTGCCGCTCAACTGTTGAAAGGGCAGTAAGGCCCTTCAGGAACGACTGATGAATAACGAAGTGCCGACACCGTTCGACCCCCAGGAAGCCCACGCGGTGCCCACCGAGCTGGTGCAGACGCCTCCAGACCTGCCTGCCCTCGAGGCGGCCCCGGACGCCGTGGCGCCTGCTCCGGCGCCCGTGCCGGCCATCGCCATTCCAGGGCTGGACGACAGCAGTCTGTACATTCATCGTGAGCTGTCGCAGCTGCAGTTCAACATCCGCGTGCTCGAACAGGCGCTGGACGAGTCGTATCCGCTGCTGGAGCGCTTGAAGTTCCTGCTGATCTTTTCCAGCAACCTGGACGAGTTCTTCGAGATCCGCGTCGCCGGCCTGAAGAAGCAGATCGCCTTCGCCCGCGAACAGGCCGGTGCCGATGGCCTGCAACCCCATCAGGCCATGGCGCGGATCAGCGAACTGGTGCACCTGGAAGTCGAGCGCCAGTACGCCATCCTCAACGATGTGCTGCTGCCCGAGCTGGCCAAGCACCAGATCCGCTTCATTCGCCGACGCTACTGGACACCCAAGCTCAAGACCTGGGTGCGCCGCTATTTCCGCGACGAGATCGCGCCGATCATCACCCCGATCGGCCTCGACCCGACGCACCCTTTCCCGTTGCTGGTCAACAAGAGCCTGAACTTCATCGTCGAGCTCGAGGGCGTCGATGCCTTCGGGCGTGACTCGGGCCTGGCCATCATCCCCGCGCCACGGCTGTTGCCACGGGTGATCCGTGTGCCGGAAGACGTCGGTGGGCCAGGTGCCAACCATGTGTTCCTATCGTCGATGATCCATGCGCACGCCGACGACCTGTTCCAGGGCATGAAGGTCAAGGGCTGCTACCAGTTCCGGCTGACCCGCAACGCCGACCTGGCGCTGGACTCCGAGGACGTCGAGGACCTGGCGCGCGCCTTGCGCGGCGAGCTGTTCTCGCGTCGTTACGGCGATGCCGTGCGGCTCGAAGTCGCCGACACCTGTCCCAAGCACTTGTCCGACTACCTGCTCAAGCAGTTCAACCTGAGCGAGAGCGAGCTGTACCAGGTCAACGGCCCGGTGAACCTGACGCGCCTGTTCAGCATCACGGGCCTGGACAGTCATCCAGAGCTGCAATACACCCCCTTCACGCCGGCCATTCCGAAGCTGCTGCAGAACGCGGACAACATCTTCAGCGTCATCGGCAAGCAGGACGTGCTGTTGATGCACCCCTTCGAGTCCTTCACGCCGGTGGTCGACCTGTTGCGCCAGGCTGCCAAGGACCCCCACGTGCTGGCGGTGCGCCAGACCCTGTACCGCAGCGGCGCCAACTCGGAAATCGTCGATGCGCTGGTCGACGCGGCACGTAATGGCAAGGAAGTCACCGCCGTCATCGAGCTGCGCGCCCGCTTCGACGAAGAGTCCAACCTGCAGATGGCCAGCCGTCTGCAGGCCGCGGGAGCGGTGGTGATCTATGGCGTGGTCGGCTTCAAGACCCACGCCAAGATGATGCTGATCCTGCGACGGGAGGCCGGCGACATCGTGCGTTACGCCCACCTGGGCACGGGCAACTACCACGCTGGCAACGCCCGTCTGTACACTGACTACAGCCTGCTGACCTCCGACGATGCGCTGTGCGAAGACGTGGGCAAGATGTTCAGTCAGTTGATCGGCATGGGCAAGACCCTGCGCATGAAGAAGCTGCTGCACGCGCCGTTCACCCTGAAGAAGGGCATGCTCGACATGATCGCGCGCGAAACGCAGTTCGCGGTGGACGGCAAGCCTGCGCACATCATCGCCAAGTTCAACTCGCTGACCGATGCCAAGATCATCCGCGCCCTGTACAAGGCCAGCCAGGCCGGCGTGCGCATCGACCTGGTGGTGCGGGGCATGTGCTGCCTGCGGCCGGGCATTCCGGGGGTGTCGCACAACATCCAGGTGCGCTCGATCGTCGGGCGCTTCCTGGAGCACACGCGGGTGTTCTATTTCCTCAATGGCGGCGAGGAGCAGATGTTCCTGTCCAGCGCCGACTGGATGGAGCGCAACCTCGACAAGCGTGTGGAGACCTGCTTCCCGGTCGAAGGCAAGAAACTGATCATGCGCGTCAAGAAGGAGCTGGACAGCTACCTGACCGACAACACCCACGCCTGGATCCTGCAGTCCGACGGCCGCTACGTGCGCAGCACGCCGACCGGCAACCAGAACCCGCGCAATGCCCAGGCGACCCTGCTGGAGCGCCTGAGCAACCCGGTCCTCAGCGTACGCTGAGGACGAAGCCGACCCGGGCCAGCCACTGCGCCTCATTGGCGAAGTCGGCCTGGGTCAGCTGGTTCTGTTCCAGCCAGCCTTCCGGGAACACCACGTCCAGCCGATCGTGCCCGGGGTGCAACTCGACCTTGGGCATCTGCTGGGTGCCGCGGATATGGTGGAAGAGAATGGCGAAGCGCAGCAGCACGCACAGGCGGATCAAGGTCTCGCCTTCTGCGCCGAACTCCGCGAAACGGTCCTTGGGAATGTTGCGTCGATGGCCACGCACCAGCAGCGCCAGCATCTGCTGGTCCTCGCGCGAGAACCCCGCCAGGTCGGAGTGCTCGATCAGGTAGGCGCCGTGCTTGTGGTAGTGGTAATGCGCGATGTCCAGCCCAATCTCGTGCACCTTGGCCGCCCAGCCCAGCAGGTCGCGCCAGTTGCCTTCCTCGAGGCCCCAGGCGGCGGCCACCTGATCGAAGGCATGCAACGCCTTGCGCTCGACGCGCTCGGCTTGCTGCTGGTCGGCGTGGTACCGCTCCATCAAAGAGCTGAGGGTGCGCTCGCGCACGTCTTCGTGGTGATGACGGCCCAGCAGGTCGTACAGCACGCCTTCACGCAGCGCGCCGTCGCAGTGGGTCATCTGCTGCAGCTCCAGGGCATCGAAGATGGCTTCGAGGATCGCCAACCCGGCCGGGAAGATCGCACGGCGGTCCGGCTTGACCCCGTCGAAGTCGATCTTGTCGGTCTCGCCAAGCTTGAACAGCTTGCGCTTGAGCCAGGCCAGGCCCGCCGCATTGACCTCGCCAGACCCCTGTCCACTGGCCTTGATGGCCGCGCCGATGGCGCGGATGGTGCCGGACGAGCCGATGGCTTCGTCCCAGCCCAGCCGATGCAGGCCATGCTCGATGCTCATCAGCTCCAGGCGCGCGGCCGTGTAGGCTTGTGCGTAACGCGCCGGGGTGATCTTGCCGTCGCGGAAATAACGCTGCGTGAAGCTCACGCAGCCCATTTGCAGGCTTTCGCGCAGCAGGGGTTCGAACCGCTGGCCGATGATGAACTCGGTACTGCCACCGCCGATGTCGGCGACCAGGCGCTTGCCTGGGGTGTCGGCCAGGGTGTGTGAAACGCCCAGGTAGATCAGGCGCGCTTCTTCGCGGCCGGAGATGACCTCCACGGGATGACCCAGGATGGCCTCGGCCCGGTGGATGAACTCGGCCCGGTTGCGGGCTTCGCGCAGGGCGTTGGTGCCGACGATCCTGACGGCGCCATCGGGCAGGCCATTGATCAGTTGGGCGAAGCGCTTGAGGCAGTCGAGGCCGCGCTGCATGGCTTCCTCGCTGAGCAGGCGATCCTCGCCGATGCCGGCGGCCAGCTGAACCTTCTCGCCCTGCCGCTCGAGAATGCGGATCTCGGTCAGGTGGGCCTTGGCCACGACCATGTGAAAGCTGTTGGAGCCAAGGTCGATGGCGGCGATCAGGGACAGGTTCTTCGCTTTGGTATGCGGCATGATCTCGAGGTTCTCGGTCGATTACCCGACAATCGTGCCACGATCCACGCCGCACGCCAACGCGTGCTGCGTGTGAGCTTGACGGAGAGCAGGTAATCGGGCTGCGCAGGGCTGTCACGGGGCCGTCACGATTGATGCAGTCAAGCACTGCTATAGTGACTGCCAATCGCCCGCAGCTTCCTGTAGCGCGCCGGTGCGGCTATGATGGGTCACGTTTTCTTGCCTATGATATGGAGATATCCATGAGCGATCTGATCAAATACGTCACCGATGCCACCTTCGAGGCCGAAGTGCTTCAGGCCCAAGGTCCGGTACTGGTCGACTACTGGGCCGAATGGTGCGGTCCCTGCAAGATGATCGCCCCTGTGCTGGACGACATCGCCTCCACTTACGAAGGCAAGCTGACTGTCGCCAAGCTGAACATCGACGAAAACCAGGAGACCCCGGCCAAGCACGGCGTGCGTGGCATCCCGACCCTGATGCTGTTCAAGAACGGCAACGTCGAGGCCACCAAGGTGGGTGCACTGTCCAAGTCGCAGCTGGCCGCGTTCCTCGACGCCAACCTGTAAGGCAGGCCCGAACGACGAAAAAGCCCCGGATTTCCGGGGCTTTTCTTTTGCAAATCACTAGACGTCGAAAAAAGCAAGTGATACATTCGGCCTCGCACTGTTTCTCCAGTGCCCTCTGCACGCCGTCGCCGATGCACCCCCAATTCGAATCAGTACGCGATCCTGTCGCCTTCTTGCGGCGCGGCTTCATTAAGCCAGAAGCTTAATCCTCCCTTCTTACATGATTACGTCACTCCCCTTATGAACCTGACTGAACTCAAGCAAAAGCCGATTACCGATCTGCTGGAAATGGCCGAACAGATGGGCATCGAAAACATGGCCCGTTCGCGCAAGCAGGACGTGATTTTCTCCCTGCTGAAAAAACACGCGAAGAGCGGCGAAGAGATCTCGGGTGACGGCGTGCTGGAGATTCTCCAGGATGGTTTCGGTTTCCTGCGTTCCGCCGATGCGTCGTACCTGGCCGGCCCGGACGACATCTATGTCTCGCCCAGCCAGATCCGTCGCTTCAACCTGCGTACCGGCGACACCATCGTGGGCAAGATCCGCCCACCGAAAGAGGGCGAGCGCTACTTCGCGCTGCTGAAGGTCGACACCATCAACTTCGACCGCCCGGAAAACGCCAAGAACAAGATTCTCTTCGAGAACCTGACGCCACTGTTCCCGAACCAGCGCCTGAAGATGGAAGCCGGCAACGGCTCCACCGAAGACCTCACCGGTCGCGTGATCGACCTGTGCGCGCCGATCGGCAAGGGCCAGCGTGGCCTGATCGTCGCTCCGCCGAAGGCGGGCAAGACCATCATGCTGCAGAACATCGCTGCCAACATCACGCGTAACAACCCTGAGTGCCACCTGATCGTCCTGCTGATCGACGAGCGCCCGGAAGAAGTGACCGAGATGCAGCGTACCGTTCGCGGCGAAGTGGTCGCCTCGACCTTCGACGAGCCGCCGACCCGTCACGTGCAGGTCGCCGAGATGGTGATCGAGAAGGCCAAGCGCCTGGTCGAGCACAAGAAAGACGTGGTCATTCTGCTCGACTCCATCACCCGTCTGGCCCGTGCCTACAACACCGTCATCCCGAGCTCGGGCAAGGTGCTGACCGGTGGTGTGGATGCCCATGCCCTGGAGAAGCCGAAGCGCTTCTTCGGTGCCGCGCGTAACATCGAGGAAGGTGGCTCGCTGACCATCATCGCCACCGCGCTGGTCGAGACCGGTTCGAAGATGGACGAGGTGATCTACGAGGAGTTCAAGGGTACCGGCAACATGGAGCTGCCGCTGGACCGCCGAATCGCTGAAAAACGCGTATTCCCGGCCATCAACATCAACCGCTCCGGTACCCGTCGCGAAGAGCTGCTGACCGCCGACGACGAGCTGCAGCGCATGTGGATCCTGCGCAAGCTGCTGCACCCGATGGACGAGATCGCCGCCGTCGAGTTCCTGGTCGACAAGCTCAAGCAGACCAAGACCAACGACGAGTTCTTCTTGTCGATGAAGCGTAAGTAACAGACGCTTCGAACAGAAACGGCGCCTTCAGGCGCCGTTTTCGTTTCAGGTCAAATGTAATAACGCGCGATCAAGGTGATACCGGAAACGAGCACCACGATGTTGATCACCTTGAGGAATTGTTCACGCGACATGTTCAGCGTGATGCGGCGCCCGACGGTGACGCCGATCAACATGCCAGGGGCGAGAAAGAGCGCCAGCCATAGCAGGCTGGTGTCGAGGTACACCCCGGCCAGCGCGAACAGCACCACGCGGGTCAGCGTACTCAGCCCGATGAGCGTGGTCTGGGTGATGCGCATGGCATCCTTGGTCGGAATCCGGCCGCTGAGGTAGATCGCGTAGATGAACCCGCCGCTACCGAACAAGGCGCTGAAGACGCCGCCAATCGAGCCGAACGGGTAGGCCGCCGCTGCACTGAAGTGGCGCTGGGGCTTGAGCCCGCTCAGCGAATACAGGGCATAACAGACGACGAAGACACCCAGGGCCGGCAGCAGGTATTCGGGGCGTGTGGCCAGCAGGATGGCCGCGCCGATCAGGCTGCCGAGGATCATCATGGGGACCAGGCGGCGCAGTTCGCGCCAGTCGGCATTACGACCGTCACGGCTCACGTTGACCAGGGCCGCGAACAGGTCCATTAGCGCCAGAAGCGGAACGATCTTGGCAACCGGCAGGAACAGGGCCAGCACGGGGCTCGCCACCAGGGCAGTCCCGAACCCGGCGATGCCGAAGATCACGTAGGCACACAGCAGGGTGGCAAAAATCAGGGCGTAAGGAGCCCATCCAATGGTCAGTCCGTCGATCATCACACGAATCCTTTCTTGTCATGTGGGTAATTCGTTTCTTGAATCCTCGTCAGGCTCCAGTACGGCGCAACACCGATTGGATGCCCCCTTGCACACACACCGCTGCGGGTCTGTCCGTCGCTTCCGGTAGGGTCTGATGCGTATTGCGCAGCTGACTCACACGGCTACGCGTGCGAGCCAGGTCGCCGGCCTCGCAGGCATCCATCATCTGGTCGAACGGCAGTTCGCTGATCAGAAACAGCGTGGCGCGTTTGTCGTACAGCACGTCGATGACGTTGAGGAAGCGTTGCTGCCCGGCTGCACTGGCCGTCGACAACCTGGGTACGGCATCGATCACCCAGCGCGTGTACCGATCGGCCAGAGCCAGGTAGTCGATGGTGGCTGAATCGGCTTCGCACAGGTCCGCGAACCGGAAGTACGCCGTGTCGTCGTCCAGCACCAGACCCTCGAGCACGCGGTGATTGACCGTCAGCGGCCCCGTCTCCGGCAACCCGACCGGTACGCCAAGGTGTTGTCGTTGTTGGGCGGTTCCGGGAGACACGAAGGCACCCTGGTTGAAGGCATCTGCCGAGGCGTCACTGGAGGCGCGATAATCCAGGTCGCCCGCCACGGACTGGACGTCCATGTGCTGTTCGATCAGTTCGATGGTCGGCAGGAAGCGCTCGTGGTACAGCGGGTTCGGTAGCAAGCCTTGAGGTGGGTAGTTGGAGGTCACGACCATCACGCAGCGGCGATTGAGCAAGGCCTTGAACAGGCGACTGACCAGCATGGCATCGCCGATGTCATGCAGGTGGAACTCATCGAAGCACAGCAGGCGGCAATCGCCGAGCAGACTGTCCAGTGCCGTTTCGATCGCGTTTGGCGTGGCCGCATGCTCGAACATGCGCTGGTGAAATTCACGAAAGAAGGCATGGAAATGAATGCGGCGTTTCTGGGGCAGGGGCACGGCTGCGAAGAACGTATCCAGCACGAAGCTCTTGCCGCGTCCTACCGGCCCCCACAGGTAGAGGCCACGGGGCATCTGATGCCCGAGTCGCATCAATAGCGAAGGGTTGAGCAGCGTCTGGGTCAAGTCGCCTAAACGCCGTGCAGCGGCTACCTGGTAGGCATCGAGCGTATAGCCCTTGGCATGGGCAGCCTGCTCGATGGCGGCAACTACCTCGTTTCCTGCATTACCGTGTTTCATCTCAAACCCTACCAAGGACCGATGCCGGATAGTAGCCATAGTCACTGTGCAACGATAGACATTGGATCCTAAAGCGGATGTGCCGTTTCAGCCTTTTTCCAAGGCCAGGTAGCGCTGGGTGCGCACGATCGCTTCGCGCTCCGTGAAGCGGGTGAGCTGGTCGTCCATCGCGGCGCTGTCACCGCTGCGCATGATCTCGGCCAAGGTCTGCTGCATGGCGTGAATCGCCGCGCGTTGCAGGTCCGACGGGATGATCACCAGCTGATAACCCAAGGCTGCCAAGGTCTCGACTGGCACCATGGGCGTCTTGCCGCCGTGGAACATGTTCATCAGTTTCAGGCCGGGCAGACGGTGCGCGATCGCCTCGATCTGCGCCAGGGTCTCCGGCGCCTCCACGAAGATCATGTCGGCACCCGCTTCGATGTAGGCCTCGGCACGGTCCAGGGCGGCCTCGAAACCTTCGACGGCGATCGCATCGGTGCGGGCGATCAGCACGAAGTCCGGATCCTGCAGGGCCTGGCGCGCGATGCGGATCTTGGTGCACATCTCCGACGGGGCGATCAGTGTCTTGTCGTTCAGGTGCCCGCAGCGTTTGGGAAAGACCTGATCTTCCAGATGCAGGGCCGCCACACCGATACGTTCGAACGCGCGCACGGTTCGCTCGACGTTGGGACCGCCGCCAAAGCCGGTGTCGGCATCCGCGATCACGGGAAGCGTGGTGGCGTCGACGATTTTCTCGATGCGCTCGAGCACTTCGCTGAAGCTCAGCACGCCGATGTCCGGCAATGCCGTGGAGCGCGCAATGGCGCCGCCGCTGGCGTAGACGGCCTGGAACCCAGCCAGTTCGACCAGGCGCGAAGACAGCCCATCGTAGGCGCCTGGGGCGACCAGGCTGGTGCCGCTGGCGAGGTGTTTACGCAGCTGTGCGGTGACGGTCATGGCGTCCTCTGCCTCTTGCTCTCGGGAAGGAGGGAAAAGCTTGGCGGGCCTAGTCGAGGATGTCTAATATTTAAAAAGTACCTGATTAGGATGTAAAAGGTTCCATGGAGCTTCGTCATCTGCGTTATTTCGTCGCCACGGCCCAGGCCCAGAGCTTCACCAAGGCCGCGCAGGCGCTGCACATCGCCCAGCCTCCGCTGGGGCAGCAGATACGTGCCCTCGAGCAGGAAGTCGGTACGCCGCTGTTCTTGCGCCAGGGCCGCGGCGTGGTGCTCAGTGATGCGGGCGCCGTGTTCCTCACGTCGGCGCTGGATATCCTGGCGCGCGTCGAGCAGGCGAAAAAAGAGGCCGTCAGGGCGGCCAACGGCGAGCTTGGCACGTTGGTCCTGGGATTCACCGAGTCGGCGTCGTTCAACGAAACGGTCACCCAGCTGATCAGCCGTTATCAGCAGGCCTGTCCCGACGTCGGTCTCACGCTGCTCGAAGATGACAGCGAAACGCTGATCCGACGATTGAGCCAAGGGGAGCTGGATGCTGCCATCGTCCGGCCTCCTTTTGCCGACACGGATGACCTGGTCTTCCACATCCTCAGCGAAGAACCACTCATGGTGGTGTTACCCAGCGGTCATGCCCTGGCGCGACGTGATCGCCTGTGTCTGGAGGATCTTCGTCACGAGCGCTTCGTGCTCTATGCGCGTCAGTCAGGCCATGGGTTGAGCGCCGATATCGTGGCCGAATGTCGTGCCCACGGGTTCAACCCCCTGATCCATCAGCAGGCCCCGCAGGTATCGTCGGCGGTCAACCTGGTTTCCGCCGGCATGGGTGTGGCGATCGTCCCGGCGTCCATGCAGCGCATGCAGCGGCCAGGGCTGGCCTTCCGCGGCCTGGCGCTGGAACGCCCGCGGGCCGTGCTGGGGCTGGCTACCCAGGCGCACCCGAGGCGCACCGTGGTGCAGCGGCTGCTGTCATGCGCCGAGGGGTTGCGCACAGGCGAGGGATAGCAGGTAAGCTAGGCGCCTCTTTTGTAGTGTGACTTGGGCGATGGAATTCAAGGATCTGCGGGACTTCGTGCGGCAGCTAGAGCAGCGCGGCGAGCTGAAGCGCATTGCGGTGCCGGTATCACCGGTGCTGGAAATGACCGAAATCTGCGACCGGACCTTGCGCAAGCAGGGCCCGGCGCTGTTGTTCGAGAACCCCGTCGGTTTCGACATGCCGGTGCTCGGCAACCTGTTCGGCACGCCCGGGCGCGTGGCGCTGGGCATGGGCGCCGAGTCGGTGAGCGAGCTGCGGGAAATCGGCAAGCTGCTGGCCTTCCTCAAGGAGCCCGAGCCGCCCAAGGGCCTCAAGGACGCCTGGTCCAAGCTGCCGATCTTCAAGAAGATCATCTCCATGGCGCCCAAGGTGCTCAAGGACGCGGCCTGCCAGGAAATCGTGATCGAGGGCGACGACGTCGACCTGAGCACGCTGCCTGTCCAGCACTGCTGGCCTGGCGATGTCGCGCCGCTGATCACCTGGGGCCTGACCGTGACCCGCGGGCCCAACAAGGAACGGCAGAATCTGGGCATCTACCGCCAGCAGGTGATCGCCCGCAACAAGGTCATCATGCGCTGGCTGAGCCACCGGGGCGGTGCGCTGGACTACCGCGAATGGTGCGAAAAGCATCCCGGCGAACCCTTCCCGGTGGCCGTGGCCCTGGGCGCCGACCCGGCGACCATCCTGGGGGCAGTCACTCCCGTGCCCGACAGCCTGTCGGAGTACGCCTTCGCAGGCTTGCTGCGCGGTCATCGCACCGAGCTGGTGAAATGCCGCGGCAGCAACCTGCAGGTACCGGCCAGTGCGGAAATCGTGCTCGAAGGGGTGATCCACCCTGGCGAGATGGCCGACGAAGGCCCGTACGGCGACCACACCGGCTATTACAACGAAGTGGACCGTTTCCCGGTGTTCACGGTCGAGCGCATCACCCACCGCCTGCGTCCGATCTACCACAGCACCTACACCGGTCGGCCGCCCGACGAGCCGGCGATCCTTGGTGTGGCCTTGAACGAAGTCTTCGTGCCGATCCTGCAAAAGCAGTTCCCGGAAATCGTCGACTTCTACCTGCCTCCCGAAGGCTGCTCGTACCGCATGGCGGTGGTGACCATCAAGAAGCAGTACCCCGGCCATGCCAAGCGGGTGATGCTGGGGGTCTGGTCGTTCCTGCGCCAGTTCATGTACACCAAGTTCGTCATCGTGACCGACGACGACATCAACGCCCGCGACTGGAACGACGTGATCTGGGCGGTCACCACCCGCATGGATCCCAAGCGTGATACCGTGCTGATCGACAACACGCCGATCGACTACCTCGACTTCGCGTCGCCGGTATCGGGCCTGGGGTCGAAGATGGGCCTGGACGCGACCCACAAGTGGCCAGGCGAAACCACGCGCGAGTGGGGCAGGGTCATCGTCAAGGACGATGCCGTCACTCGCCGTATCGACGAGCTGTGGGATCAGTTGGGAATCGATTGAATGCAGGTAACCTTGCAGCCGTCCGGCGCCGTGCTGGCGGTGAAACCGGGAGAACGGATTCTGGAGGCCGCGCGGCGCCTGGGCTATGACTGTCCGCAGAGCTGCCGCAATGGCAATTGTCACGTCTGCGCAGCCTTGCTGGTCGAGGGCCGGATTCGCCAGGAAGGGGAGGTGCGTGACCACGGGGAGTTGTACACCTGCATCGCCGAGCCCCTGGAAGACTGCGTGCTGCTGTGGGACGGTGTGCTGGCCTTGGGCGAGCTGCCGGTACGCGCCCTGGCCTGTACCCTGAGCGAGTGTCGCGACATGGGCGGCGATGTCTGGCGCGTTCGCCTGCTCGCCCCGGCCGGCAAGCCACCGCGCTACCACGCCGGCCAGTACCTGATGATCGAGCGCGACGGGGCGAGCAAGGCCGCGTTTTCGCTGGCCTCGGCCCCCCACCGTGGTCGTGAGCTGGAGCTTCACGTGCTGGCACGCGAAGACAGCACACGCCAGCTGATCGCCCAACTGCAGCGCGACCAGATGGCACGCCTGGAAATGCCCTTTGGCGACACCCACCTGGCCGAACTGCCTGACGGCCCGCTCGTGCTGATCGCCGCCGGTACCGGCATGGCCCAGATGCACAGCCTGATCGAGCACTGCCGCGCCAAAGGGTTCGAACACCCGGTGCACCTGTACTGGGGCGTGCGTCGTCCGGAAGACTTCTACACCCTCGAACACTGGGCCGAGTGGGAGACGTTACCCAACCTGCACCTGCATCAGGTCGTCAGTGACCTATGTGGCTGGGAAGGGCGCTGCGGCATGCTGCATGAAGCCGTGCGCGAAGACATCGCCGACCTCAACCAGGTCCATGTGTACGCCAGCGGTTCGCCGAACATGATCTACGCCACCCTCGATGCACTGGTCGAGGCCGGCATGGATGCGCATCGGATGCGCGCGGACGTGTTCGCCTACGCCCCACGGGCTTGACGACAGCCCTCAGCGTTCGACCGGGCGATAGACCGTGTCCGGCGCCCAGACCGGCGCTTGCCGAAGGTTGAACAGGCGACAGGTCGCATACCAGCAGAGCGCGCCATACAGGTTCCAGGGGAAGAGTACGTACCAGACGGGGAGTAGCCCGTTGTACTTGAGCTGCTCTTCCCACGGCTCGCCGGTGCGCCAGGGCACATAATGCCGCAGGGCTTCCCGGGGCGTCAGGTAGATGCGCTGGTTGGGGACCTGGCCCCAGTTGCCCTCTGCCGGGGGCGGTAGCCCTTCAGGGCCGTGGTCCATGAAGTGCTCGATGTAGGCCTGCACGGACAGCACGTTCGAGGCGTCTGGCGTGCTGGCGGTATTGCCGTCTATCCAGATGAAGATATCCAGCAAGCCCTTCGACGGATTGGCCGTGTCCCGGATCACCAGGGACTGCGCCGTACCGATACCGGCGCCATTGAAGCCTACGCGGGCAGAGGGGTATAGCTCCGCGTCTTTCCACTGACAGACGAACGGTTTTTTACCACGCCATGTGGTGATGACTTGCAGTTCTCTGTCGAAGAAGAAATGCGAGAGGGTTTTGAGGAGGTAGATGCGGTAGAGCAAGAAGAGCACGAGCATCAAGGGGACGCTGAGGCTGGCCAGACTTAAATAGATCAGGAAAGGATCGAAGTCGCTGTCATGCAACAGGATAGCAGGAAGACCAATAAGTGAGATAAGCGCCCAGGAGCAATAGAGCTTGCCCATGAATGCGGAGTCTTCGATCCAGGGGTTTCGCAGGCATAAGATGCGAGCATCAAGGCTTATCAGCTGATCCGAGATCACAGGTTTGATAAAAAAGGGAGGTATCATTCTGCTATCTTTCACGGCTGGCTACCCGCCAAGAGGAACGGATGGTGTGATGGATAGCGCGCTTGCGCATACGCTGTTTTCAGCATTTAGGTACGCAGTACAAATTGTCCGGATCCCAAGGCGCAGCCTGCTGAACCTTGAAGAGGCGACAGGTGGCGTACCAACAAAGTGCAGCGTATAGATTCCAAGGTAGGAAGACCAACCAAAAGATCAGTAGCTGGTTGGGCTTGCCTTGCTCTTCCCATGGCTCTCCCGTTCGCCAGGGGACGTAGTGTTGCCACGCTTCTTTGGGTGTCAAATAAATACGTTGGTTAGGCATTTGCCACCAATTGCCGTACGTAGGGAGGGGCAAGCCTTCAGGACCATGTGCCATGAATTGTTCAATATAGGCTTTCAGGGAAAAGACCTGAGCAGGATCTGGAAAGCTGGCAGGATTACCTTCTATGCAAAAGGCGATGCCGTAAGAATGGCGCGTCGGACTGTATCGGTCTCTGAGGGCAAGCGACTGTTGTGTGAATATACCTGACCCGTTGAATCCGTTGCGCGTGAAGACGAACAATTCAGCATGCGCCCATGAGCACATGAACTGCTTGTTACCGCAGCGCGCCGAAATGCGTTGAGTGATTCGGTTGAATGAGTAGTGCGACATATGCTTCAGGAGATGAATGCGATAGCATAAAAAAACACCCACGCATAACGGTGCGGCCAAGCCTATCACGTACAGGTAAAGCAGTATCGGTTCGAAGGGGAAGTGCTCCAGGAATTGTAAAGTGATCGCCGCTATGAACGCTAGGCTCAATGAAACATAGAGTTTTCCCATGAAAGCGCACTCTGCGATTTCAGGGTTGCGTAAACACAGCTGCTCTTCATCCATGTGTATCAGTTGGTTGGAAATATTTGGTGTGATTTTATTGTTAGCGCAAGTTTTTCTAGATAGCATGTGCACAGTCAGATCTCTAGATGGAAAGTGGCGTACACTGGATCGCTCTCACCGAACGCGCTATAAGGAAGGTAGGTGATAGACAAGGCGATTTTGTGGAATTTTTTGACTGGGCATTTGAAGTTTAGAATCAACGCTGTTGGTATTTCGAAGCACGTGACGGAATAAGTGTTCACCGTTTCCCGTTCAGCCTTGGCTGAGTAACCCATGAAATGGGCGGTCCACGTACTGCTGCCAATCACGAAGTTTTTGAGTAACACGGTGAACTCTGCAAGACTCGGCTCGCCATAAAGGGCCAGATCCCTTGCAAGGGGCGATACGGGAGGCGCGTAATGCCAAGCGCTGCGGAGCTCCCGAGGTGATGCGCCTTTGAGCGTTATCCTTTCTAATAGCAGAGGTTCATGATAAGCCACATGCCAAGCTTGGAGTTCTTCCGAAAGCCCAGGGTAGGCCGGTAATTTGCTTTCATGGTCGAGCGTTAGGTGGTTCCTAACCTCTCCATCGTTCAAGCGATTTCCAAATATTGAGCGTGCCACCCAAAGTTCTAAGGGGGTGTGCTTCCGTGCGGCAGCCTGCGAAAAAAGATAAAGACCGCCTGCTACAACAGCCATGCCCGCGAGAACGACAGTCGCCGCTATCCATCCCGCGACAGGTATGAAAAAAGTCGGACCCAGGATTGCAAGTCCGCCCTCAAGCACAAGACTGCTGCCGATGAACATTGCAAGGCCACCACTTGCAGTGTACAGAGCGGAAACGTGATCGCCATGTTTGGATTGCCTGTAAGCCTTGCTCAGGTCAGAAAACAAACCGGAGAAAATGGCCGGATAGCCTAGCCATCTTGAAAACCCGTTGGTCGCTAGGAGTCCCAATACATTCTTTTCAAATACGCCCTGCGGGAGGCCTGACGTATACCGGGATTGAATGATTCTAGCCGTCGCGTGACTACTCGAGAGCGTGGCGCCTACCGAGGCAGACACTGCGAAGATGGATGATACGAAACCTGATGAATATTCAATGGCATCGTCAGCTTTCAGGGCCTCATAAGCGGTTCTCAGACTGATGATGTTGAACCACAGCATGCCAATATTTAGAGCGCCTGCACCGCTTGCTTTTACGATGGCTGAGATGTTCGGTACAACTTTCAGCGTCGTTGTTTCTTCCAGTGTGACGGTGCGACTCCCGCGTATACGCAGCGATTTGGTTTTTTGTACCTCAGCCATGCCTGTCTTGATAAGTGCCTCAATCTCACGGCTGAAAGAATCGGCCACGACACGTTCATGAGTTATCTGGTAGCGCGCAGATAGCAAGCCCAACGCTTTTACCGCATTGGCCTCCTGTGCTACGGCCAGTACGTGCTGCTGGAGGGTATGACTGGCATTCCAGCGCGTTTTGCCGCGCAGGCGCTTGAGCACTAAGGTACTGACAGTGTTGGCCGTCAAGTCTGTGGCTCCAGCAAGCGCCGGGAAACGGCCGCCTAAATCATTGAGGATGTTTGCATGAGCACCAAGCAATGTAGCAACCGCATCGGCTCGGTCTTTAAAAGGATTGAAAGGCGCCAAGGCGACAAATAATGGGCTGTCCTCCTGGTCCAGCCATGATTCGAGGCGCCTGAAACGCGGATCCTCATCTTCCATACCTGGCAAGGATTGGCTCATGGGGTGAAGCAACAAGGCAAGCATGATTTCCAAGCCTACGGCCGAAGCTAGATGCTCACGGTCGTAGGTGGCCAGTGCTGCAGCCAAGCTGCGATTGTCTTCCAGCGAGGCGCCTTCTGCTGAGGCTAACCATAGATCATGATCACAGGCGGCTTCTGACGCGAGGGCTTGTAGTTGTTCTATCTTGGCCTGCATCTGATCGCGCTGGCCCAGAAATTCCATGTACTTGTCCACATTCAGCCGTTCGGCCAATCGCGCTCCCTGTGGTGATAAGCGAGGATCGGTCAATCTGATATACCGTTGTTGACTAGGCGAATAATCGTGTCGTTGTCTAGGCTCGCGACGCTTCACCGCTCGATGTCGCTCACTTTCGATCAGTCCTGCTGTAGTACTTTTATGGCGGGATATGCTTTCCAATGTTTGCTCGATCAAGAGCGCGACTGCATTTTTGCGGTGATAGTCCTGACTGTTCGCGCTCAACACCCCTGAAGTCTTGTAAAAGCACGAGGGCACGGCATCGTGGGTGCTCTGACTGGGGTCATCGAAACGCATGTGTACCGGTGTGGGCATGAGATCGCGCACCTGGTGCTGATACGCCGAGACCGACAGGCCAAGGTCCAGGCCGATGCCTTCGGCATCGTTGAGTACGACGACGGCAGGCACACGTGGCGTCAGGCAAGGGTAATGGGTGCGCAGGCTCAGGAAGGTATAGGGCGTCAGATCAGGGCTGCTCTCGTGACAGCTCCAGAACAACGGCATCCGTTGGCCAGCGGGCTTGTAATCTTCCACCCACTGGACGAGCGCATCGGCAGGCAGAACGTGAGGCTGGGTCGACGGGGACGACTCGCCGCTGAGCAGTTCGACAAGATCGAGTCGTCGCATATGGCGACTGCGCATCGCCTGGCTGGCGCACAGCCTGGCCGTCATGGCATTGGTCCACAGGTGCGAGCTGTAGCCAATCCAGATTTCTGCGGCCCTGGCCTCGTCGTGCTCGACCCATACCCAGCCCAAGGATCGGTTGGACACGAAGCAGTCACGGCGGTGATAGCACTCCAGCCCCTGATACTTCAGTTCCTTGAAATGGCCTTCGCCGTCGTGTTCGTGGATGACGAGTCGCTCACCCTCCGGGCCTTTCATGAAGACGTACACATAACCAGGCCGTAGCGCCCGCAGGGTGTAGACCGATCGCTTCAGGGCAGGGAATGCTGTATCCAAGGCATAGCCAGAGTCGGCATAGCGCGTACTGCCTGACTCGGTGTCGCGTGGCACGACGGCATAGCGAATGGGAAGAATCGGAATCCGATTCCAGCCACAGTTGGGCGGAGACAGGGCGTGCATGCGTGCACCGGTCGTCATGGAAAGTGCCTTCGTTGCGGACGCTCAGCGCCTGGCAGGCGGCGATGATCAGCATCCGTGCATGGGATGTGCACGAAGAATGGAGAGCCGGCTAAGGTGCTGCTATCGGAGCCTACTTAAAATTCCGTGGGAAATTTCTTGGGGCCTGGTGGCATGACAGACTTGAAGTTGCGCAATTCAGGTGTTGAAGTTTCCCCACTGTGTGACAAGTAACCATCGGCGTGATTTAGGTACATCAAGGCTCTCTCATATTTTGGCGCTATCGATATAAGAAATTAGCTTATCCAAATTGATGCCTTCTTCTGCCTGCCGTCGGAATTTTTGTTATAACTTGGAACCACGACGACCCCTTCAGGTAGATTACGGCCTTCCACGGTCACGGAGAAAGGACGAGCGCCACGATGTCATCGACTCAAGCCTCCAGCTGGCAACCGACGTATCCCCCTTCCCTCGATTTCGGCCTGCAGCACACCCCTGAACAACTCGCGGCATCGATGCAGAGCACCATGGCCCGGCACCGTGGCGGCCCGGTCTGGCTCTTCGCCTATGGCTCGCTCATCTGGCGGCCGGAGTGTAAGTCCCTCGAGCGTCAGCGCGCACGCGTGCACGGTTATCACCGTGGGCTGTACCTGTGGTCCCATGCGCACCGCGGTACGCCCGAGCAACCCGGCCTGGTGTTCGGCCTGGATCGGGGAGGGTCGTGCAGTGGCGTGGCCTACCGATTGGACGAGGCCGACCTGGAGGCCGCCTTGCTGGCCTTGTGGCAGCGTGAAATGCCTTACCCTGCCTATCGCCCTCACTGGCTCAATTGCCGACTGGCCGATGGCACGCGTATCCAGGCGTTGGGTTTCGTGCTGGAGCGGCATTTGCCCTGCTACGCTGGAAACCTGCCCGATACCTTGCTGAGCCAGATCCTGGCCACGGCCAAAGGGCACTACGGCACGACCCGTGAATACGTGGAGCAGACGCTCGATGCCTTGCGCGTGCATCAGATGCCGGACCGCAGCCTTGAGGCACGCTTCCGTCGGTGCCATGGTCTGCTCCAGGCCTGATCGGCCCGTTGACCTCCTGTTTTGCCGGTTGCCGCCGATAACAGGGCAGGTCGGTGTGTCTCGGGTATGCTGACGTCATTTGCATGAGGAGCGAACGTGAACGCGCGGATCTTGTTGGTACTGGCCCTGTTGTTGCCAAGCGTGGCCCTGGCGGCCGAGGAAGAGAAAGAAGGCGCGCCCAAGGTCGCCTACATCACCCTGACCCCGCCCCTGGTGGGCAATTACGCGCTTGATGGCGGGCCACGCCTGCGCGTCTACAAGGCCGATGTGGCGTTGCGTGTGACCGGGGATGCGGCAGCGGCGGCGGTCAAGCACCACGAGCCGTTGATTCGCAACCAGCTGGTCGGCCTGTTCGCCCAGCAGGGCGTGGATGACATGAGCTCGGTCGAGGCCAAGGAAAAGCTTCGTCAGGAAGCGCTCAAGCAGGTCCAGCAGGTCCTCGAGACCGAAGAAGGCAAGCCGATCGTCGAGGACGTGCTGTTCAACAACCTGATCGTCCAGTGATCACGTCGCGAGCGCCAGGATCGCCTGCCACTGCTCGGCGGTGACGGGCATCACCGAAAGGCGGCTGCCTTTCTGTACCAGTGGCAGCGCCGCCAGCGCGGCCTGCTGCTTCAGCAGACCCAGGGGTAGCACGCGTGCGAACGTGCGGACGTGGCAAACGTCCACGGCGCTCCAGGGGTTCTTGTCCACAGTGGCCTTGGGGTCGAAGTAGGGGCTGTGAGGTGCCAGCGCACTTGGGTCGGGATAGGCCGCAGTGGTCACCCGGGCGATGCCGGCGATGCCCGGCTGCGGGCAGCTGGCATGGTAGAAAAAGCACTCGTCGCCCACGGCCATCTCGCGCAGGAAGTTACGTGCCTGATAGTTGCGTACGCCATCCCAGCAGGCACCGCTCGAGCGGGCCAGCGCCTGGATGGAAAGCTCATCGGGCTCTGATTTCATCAACCAGTAAGTCATCGCGCAGTCCTGACATTATTTGAAATAACTCGTTGCATCAAACCGACAGTCGGTTGACGCCAGCATTTGATTGTCGACTCGGGTTGTCGGAGAATGCGCCCGTTTTCAGGGCTACGCACCTGCGGCCATCGTGGACGTGGGGCGAATCAGTTTGCCCGAGGGGGGCAATCGATGAACCGACGCAAGACGGATCCACTGTGGATCCTGGTGCTGATCTTTGGCCTGGGTGTGGTCACCACGGGCTATGCGCAGAGCTTTCTGGAGCGCAAGGTAGACGCCTCGTACCAGGCGTCCGCGGTGCAAGATCAGTCCGTGCGTTGAGTCGCCCCGCCGGTGCCGGTCATGCCGGCACCAGGTACCATTCACGGTCCGAGACCGTCCCCGCCAGCGGTACATCCCAACTGGCCTGAGTCAGCCGCTCGACCTTCTGGCATTCATGAGCCAGCCCCAGTAGCCGGGGTTTCTTCCACATCGTCCGACGTTGCTGGTAGGCCAGGCTCCGATCATAGAAACCACCGCCCATCCCCAGGCGTCCGCCGTGTTCATCGAAGCCCACCAGGGGCAGCAGGATCAGGTCGAGCGCCCAGGTCGGACGCTGGCGCCTGCGGTTGATCACAGGTTCCGGAATGCGAAACCGGTTGCGACGCAACGACTCGCCACGTTCGAAGCGCTGGAACGCCATGCGGGTGCGTGGCCAGGCATGCAGGACCGGCAGATAGACATGCTTGCCACGACGCTGGGCCTCGCGCAGGAGCGGGCGCGGGTCGATCTCGCCATCGTTGGGCAGGTACAGGGCGATGTGCCGGGCACGTCTGAACAAGGGGTGCTGGGCCAGCTGGCGGTACAGACCCTGTGACGCCTGGTGCTGTTCAGCGGGTGTCAGGGCACGGCGCGCGGTGCGCAGCAGGCGGCGAAGCTGGGGGCGGGTGAGCGGCGCGGTGTCGGTCATGGCACGGGCATCTCGGGGCAGTGCTGGCGCAGCCTGCGCCAGATAACAAGATGCCCGCCACAAGGGCGGGCATCGGCGTATTCAGGCTCCCCGGTAAAACCGCTGTCGGTGTAGCCCTTGAACCCGAAAGTTCAAGGTGGAGGTTGCCGGACGCTTTAAGGCTTTCCGTCGAGCGGACATGCACACCAGCACCACGTGCAACCCCCGTGGTTGTGCGTATCGGCTCAGGGACATAACCGACTGGCGCATCCACCAGGGAGTGTGGCCAGTATACGCAGATTCAAACGCTTTTTGCATCCGGGTCGTCGGTCAGCGCCTGGTCGACCCGCTCCAGCAGATCGCGGACCTGCTCGCGGGACGTACCCGTGGCAGCCTCGTCCGGACGGTCCTGCTTGTGCAGCAGGTCGTGGGTAATGTTCAGCGCAGCCATCACCGCGATGCGGTCGGCACCGATCACCTTGCCGCTGCTGCGGATCTCGCGCATCTTGGCGTCCAGGTAGCGGGCGGCACTGACCAGGTTGTTACGCTCCTCGGGCGGACAGATGATCGAATAGTCCTTGTCGAGGATCTGCACGGTGACGTTGTTGCTTGAACTCATGAGTCTTGCTCCAGGGCCCTGAGACGCAAGATCATCGATTCGACCTTGCGCCGGGCGGTCTCGTTCTTTTCGATGAGATGGGCGCGCTCTTCGCGCCAGGATCGTTCCTGCGCTACTAGGAGTGCATTACGCCGTTTTAGTTGCTCCACACGCTCGATCAGCAGCTCGAATCGGCTCATCAGCGCTTGCAGCTCGTTCTCTTGCATGGATGGCACTCGCTTCGCTCCGTCGTCACGTCCCCGGCGATGATGCCCCGGATCGCGCGCTCACGGCCAGTGCCGATAGTGTGCCGCGCGTGCCGGTGCTAGGATACGAGACCTTCATTCTAGTCATTGCGCCGCCTGGCGCCTAGTTGCCCATGCCCAATACCCAATCGCCGTACACCGCCTTCGCCGCCTTGCTCAGCAGCAATGGCCACCCCGTTTCACCTGCCGAACTGCACGGCCTGCTGCTCGGTCGTAGCTGCGCGGGCGCCGGTTTCGACGCCGAGGCCTGGCTGGCCGATGCCGCCGCACTGCTCGAGGTCGAGCCACAGGACACCGTGCGCAATGCGCTGGTCGGCCTGCAGGAGATGGTCAAGGCCGAACTGACCGGCGACGACATCGCCATCGTGCTGCTGTTGCCGGGCGATGACGCCCCGCTGAGCGAGCGCGCCATGGCCCTGGGCCAGTGGTGCCAGGGCTTCGCCGCCGGCTTCGGGCTCAACGCCGGAGGCAAGGAACTCAGCGAGGAGGCGCGCGAGGTGCTTCAGGACCTGGTGGCCATTTCCCAGGTCCAGGATGCGCTGGAAGAGTCCGAGGACGGTGAAAGCGACTACATGGAAGTCATGGAGTACCTGCGCGTCGCGCCGCTGCTGCTGTTCTCGGAGTTCGCCAAGCCTGCCCAGGCCGCCGAGCCTGCCGCCAAGCCGTCGTTGCACTGACACCCGAAGGGGGCGTTCCAGCCATGAGCCGGATTCCGAAGGCCGAGTATGTCCGTCGTCGCAAGGCGCTGATGGCGCAGATGGTCCCTAACAGCATCGCCATCCTGCCTGCGGCGGCCGTCGCCATCCGCAACCGCGACGTCGAGCACGTCTACCGGCAGGACAGCGACTTCCAGTACCTCAGCGGCTTCCCCGAGCCGGACGCGGTGATTGCGCTGATCCCGGGCCGTGAGCATGGCGAGTACGTGCTCTTCTGCCGTGAGCGCAACGCCGAGCGCGAGCAGTGGGACGGCCTGCGTGCCGGCCAGGAAGGCGCCGTGCGTGATCATGGCGCGGACGATGCGTTTCCGATCGCCGACATCGACGAGATCCTGCCGGGCCTGATCGAGGGTCGTGAGCGTGTCTACAGCGCCATGGGCAGCAACCCCGAATTCGATCGGCGGTTGATGGACTGGATCAACGTGATCCGCTCCAAGGCCCGCCTGGGTGCCCAGCCGCCGAACGAATTCGTCGCCCTGGATCACCTGCTGCACGACATGCGGCTGTACAAGTCGGCGGCCGAGGTGAAGGTGATGCGCGAAGCAGCCGCCGTGTCGGCGCGTGCCCATGTGCGCGCCATGCAGGCGTGCCGCGCCGGGTTGCACGAGTACAGCCTCGAAGCCGAGCTGGATTACGAATTCCGCAAGGGCGGGGCGAAGATGCCGGCCTACGGTTCGATCGTGGCGGCCGGGCGCAACGCCTGCATCCTCCATTACCAGCAGAACGACGCCGTGCTCAAGGACGGTGACCTGGTGTTGATCGATGCCGGGTGCGAACTCGACTGCTACGCCAGTGACATCACCCGCACCTTCCCGGTCAGCGGGCGCTTCTCGCCGGAGCAGAAGGCGATCTACGAACTGGTGCTCGAGGCGCAAGCCGCCGCCTTCGCGCAGATCGCGCCAGGTCGGCACTGGAACCAGGCCCATGAAGCCACCGTACGCGTGATCACCGAAGGCCTGGTGCGCCTCGGCCTGCTCAAGGGCGAGGTGCAGACGCTGATCGACAACGAGGCGCACCGCGCCTTCTACATGCACCGTGCCGGTCACTGGCTGGGCATGGATGTGCACGATGTGGGCGACTACAAGATCGGCGGTCAGTGGCGGGTGCTCGAACCCGGCATGGCGCTCACGGTCGAGCCGGGAATCTACATCGCCCCGGACAACCAGGCCGTGGCCAAGAAATGGCGCGGCATCGGTATCCGCATCGAGGACGACGTCGTGGTGACCAAGCACGGGTGCGACATCCTCACCACGGGTGTGCCCAAGACCGTGGACGAGATCGAAGCCCTGATGAGCGCCGCGCGTGGAGCTGCCGCATGAGCCGCTTCAGCCTGGCGATCATCGGTGGAGGCCTGGTCGGTGCCAGCCTGGCCGTGGCGCTGCAGGCCGGTGCCAAGGCCCGGGGCTGGTCGATCGTGCTGATCGAGCCCTTCGCCCCGGGCGACAGCTACCAGCCCAGCTACGATGCGCGTTCCTCGGCCCTGTCGTTCGGCACCCGACAGATCTACGAACGACTCGGTCTGTGGCAGACCATCAGCCATCGCGCCGAGCCGATCCGGCAGATCCAGGTGTCCGACCGTGGCCGTTTCGGCTCTACCCGGCTCGATGCGCTCGAAGAGGGCGTACCGGCGCTGGGCTATGTGGTGGAGAACGCCTGGCTCGGGCAGTCGTTGTGGAAGGCGCTGGACCCCGAAGTGGTCAGCTGGCGTTGCCCGGCCGAAGTCACCCGGATGAGCGCCATCGAAGGCGGTTATCGCCTGCAGCTGAATGACGACACGCACCTCGACTGCGACTTGGCCGTGCTGGCCGACGGCGGTCGCTCGACGCTGCGCGAGCAGCTGGGCATTCACGTCCATCATCGCCCTTACGACCAGCGTGCCTTGATCGCCAACATCACCCCAGGCGAAGCCCATTGCGGGCAGGCCTTCGAACGCTTCACCGAGCAAGGCCCGATGGCCCTGCTGCCGCTGCCCGACAACCGCTGCGCCCTGGTCTGGACCCGGGCCGGCAATGACACGGCGCGCCTGCTGGAAGTGGACGATCGCGCGTTTCTGGATGAACTGCAGGGCGTCTTCGGCTACCGCTTGGGCAGGCTGCAGCAGGTAGGCGCACGGCATGTCTACCCGCTGGCCCTGATCGAGTCGGATGAGCAGGTCCGGCCCCATCTGGTCGTGCTGGGCAACGCGGCCCATAGCCTGCACCCGATCGCCGGGCAAGGGTTCAACCTGTCCCTGCGCGACGTACAGTCGCTGGCCGATGCGCTGTTGACGGGGCCTGCGGTGCCTGGGGATCTGGCGACCTTGCAGGGTTACCGCCAGCGTCAGACCCAGGACCAGGCGTTGACCATCGGTTTCTCGGACCAGGTCACGCGCCTGTTCGGGACCGACCAGCCCCTGCTCGCCGCCGGGCGCAACCTGGGGCTGCTGGCCCTCGACCTGCTGCCGCCGGCCAAGCGCTGGTTCGCGCGCCAGGCGATGGGGTTGGGCACGCGTCCCGACCCACGGGGCGAGCGATGACAGAACCGCGCCAGCGCGTCTGGCGTGCGCGCCTGATGCGCTGGCTGATCAACCTCTACCCGCCGTATCTGGGTGCCGGCATTCGAGTGCAGTCCATCGGGCCTGACCTGCGCAGCGCCAAGGTGCGGATGAAGCTGACGTTCTGGAACCGCAACTACGTCGGCACCCAGTTCGGTGGCAGCCTGTATTCGATGGTCGATCCGTTCTACATGCTGCTGCTGATCGAACAGCTCGGACGCGACTACATCGTCTGGGACAAGGCGGCCAGCATCGACTTCATCGCCCCGGGCAAGGGCCCGGTCTTCGCCGAGTTCCACCTCGACGATGCCCTGCTCGACGACATTCGCCGGCAGACCGCAGGCGGCAAGAAACACCTGCCGCGGCTGCAGGTCGATATTCGCGACGCCTCCGGCGAACTGGTCGCCCGCGTCGATAAAACCCTCTACGTGCGGCTCAAGCCGCGAGCAAGGCAGGCATAAGGCATGGAAACGCGCGCGGATCTGGTAATCGTCGGAGCAGGCATGGTCGGCAGTGCGCTGGCCCTGGCCCTGCACCGCAGTGGGCTCGACGTACTGCTGATCGACGGCGGGCCCTTGTCGGTCGCGCCCTATGAGGCGTCGATGCCGTTCGAACCGCGTGTCAGCGCGTTGTCGGTGGCCAGTCAGCGCATCCTCCAGCGCCTGGGTGCCTGGGAGGGCATCGAGCGTCGTCGCAGCTGCCCCTACACCGACATGCAGGTCTGGGACGGCAGCGGCACCGGTCAGATCCATTTCTCCGCGGCCAGCGTGCACGCCGACGTGCTCGGCCATATCGTCGAGAACCGCGTGGTCCAGGACGCCTTGCTCGAATGCCTGCAAGATAGCGACGTCAGTCTGCTGCCAGGCGCGCGTCTGGAGCAGTTGCGTCACTCGGGGGACGACTGGCTGCTGACCCTGGCGGGCGGTCGACAGGTGCGCACGCCGCTGGTGGTGGCCGCCGACGGCGCGCGCTCGGCGGTCCGGCTGTTGGCGGGGTGCGAGACGCGCGAATGGGATTACCTGCACGAGGCCATCGTGACCAGCGTGCGCTGCAGCCAGTCGCACCAGGCCACGGCCTGGCAGCGCTTCACCGATGAGGGGCCGCTGGCGTTCCTGCCTTTGTCGCGCGAAGCGAGCGAAGGCTGGTGCTCGATCGTCTGGTCGACCACGCCCGAGCAGGCCCGAGCGGCCATGGCCCTGGACGATGCAGGTTTCTGCCGGGCGCTGGAGCAGGCCTTCGAGGGGCGTCTGGGTCAGGTGCTGCATGCCGAGGCCCGGCTCTGTGTACCGCTGCGCCAACGTCATGCCAAGCGGTACGTGGACAACGGCCTGGTCTTGATCGGGGATGCCGCGCACACCATCCACCCACTGGCAGGTCAGGGCGTCAACCTGGGGCTGCTGGACGCGGCCGTGCTGGCCGAGGAGCTGCAGCGTGCGCAGGCCCGAGGTGAACGTCTGGCGGACGAGCGTGTACTGAGCCGGTACGAGCGCCGACGCATGCCGCACAACCTGGCGCTGATGGCTGCCATGGAAGGGTTCGAGCGCCTGTTCCAGGCCGATCCGTTGCCCCTGCGCTGGTTGCGCAACACCGGCTTGAAATGGGTCGATCGGCGTCCCGAGGCCAAGGCCCTCTTCGTGCGTCAGGCCCTGGGCCTGAGCGGGGACCTGCCTGAGCTGGCGCGCCGCTAGCCTCGGCATCGCAACATCCCGTAACGGCTTGCCCAGACGGGAAGCTTTGTCCGGCAAATGGGATTGACTACGATTTGCGCCTCTGTGAATCGACGAGGAATCACCATGCTGTCGCGCACGTCCCTCATGGCCACTCTAACCCTGCTGCTCTGGGGCAACTCTGTCCAGGCGGCCGATGAAATCGTGGTGTACTCCTCACGCATCGACGAGCTGATCAAGCCGGTCTTCGATGCCTACACCGCAGAGACCGGCGTACCGATCACCTTCATCACCGACAAGGAAGCCCCCTTGATGCAGCGCATCAAGGCCGAGGGGCAGAACGGGGTGGCCGACCTGCTGCTGACCGTCGATGCCGGCAACCTCTGGCAGGCCGAGCAGATGGGCATCCTGCAGCCCATCGAGTCGCCGGTGATCGAGCAGAACATTCCTGCCCAGTACCGCGCCGCGTCCCATGCATGGACGGGCCTGAGCCTGCGCGCGCGCACCATCGCCTACTCCACCGAACGTGTCGATCCGGCCTCGCTGAGCACGTACGAAGCCCTGGCCGACAAGGCGTGGGAAGGGCGGCTGTGCCTGCGCACTGCCAAGAAGGTCTACAACCAGTCGCTGACCGCCACGCTGATCGAAAACCATGGCGAGCAGAAGGCCGAACAGATCGTCACGGGCTGGGTGAACAACCTCTCCACCGACGTGTTCTCCGACGACACCGCCGTCTTGCAGGCCATCGAGGCAGGGCAGTGCGATGTGGGTGTGGTCAACACCTATTACTATGGGCGCCTGCACAAGCAGCAGCCGGATCTGCCGATCAAGCTGTTCTGGCCCAACCAGGGTGACCGGGGCGTGCACGTGAACCTGTCCGGCATCGGCCTGACCCGGCATGCACCGCATCCAGAGGCCGCCACCAAGCTGGTCGAATGGATGACCGGTGCCCAGGCGCAAAAGCTGTTCGCCGACATCAACCAGGAATTCCCCGCCAACCCCAAGGTCGAGCCCTCGGCCGAAGTGGCCGCCTGGGGAACGTTCAAGGCCGACGACATCCCGGTCGAGGTGGCCGGCAAGCGCCAGGCCGACGCGATCAAGCTGATGGACCGGGCAGGCTGGCGCTGAGTCATGCCTGTCTGCCGCGACGCGCGTGCTGCTACGGGTATGGGAGCACCTGTCTTTTTCCTACTCGGAACATGCCCGGCCCTATGGGCTGATGTGTGGGCCTACCTGCGATGCAGGCGGCGCCTGACCGGACGCTATCGCTGGCAAGCCAGCTCCCACCCGGACTTCTGCAGCCATCGGTGTAGCCATGGCTGCGCAAGCAGCTTGTGCAGGCTGTGTGAAAACGCTGAGAGCCGGTACAGAGATCAAAAAACGACCGGAAAAACGCAACGCTACATGATCCCTGGATTCGTTTACCCCACAAACATTCCTAAAATCCACGTAGCGACGCGTACTTCGAGTTTGTCGCCGAGTTTTCACACAGCCTGTGTGGGAGCGGGCTTGCCCGCGATTGCCGCAATGAGGTGCGTAAGCCCACCGCTGCCAGGACAGCCCCCGCTCTGCGCCACGCTGCCTTTCCATCACTGAGGTTCACCCTTGCCCTCTTCGCCTCATCGCCGCTGGTACCTCCCCGTCGCGCTCACCGCCAGCCTGGTGGTGCTGCCGCTGAGCGTCCTGCTGCTGTCCTGGCAGACCCTCGACCTGGACATCTGGTCGCACCTGCTCGAGACGCAGATGTCCCGCCTGCTGGGCAATACCCTGCTCCTGGTGCTGGGCGTGGGTACCGGCGTCACGCTGCTCGGCGTCAGTCTGGCCTGGCTCACCAGCCTCTGCGAATTCCCCGGGCGGCGCTGGCTGGACTGGGCGCTGATGCTGCCCTTCGCCATTCCCGCCTACGTGCTGGCCTTCGTCTTCGTCGGCCTGCTGGACTTCGCCGGCCCCGTGCAGAGCGCGCTGCGCGAGCTGTTCGGCCCTCTGCGTCTGCCGCGTGTGCGCTCGACAGGTGGTGTCATCACCGTACTGGTGCTGGTGTTCTACCCCTACGTCTACCTGTTGGCGCGCAGTGCCTTCCTGGCCCAGGGCAAGGGCCTGATGGAGGCGGCGAGGGTGCTGGGGCTTTCCCCCTGGCAAGCGTTCTGGCGGGTGGCGCTGCCCATGGCGCGGCCGGCAATCGCCGCCGGGATCGCCCTGGCGCTGATGGAGACGCTGGCCGATTTCGGCGCCGTGGCCGTGTTCAATTTCGACACCTTCACCACGGCCATCTACAAGACCTGGTACGGCTTTTTCAGCCTTTCCAGCGCCGCGCAACTGGCCAGCCTGTTGCTGTTGCTGGTCGCCTTGCTGCTCTACGGCGAACGTCGGGCGCGTGGCCCGATGCATGCTGCCCAAGAGCGCGCCCGTGGCCAGGCCCTGTATCGTCTGCGAGGGTTCAAGGCTTTCATGGCCAGTACCTGGTGCCTGCTGGTGTTCGCCTGCGCCTTCGTCATCCCGGTGCTGCAACTGCTGGCCTGGCTGTACACCCGGGGCCGGCACGACCTCGACGAGCGCTACCTGGGCCTGGTCCTGCATACCCTCTACCTGGGCGCACTGGCCGCGCTGATCACCGTGTCCGTGGCGTTGCTGCTGGCCTTCGCCAAGCGCCAGGCCCCGACGCGCGGCATCCGGGCAGGGGTCGGCCTGGCCAACCTGGGCTATGCCTTGCCGGGGTCGGTCCTGGCCGTGGCGATCATGCTCGCCTTCAGCTACCTCGACAATCACGTGATGATCCCGCTGTTCCGTGCGTGGGGCGGCGCTGCGCAGCCGGTCCTGCTCGGCAGCCTCACGGCGCTGTTGCTGGCCTACCTCATTCGTTTCATCGCCGTGGCCCATGCGCCGCTCGAAAGCAGCCTGGCGCGCATCCGCCCGTCCTTGCCACAGGCCGCCCGCAGCCTGGGCGTCGCGGGGCCTCATCTGTTCTTCAAGGTCTACCTGCCCTTGCTGCTGCCCGGTGCGTTCAGCGCTGCCTTGCTGGTCTTCGTCGACGTGCTCAAGGAAATGCCGGCCACCTTGCTGATGCGGCCCTTCGGCTGGGACACCCTGGCGGTACGGATCTTCGAAATGACCAGCGAGGGTGAATGGGCGCGCGCGTCGTTGCCCGCCCTGACCCTGGTGCTGGTCGGCTTGCTGCCGGTCATCGGCCTGATACGTCGATCGGCCCAAGGACACGGCACCGCTCGCTGAGGGTGCCAGCCCGTGGCCATGCCGCTACAATGCGCGGCATTTGTGACGGCAGGTCTTACAACGAATGATGACAAGGTTCTGTCATCCACTGCCTTCACCCTGCTTGGAAGGAGAAACCCATGGGACAGCGCACGCTCCTGCATGACTGGCATCTGGCGCTCGGCGCCAAGATGGTCGATTTCAGCGGGTGGGATATGCCGCTTCATTATGGTTCGCAGGTCGAAGAGCATCACCAAGTCCGCGACGATTGCGGCGTGTTCGACGTTTCCCACATGACCATCCTCGATGTCAGCGGCCCTGGGGCTACGGCGTGGCTGCGCTACGTGCTGGCCAACGACGTCGCTCGCCTTGACCGCCTCGGCAAGGCGCTCTACAGCCCCATGCTCGATGAGCGCGGCGGGGTGGTCGATGACCTGATCGTCTATCGCACCGAAGGAGGCTATCGGCTGGTGACCAACGCCGCGACCCGCGACAAGGTCGTGGCCTGGCTGCAACGTCAGGCCGAGGGTGTCGAGGTGAGCCTCGAGCCGCGGCCCGAGCTGGCGATCCTGGCGGTACAAGGCCCCCATGCCCGCGCCAAGGTCGTCAGCCTAGTCAGTGCGGCACGGGCCAAGCTGATTCAGGCGCTGCACCCGTTCGAAGGGCAGGCCGACGGTGACTGGTTCATCTCGCGCACCGGCTACACCGGCGAAGACGGGCTGGAAATCATCCTGCCCGGCGAGCAGGCCCCGCAGCTGTTCAACGACATGATCGGCGCCGGCATCGCGCCCAGCGGCCTGGGCGCCCGAGACACGCTGCGTCTGGAAGCCGGCATGAACCTGTACGGCCAGGACATCGACCAGGCCCATACGCCCCTGACGTCCAACCTGGGCTGGAGTGTCGCCTGGGAGCCGAGCGATCGTGACTTCATCGGTCGCGCCGGTCTGCTGGCCGAGATCGAGCAGGGCGTGCAGGACAAGCTGGTCGGCCTGGTGCTCGAAGAGCGCGGTGTCTTGCGCGCTCATCAGGTGGTCCGCGTCGCCGGGGTTGGCGAAGGGGAGATCACCAGTGGTAGTTTCTCGCCTACGCTGAACAAGTCGATCGCCCTGGCCCGGCTGCCCATGGCCAGCCGTGACCGCGCCGAGGTCGAGATCCGTGGCAAGTGGTACCCGGTGCGCGTGGTCAAGCCGACGTTCGTGCGCCATGGCAAGATCCTGATCTGAACCTATCCCGGCGGACCGCCGCTGATTCAAACGAGGAAGTAGACACATGAGCAATATTCCCGCCGAACTGCGTTTCGCCGAAAGCCATGAATGGGCACGCCTGGAAAGCGACGGCACCGTCACCGTCGGCATCAGCGACCACGCCCAGGAAGCCTTGGGCGACGTGGTGTTCGTCGAGCTGGCCGAAGTCGGCAAGACGTTCGCTGCAGGCGATCAGGCTGGCGTGGTCGAGTCGGTGAAGGCCGCTTCGGACATCTACGCCCCGGTCGGCGGTGAGGTCATCGCGGTCAACGAGGCCCTGGCCGACGCGCCCGAGCAGCTCAACGAAGAGCCCTACGGTGCCTGGATCTTCAAGCTCAAGCCCAACGATACCGCCGAGCTGGACAAGCTGCTGGATGCAGCCGGTTACAAGAGCGCGATTGGCGAGTAAGTGAGGCCTGACGGGCGTTCAGGCGTCGTGAGCAGCGACCTGCCTCGACCTCGAGCCGCTCAGGCTCGAACCATCACCTGCTTGCGCGTGGCCTGTACGGTTCTGCCCATCAGGTGACCGCTCGATGCATCGAAGAAGCCCCTGCCAGCCTGCGCTGTGCGGGGGCTTTTTCGTATTGATCCGTCAAGCAGGGAGACGGGCAAGAAAGCAGGCCGAAAATCTTACTTCAGTGGTTTATTTTTCGAATATTTCATATTGAAGGACAATTAATAGCCAATCCTGCCGCTTTATTCACAATTTCCTGAGCGCATGCAGCCTCCTTGCAGGGCAAAACGCAATCCTTGGCCACCCCTTTCATCATAAATTGGATCCAATGCTTGAGTCTGCGACCCACTTCCGGGCCGTCACACGCTTCCACAGGCAAAGGAGAGCGCCGCCATGATGTTGAAAGACCCTTCCACCAAATACCGCCATTTCGAGGTAGTCGACCTGCCCGATCGCACCTGGCCCAACAACGTGCAGCAAGCGGCGCCGACGTGGTGCAGCGTCGACATGCGCGACGGTAATCAGGCGTTGATCGAACCCATGAACCTCGAACGCAAGCGCCGCTTCTTCGACCTGCTGGTCAAGATCGGCTTCAAGGAGATCGAGGTGGGCTTTCCGGCAGCCTCGCAGACCGATTTCGATTACGTGCGCGAACTGATCGAAAGCGGCGCCATCCCCAACGATGTCACGATCCAGGTCATGACCCAGGCACGAACCCATCTGATCGAGCGTACGTTCGAAGCGCTCAAGGGTGTACCGCGCGCGATCGTGCACGTCTACAACGCCACCGCCCCGGTGTTCCGCGACGTCGTGTTCGGGGTCGATCGGGCAGGCTGCATCGACATCGCCACCCAGGCCACCCGCGAGATCAAGGCGCTGATGCAGGCCCACCCAGAGACCCGGTGGACGTACCAGTATTCGCCGGAGACGTTCTGCTTCACCGAACCGGACTTCGGGCTGGAGATCTGCGACGCGGTCATCGCTGCGTATGAACCGACGCCCTCCAACAAGATGATCCTCAACCTGCCCACGACCGTGGAGGTGGCGACCGCCAATGTGTTCGCCGACCAGATCGAGTGGTTCTGCCGACAGGTGAGCCAGCGTGACAGCGTGATCATCAGCGTGCATCCCCACAACGACCGGGGCACCGGGGTCTCCACGGCCGAGCAGGCGTGCCTGGCAGGCGCCGAACGCGTCGAGGGTACCTTGTTCGGCAACGGCGAGCGCACGGGCAACGTGGATATCCTGACGTTGGCCATGAACCTCTATACCAGCGGTATCAGCCCAGGCCTGGACTTTTCGGACATCGGCCACGTTCAGCGCGAGGTCGAGCACTGCAACCAGCTGCCTACCCACCCACGTCACCCCTACGCGGGCGAGTTGGTGTTCACTGCGTTCTCCGGCTCCCACCAGGACGCCATCAAGAAAGGATTCGCGCACCAGCGCGCCAACCCGGGAGGGTACTGGCAGATTCCCTACCTGCCGATCGATCCGGCCGACATGGGCCGCAGCTACGAAGCCGTGATTCGGGTCAACAGCCAATCAGGCAAAGGCGGGGTGGCGTACCTGCTGGAGCAGCAGGGCATCGTGCTGCCACGTCGCCTGCAGATGGAGTTCAGTGGCCTGGTGCAGCGTGTCGCCGATACCGAGGGATGCGAGGTGACCCGCGACATGATCCTGTCCTGCTTCGATGAGCATTACCTGCAGCCAGGCAAGCCCTACACCCTGACCCCGCCCAGGCTGACCCAGGAGGGCGCCAGTACGTGCGTGAGCGCGCAGCTGGTCTTCGAAGGCGGCCGTCTGCCTGTGCGCGGTGAAGGCAACGGACCATTGGCCGCCCTCGTCGCTGCGTTCAACGCCTGCGGCTTGGCCTTCGACATCGCGGATTACCATGAGCACGCGATACACGAGGGCGCCCAGGCCGACGCGATGGCCTATGTGGAGATCCGCATCGACAACCAACGGCTGTTCGGTGTCGGCAGAGACAGCAGCATGCTCCAGGCATCGTTGCAGGCGCTGGTCAGTGCGGTGTGCAGGGCGACTCGGCAGGGCCTGCTCGCGCACGTGCGGGATGGAGCGGTCATGGCCTGAAGCGCGGGAGAGCAGGGGTATAGGCACGCACGGCGAGCATGGTCTGAAACGAAAAAACCGATCTTGCGCTGGGTCTTGTACGACACGCTGTGTTTGCTCGACCTGGCGAGGGTGCTGCGGTGCGCTGCGATTTGCCTGGGTATCTCGTGGTGCTCAAGCTCTTCACGCTTTTGCATACGGGTGTGTGCGGCATCGGCGTACCCGCCTTTTCTTCACCCGGTAGCAGTTCGGCGGCCTGTGTGAAATCGGCTACATGGGTGCGGCGTTACGGACGTGGTGGAACAGCCTGATCCATATCGGCACGGATATACGCTCATGCCCAAAAGGTGTTGATTGCCTTTCTTTATCTAGTACATCTCGGGAGTCGCGTTCGCCGTCCTTCTTCGGCGAACTCGACGCGTGGGCGTGATCTTATACACCGCTTCTTCCATCGCCGGATCGCTGAGAGAAAACCAATTCTGCAACAGATGAATGCGCAGCAAGGTTTTTAGTGAATCGCTACTTCATCTGTATGCTAAAAACATACAGATGACGACTCTATTTGAATGCTAAAAGCATACAGATGACTGCTACAGGTTCGCACCTGAATAGTGCATGAAGTGATGGACGCAGGAGGGCGTCTTGGTTGTTACATTTTTTTCATTGCCAAGTAATTTTTTCTGTCATACCGTTTTTGGCGTCAGTAGGGCTCATAATAAATAAGGCACACGATGCATACTAATTATTCGTTGAAAAGCCTTACGCTTCTTATATGGATAGTGAACCTGTGCGCCATCTATGCGTCCACGTTGAGTTATGTCTTTCTGTCTTATTATACCTACAAGGAAACCGGCAACCTGTTGTACTCGCAAGTCGTGCTATTTGCACCGATGGTGTTGCCTGTCCTATTTGTCGGGCAGATTTACAAACTGTCCGATAGCGCCTCTCCGCGCGCATTGTTGCTGTTCTCCAATGCCTTGGCGTTGGCGGTGGCCGTGCTGGTTTATTCATTACTGCCGACCGTCATAGGGGTTGCGATCATTGGCAGTATCGCCATTGGAGGGCTGGACGCGTTGCAGAGGGTGGGCCGAATCGTTGCCATCAAATGCTATTTCAATTCAGCCAATGTCGAATCTACCGTTCCGTTGACCCTGACCGCACAGTTCATTGCCGGTGGTATCGCCGGTGCTACGATGGCATTGATCAAGGGCGATATGATGCCTTGGCACGTGCTGGCCATCACTGCCGCATTGTTCGCCATAGCCGCCTTTGCGGCCTTTCTACTACCCCGCGCGGAACGTCCGACGCGTACCACCGTGCCGTCGTCTACGGCGCTGATCGAAACGTTTGCGGATCTACTGAGAGCCCGACCGGCATTGTGCCGTAGTTTTTGGAGCTTCATTCTTTTCGTCAGTCTGTATCAAGGCTTCTTCAACGTATCGCGGATCACTCTGCCGGCTCATGTCCTAGGCTTGTCGGAGAGCTATGTGGGTCTGCTGCAAGCGGTCAACAGCGTGGCCGCCTTGTTCGGCGCGATTCTTTACTACGCGTTGAACAAGCGTGGACACAAGCTGGCGCCCTTTTTCATGGCAGCCGCCAGCGCACTGTTCATGGTGGCAGCTGCCTATGGCGAAGGTCTGGCCTCCAGCTACAGCGCTTACTTTTTCTACATCTTTTTCTTTGAACTGGCCTTTTTCAAATTGCAATCCGACGTCGTGCTGACGGCGCCGGCCGCTGCCATGCCGCTGGTTGCATCGGTGCAGTATGCGGGCGTTTATGGCGGAATGATGATAACGATAGTGGTGGGCTCACTATTGGTCGAGCACATCGGATTGCTATGGACCAGCGTCATTTTTGTCATGTGCTATTTGGCGGCCGCTCTACTGCTTTCGTTCGGTTTAAGGCCTGCCGAGCACGTTATTCGATAGGGGCTTCACCATAATAAGTAAGTCGTGAGTCCATGCGTTAGAAGGCGTGATAGGACTCAGTATACTGGTGTTTTTGCAACAGGTTCAGCACCCCTCCCACGCTGGCCTTTATGGCGGTTGTTTTTTCGCTCTGCGGCTATTTCCTATCTCACCTAAAACGGTACGGAGCGCTTTATGAAACACGTCGTCTTGGTCGACAGCACGGTCAGTGGTCTGCTCGCCTTCGAGGCTGCCAAACGCCTGGGTTGTCATGTGACCTTCATTCACCCGCGCGATGCGTCTTTTCTGACAATATCGGTCAAGGGGGATCACTCGAAAATCGAGCCCTACCTTGAACACGTCGATGACTATGTTCGCATCGATTCGCTTGAGGGAGAGGAATTTCACAACCTGCTGGTGAAGCTCCACGGCATTCGAAAAATCGATGCACTGCTCTCTACGTCTGAGGCAGCGATTGTTGCCGTGGCCCGGGAGGCCGAGTGGCTCGGTACGCGTTATCCAAGACATGAGCACCTTTGCGATGCTGTTTACAAAAGTCGTCTGCGTGAACGCTTGCGCGACAATAACGTACGTTCCCCCGACTTTCAGGTCTTGAGCGAAAGCCAATTGGCCGAAGGTACGGCGCCCCGGTTGGCGTTGCCGTTCGTAGTCAAACCCACACGTGGTTTTTCCAAGCAGTTTTCGGCGATCTGTTTTACCCAGCAGGATTTCGACGCATTCGTTGAACATATCCGCCAGGCACGTGCTGATTCCGATCCGATGATCGATGCGCTGGTCAGCCGCGACTACGTGATCGAGCAATACGTGAACGGTACGCTGCATTCTGTCGAAGCCATCGTCCAAGACGGGGTCGTGTCGTGCTACGCAACGACCATTCGCTTCCGCGCCGATTACAACGAGATGCTCGAGATGACGGCCACCATGCCTTCGGGGCTGGACACGGCCGCGCGCGATGAATTAAAGGCCTACGTCCAGCAGGTCTTCACTGTCTTGAAGCTGGATATGGGGCTGTATCACGTCGAGTTGCTCCGTGACGATAAAAGCCCCTGCCTGGTGGAGATCAATGCCCGCATGATGGGCAGCGTCGCACCACAAATGTATCGGATGCTCACCGGTGTTGATCCATTCGACATGCTGCTCCGTCTGCACTTGGGTGAGACCCTCGAGATTGACGATTCGCTGATTGAAACTGCGGGTACCGTGGTCACGATCGCCTCGCGATATGGCGGACGAATTGCCGATGACTACGACCCTCGCCTGTTGCAACCGCTGCTGAACAAGTACGACATTACGTTCTGTACCGCCCATGTCGTTCCTGGTCAGCAGGTGAGCGTCTATACCGGCAATATTGGAACCATTGGCCATGTCATCGTGCTCGACGACTGCCCCTACGCTGCTGCGAAAAAGGGCAATAATTTCTTGGCTGAACTGTCGTTGCTGTATGGCAACGAATTGGCGAAATACACCGGTCCTGAGTTGACGTAAGTAATTGCTGTGCCGGTTCCAGTGGTCATGGCAGCCCGTATTGAAGCAAGCCATCGAACAAGTGATTGGGGCCCATGGCCGCTACCTGAAGACTCACGGCGAATGATCCAGATAGCTGAATCTTGCGCCACCTTTACTTGCACCTTGTTCGCACGGAGTCAGCCATGAGCGCCGTTCTCTCGCAGACACACGCCACTGCTAAGGCGGCCCCCTTCATCCTGCTGCTGATCATCTTCATCGACGGCCTGGGCACGGCATTGCTGTTGCCGATGCTGCCGATGCTGCTGGATCCGGCCGACCCTGCCGGAGTGGTATTCGCCAGCGCGCCTACTGCCGCTCGGACGGCCTGGCTTTACGGTGTGCTTTTAGCGGGCTACGCCTTTGCAATGATGCTGGGCGCGCCGCTGCTGGGCGCGCTTTCGGACCGTATCGGGCGGCGCCCGACGCTGCTGCTTGCGGTGGCGGGATCGGTCGCCGGATATGCCCTGAGCACCTGGGCGGTGAGCCAGGGCAGCGTGGCTTTGCTGATCGCCGGACGGTTGCTGGGGGGCGCCTTCGCCGGTAGCGTCCCTGTGGCCCAGGCCCTGCTGATTCAGACCCCCGATAGCGCAATGAAACGCATCGGCTGGGTGGTGTTTGCCATGACTGCCGGCTTTTTCGCCGGCCCCGCGCTCACGGGTATCCTGTTGGCAGGTCACACGCCAGGGGCAAGCTTGCTTCTGCCGCTGCAGGTCGCCCTGACCCTCAGTGTGCTGTGCCTGTTGATGGCTTTCATACTGCCCTCTAGCCCCGCTCCGGCGGCAACAACGGGGCCATCGCTGATCCGGCAGGTCTTGAATGGCTTCACCTCCCCCGCCACACGCAGGCCATTGCTTGCCCTTCTCTGGCTGCAAATCGGTTGGAATCTCTTCTACCAGTATCTGCCCTGGATGCTTGCGCGCCAGAGCCAGGCTGTAGGCAGCATCAGCCTGCTGCTGACCGTGGTCGGAGTCGGCATGTGCGTCGCCTTCATCTGGGTGGCTGGAGCCTTGCAAACCCGCTATCCAGCACCACGGATCGCACGCCTTGCCATCCCCACGCTGGTGGTGAGCTGCGCACTGCTCGCGGCCACGCTCGACAACTCCCTGGCCCTGGTTTTCGGTGCCCTTGCCGCCATCGCCTACGGTGTGGCCTACACCGCCCTGATCGGGCATGCCCTGGCATGCGAGCAGGCAAGCCTGCGTGGCACGGTGCTGGGCATCGCCGCTTCACTGGCTGCCGGTGCCGCAGCTGTCACAGCGCTACTGGGCGGGGTAGTGGGCGTTTGGGGCAATCTGCTGCTGGTCTCGTTGAGCGTGGGCGCGCTGATCCTGAGCTGGGCCGCCCTGGGGGTGGGAGGCGATCGATGAGTAGCGACAATGCCACCTTGATCATCAAGGACCTGGCCTTGCGCCTGCCAGACGGCAGGCCACTATTCTCGGGCCTGAACGCGACGTTCTCCAGGCAGTTCACCGGCATCGTCGGGCCCAACGGCAGCGGCAAATCGATGCTGGCGCAGATCATGGCGGGCCGCCTGGCTCCGAGTGCAGGTAGCGTTCAGTGTGCCGGCAATATCGGGTATCTGCCGCAGTGGCTGGGGCCGCTCAGTGGCACCGTCGCCGATCTGCTGGGGGTTCGTCGCGCCTTGCAGGCCCTGGCCGAGGTCGAGGCGGGCGCCTGCGACCCGGCGCTGTTCGACCTGATCGACGACCGCTGGAACCTACCAGGCGATATTCACGCCTGCCTCACACGCCTGGAACTGGCCCATCTGCCGCTCGATCGTGCGAGCGAGACCTTGAGCGGAGGTGAGACTGTACGCCTGATGCTCGCCGGCCTGCGCCTTGGTGGCGCACGAGTGTTGATACTCGACGAGCCCACCAACCACCTCGATCGTCAGGCCCGTGAGCAGTTGAGCGAGGAACTGCGGCAAGGCAAGGAAACGCGCATTGTCATTTCCCATGACCGGGCCTTGCTGGAGCATGCCGATCGTATCCTCGAGCTTCGCAGCGATGCACTGGTGCAATACAGCGGCGGCTACAGCAGCTATCGCGAGCAACGCCAGGCCGAGCAGGATAATGCCCAGGCTGCACTGGTCAGAGCGCGCGCGGCACGCGACAGCGTCGAACAGCAGATCACCGTCGCCCGCCAACGCGAGTTGCAACGCGCCAGTCATGGTCGCAAGATGGCGCGTGCTACCGGCACCCCGGCCATCGTCGCCAACGCCCAGGCAGAGCGCGCCGAGCAACACAGCGGCCATCAGCGCATCCAGCAGGCGCGCCTGAGCCAGATGGCGCGTGAGCGGGTCGAGCAGGCCAGCGCGAACGTCGAGCCAGTGCGCCCAAGCCAACTATTGGCACCAACCGCTCTGGTCGCCAACGCGACCCAGGTAATCATGCTCGAACACTGCGAGCTTCCCTTCGGGCCCGCCGACAGCCGCTTCATCGATCTCACCCTGCGCGGCCCGGTGCGCGTGGCGGTGATCGGGCCGAACGGCTGCGGAAAATCGACCCTGCTGAAGGTGATGGCCGGGCAACTGCTGCCGGCCAGCGGCAACGCCCGGCACGTCGCACGCACACACCTGATAGACCAGCACGCACAGACCTTCGATCCTGGGCAAAGTATCGAGCAAGTGCTGCGCAATGAGCTGGGTACTGCCGAGGAGGGCCGCTTGCGCCAGATTTTCGCCAATGCCGGACTCGATGCGCGGCAGATGGCTACACCATTCGGTCAGCTCAGTGGGGGTGAGCGCCTGCGCGGGGCGCTCGCCTGGCTGGCCGGCGGCCCTGAACAGACCCAACTGCTGTTGCTCGACGAAGTGAACAACCATCTCGACCTGGCGGCCCTGGAAGCAGTCGAGCAACTGCTCAGGCAGTTCAAGGGAGCGCTGATCGTGAGTGCCCATGACCGCGATTTTTTACAGGCGCTGGAGTTGACGCACCAGTTGATCTGGCAACCAACGGGGTGGAGTTACGAACCGTGGAGTGAGGCGTGGCACTGAAATGGCCATCTCCCTCAACGCCACGATCCTGTCCTTGGGCGTGGGGTAGATATCTTGCAACCGGCAGCATGTGATTATTCAGTGCTCAGCGCGCTGGTCTAACCCACGATCGCACTTTTTTATGGCGCCCACGAAAAAGCCCCGCCAGATCGTCTCTCTGCGGGGCTTCGTTTGCACCCAGCCTGCACTCACGGCTTGAAGCCCGTGACGGCTGATTTCGGTGGGTGCCTCGATTTGTATGGCGCACTCGGCGGGATTCGAACCCACGACCACTGCCTTCGGAGGGCAATACTCTATCCAGCTGAGCTACGAGTGCAACGGGGCACGATGATACCCATCTTGGCGGGCGACGTCCATCGCCTTGATGGGTATACGGTTTCTTCGCAACCGCCTCGAACCTTCGGGTCATCGACAGCCCTTCGAGAGCAGCCCATGACCCGAAAACCGACCCTGCCACGACGTCAGACCGTGTGCAGGTACCAGTTGTACTCCAGGTCCGAGATCGAGTGCTCGAACTCTTCCAGCTCGCTTTCCTTGCAGGCCACGAAGATGTCGATGTACTTCGGATCGATGTACTTGTTGAGGATCTCGCTGTCGTCCAGCTCGCGCAGGGCATCGCGCAGGTTGTTCGGCAGGCTTTGCTCGAGCTGCTCGTAGGAGTTGCCCTCGATCGGCTTGCCTGGGTCGATCTTGTTGGTCAGGCCGTGGTGCACGCCAGCCAGGACCGCTGCCATCATCAGGTAGGGGTTGGCGTCGGCGCCTGCCACACGGTGCTCCAGGCGTACCGCGTCCGGCGTGCCGGTCGGCACGCGCAGGGCCACGGTGCGGTTGTCCAGGCCCCAGCTCGGTGCGTTCGGCACGTAGAACTGCGCACCGAACCGACGGTACGAGTTGACGTTCGGGCACAGGAACGCCATCGAGGCGGGCAGGGTCTCGAGCACACCGCCGACCGCGTGACGAAGCGCGGCGTTCTGCTCGGGATCCTCGCTGGTGAAGATGTTGTTGCCATCCTTGTCCAGCACGGAAATGTGCACGTGCAACCCATTGCCTGCCTGGCCCGGATAGGGCTTGGCCATGAAGGTGGTGTCCATCTCATGGTCGTAGGCGATGTTCTTGATCAGGCGCTTGAGCAGGACGGCATAGTCGCAGGCCTTGAGCGGATCGGGCACGTGGTGCAGGTTGACTTCGAACTGCGCCGGGGCGCTTTCCTTGACGATCGCGTCGGCAGGAATGCCTTGTTCCTTGGCGCCCTCCAGAATGTCCTGGAGGCAATCGGCGTATTCGTCCAGGTCGTCGATCAGGTAGACCTGGGTCGACTGTGGGCGCTTGCCGGAGATAGGCGAGCGGGGTGGCTGCGGGCGGCCGTTCACGTTCTCCTGGTCGATCAGGTAGAACTCCAGCTCGAACGCGGCGCAGATGGTCAGGCCCAGGTCGTCGAACTTGCTGACCACCTGGCGCAGCACTTCGCGCGGGTCGGCGAAGAACGGCGCGCCTTCGATCTCGTGCATGGTCATCAGCAGCTGCGCGGTCGGGCGCTTCTGCCAGGGCTCGTTGGACAGGGTATCGGGGATCGGATAACAGATCCGGTCGGCGTCGCCGATGTCCAGGCCCAGGCCCGTGCTCTCGACCGTCGAGCCGTTGATGTCCAATGCGAAGAGCGAGGCGGGCAGGTTGATGCCTTTCTCGTACACCTTGTGGAGGCTGGTGCGCTCGATGCGCTTGCCACGCACCACACCATTCATATCTGCAATCAGAAGGTCAACGTAGAGAACCTCAGGATGTTCCTTAAGGAACGCGTTCGCTTCGTTAAGCTGAACGGCACGCGGGGGTACCGACATGATGCAACACCTTTGTTGTTAAAAATATCAATCAA
>Ga0308168_1000450_pt1 | contig 49963 bp, 51 predicted proteins | sample PhyCR2_FD_202133 | JGI IMG/M metagenome (GOLD analysis project Ga0308168, IMG submission 202133) | Phyllosphere microbial communities from UC Gill Tract Community Farm, Albany, California, United States - DLSLRC.R2 | ecosystem: Host-associated > Plants > Phyllosphere > Unclassified | place: USA...
CGCAGGTTTGGTGGAAGCATATTGTCATCAGACTCCATGCTGGTTCCGGTGTAGCGGAAACTGTCGAACATGCCGGAATTGAGGTAGTTCTCACCGAGCATCAGCTTCGATTTTAACGAGGGGATCGCCCGCCAGGCGTAGTAGCGGCTCCACTGCCAGTCACGCTGCGTGTTGTTCATGGAGCCACGGGTATGGTTGTACAGCCCCTGCCAGTCGGCGCGAAAACGCCAGGCACCCAGGTTAAACCCTGTGGTTCCGTTGCCGCTGAGCGACTGGACATCCCTGTGGCTCGCGCCGGTAAAACGCGACGACTGTCCGTTAAGGTTGTAATCAAAAATTCCCCCGGTAATACCGTCATCCCAGCGAGCGGGCGGATCCCAGTTGTCAGCGGTATATTCCAGATATGCCTGGGGAACATTCAGGTAGAGCGCGCTTTCGCCTAGAACTGCCCGCGCGCTTACCCCCGGCAGGCTCGCGTTATCCAGACATTGCCCGCTGTGCCACCACTTGAGATCGCGCAAAGCAGAAGCTTTTAAACCCAGTTGAGCAATGACCTGTGGCGTAAGGCACACTTGGCTGCCCTGAGGATCGTTATCCGGTTTAATAAACGCTAACGTTTGCTCCGGCAGCTCGGCTTTGTTCAGACGGATAACCATCTGATACTCACCCGGCATGATGTACCCTGCCTGAGAAAACTGGCTAAGGTCGATGTGTGAACGGTCACTAATATCCAGGACATCCGTGTTGAATTCTATTGCGTCTGCCGCGTATCCCTTTGCCCCCTGAAAAGCCAGCGTCACCATCAGCGCTACAGGACAACGGCGCAGCCATGCGCCGGCGTGATATAAAACCTGCCTCATCAAAAGTAATCCAGTTTAAAACGCACGGTAGTGGAGTAAGCCCCGGCCCGTAGTTTTTGATGGTTGCCCACCAAACGTAGTGAGTAATCAAGGCGCATGGCACCGGGCTGCAGCAGGCCCGCCTGCGAAGCAATGCCGGGCTGCATACGGTTTCCTGTGGCATCAGAAATCTCTAACCCGATACCTCGAGCGCCACCGTGGAGAGCAAACAGCTCGCCGTCGGTAACGGGACCATCAAAGGTCACCATGAAATGCGACCAGTCCTGCTGGTTAGGAATCAACTGTTCAAAGGCGCAATTTTCCAGATGAATACTGAATGGCTTAGAAGGGCCAGCACCGTCACGGATGACTTGTTCCAGTGGGATAGTCATCAGATCAATCACCTGTTCCCGACTGGCCACGGCGATCGCGCAGGGTGTGTCGATGATCGAACCCTGCATGCTTACCTTTCCATGCCCCTGATCCGCCGCATTCTTCGCCAGCGCACCTGAGGAGGCCAGGCATAGCACAAGCCACACCAGCAGGGAGGGCACTACAAACGAAACACTGCTATTCATAGGTATCTCACAAACGAAAACCGTATAGAAAAACGCAGAAGGCCCGCTGTGTGCTTACTGATAGGCCAGAGTAAAATTGGCAACCGAGGTGAAGGAACCCGGCACGACCGTTGTGCTCCCGCCGTTTCCTTTGAGGTAGGCGGAGTAGGTCAGCGTGTTATCACCCTGCTGTGTTTTTGTCGCGGAACTGGCGGTGCCAAGAGGAATATTGGTGCCCTCATCGTTGGTAATGCCGATAGCCGCCCCGCTGGCGCTGCTTCCGACAATAGCCAAATATCCGGGCTGAGCGCTGGATTCCGGTCCGGTAAAGGTAATGGTGACGGTTTTATCCGTAAGTCCCGAGAGGTCGCAGCTTTCCAGTTTGATATCAAACGGACGCGGGTTGGACTTTCCGCCGTTGAGCAGAGATTTATTGGAGATTTCGCCCAAATCGACGGTCTGCTCAATGGTTTCAGGGGTAATTGAACAAGGGGCATCAATAATACTGCCGGTAAACTTAACCGTGCCGTGTCCCTGATCGCTTGCCTGTGACTGGCCTGCCAGTACAGCAGCCCCCATACCAAAGGCCCAAACCAATTTGGTTAATTGCATTTACTCATTCCTTTATAAGTTTCTTACTAACGTTATTCACAAGAAGCCTCGTTGCCACGACCGCGCAACGGGAATTAACTAATTTACGTTAGTGATTTAAAAACTGATATCAAAAACCGCCTCAATTCCACCCACAAGCGAAATATATAAAAAGCGTTTTTTAGAAGAAATTCTCTGGAGGGAGATATACGATTTAGCACATTGCTACATTATCTATTAAATCGACACTCGGAACTAAATCATGTCTAATTCACTAAGCGTACGTGACCAAAATAGTTTTATTTCAGCCTATAAGAACTTACTTAATGACAGTGACAAACGCATTCATAAAGGCGATGTCAATACGCTGAACAGAATTCTCAATAAATGCGATAAAGTTGAGGTCGGCCAGCTGCTAATGACAAAAATGGAATCATGTCCAAAAGACCCTGTCGCGCTGAAAAATACTTTCAGTGATTTATTTGATAAGCTTGAAGCGCAGAATTCCAAAATGCATGATAAGAAAGAAGAGAAGCTTAAAAATATTCAACAGAAGCTTGCCCCGGTTGTGCAGGACATTCACAAAAATGAAATAAATGCTCACAATGCCAAAGTAAACGGTGAGATTAAAGGTCTTGCTGATGATCTCCAACTCATTTCAAGAAATATTTCTCAGGAAAAAAATGAGATCGCCAAACTTAAGGAAGAAATTAACAAAGCTGATGTGCAAATTAAAAAACTGCATAATGAGATTAAACCTCTGGCCGATGCGCTAAAGAACACCTCCTCGGAAGACTTTGCGGTCAAAGATGCCAAGCGTTTAAAAGATACTGAAGCAAAAATCAGTAAACTCGAGGCCAAACAAAATGCCGAAATCAGTACATTAAATAATAAAATTGCCGCGCATGAAAATAGCCGTGCGGTTTTACTCGATTTTGCAAGGAAACACGGTGTAAGCAGTGCCGAGCAGGATCTGAGAAAAGCTGAGAGCGGCGCTATTTATGATAATCGCGATACGGGCTTTGGCACCACCAGCTGGCGTGAACATCTGGGCAGCGATAAATATGCCATCAAGCACTTCGGTTACGATTTAAAAGAAGGCCGCCGTCAATATTCTGATCTCATTAAAGTGCCCAACCATAAGGGCAAACATTGGCAGAAACTGATGCAGAACTTCGATGATGCGCCAAAAAACATCAGGGCTCTGCAAAGGGAAATATCGCAACTCAAGAATGAATATAAAAGTGATATTGGTCAGGTTAAGCTTGAGAACCGTCTTTCTGCCAAACAGGAGATTGAGCAGCGAATTAATTTTAAACAAGAAGCCATTCACTCATTAGAAAAGAGCAAGGAAATTGCATCAGAGGATATTAAATCATGCCATGAGTATATATCTTGGCTAGAAGCCAAGAAGACTCCGCTCATAGCGAAAATGGACGAGCTTAAGTCCCAGATAAAACAAGACAGTTAAGTCATTCTGTTTTCCTAAGGTAAAATCCACGCTCCGGCGTGGATTTCATCCCGATCACATAAATTCATCTACTAATAAACTTCATTATCATGCCCTCCTGCCCGCGTTTAGATTGCTCATGTCTGGCACGCTGACCCACTATCAATCGCAATCCCAATAAGCTCATCAAATGAGTAACTTTTACGCTTGGTGAAAATGTCATTCAGATAAAGGTAGCGGTCCTTACGGCTAAGTTATGCCTCTCTATCGGTGCCAAAAAATCTACGCAGACAACGCTTAGAAATAGCATATGCCCGGTATGAGCGTTGAGCATTGGAATACCCCGGTTAGTTTGATAATGCCCTCGATTACCAGTGCCTTCATTGCCCGCTCATGTATTGGAATAATACAGCCGCAGGTAGTTTTATCCCGTATGACCAGATAGTAGCCTTTGGTCATGACGCCATTTCCCAGCACACTCTTACTGTTAACTCGAAGCTGTACATCATTTTCATGCCAACCACTTTCTTTTATTATGGACATTCCGGCATCATACTCGTGATCTCTCTTTAGCTAAATTACTTTAAACAAGGAAATACTTGAAGGAGTAATTCTGATAAAAATATTGGATAAATGCGCCTGGCTTAGCATGCGGTTTTACAAATTATACTCCCGATGATAGACGCTAATATTTAATTTCCATTTTTCACTAAAATGATTAAATAAATGATTCCTGAAGGGGACACCCTTCCACAGTTCACATAACGACGTTCAGTAAGACAATTAACTACTGATTAAATATCAGTATTGTCTGTATGGGTATAAGGAGTAATCTCCTCGCCAATCATTCAGGTAATACAACCATAACAAGGACAAAGTGCGATCATGCGCTTACTGGGATTTTTGCTATTTGCAGTCAGTCTTTTATTGAATCCGGCAATTGCCAAACAGCACACGCAACCTTCCTCAACCGATAATGAGCTTATCGAGCAAGGAGATTATACCAATTCAGACGGGCAGGAAATTCACCGCCCGGCGCATACAAAGTCGGGCAATGCTCCTGATGGCGCATCGGCTCAGTGCAGAGATGGAACCTACAGTTTCAGTGCTCACCGTCGAGGGACGTGCTCGCGACATGGTGGCGTGGCAGAATGGCTTAACTAAATTAAACGCCCGCAATTAAGCGGGCTTCTGTAAATAGCAGATTTTGTAATACAAACACCATCACCAGCCCGGAACCGCCCCGCCGTTAAAGATTTTCTCGGCTGCTTTCGCCACTTCGGGAGACTGATACGATTTCAGAAACTCCTGCACGTTTTCCGCATCTTTATTGTCCGGACGTGAAACCAGAAGATTCACGTACGGCGAATTTTTATCTTCGATAAATACGCTGTCATGCGCCGGCGATAATCCGGTTTGCTGGATATAGGTGGTGCTTATAATGGCAACATCGACTTTCGGGTCGTCGAGCACGCGTGGCAGTTGCGCGCCTTCCAGTTCCATAATGTTCAGGTGATGCGGGTTTTCAGTGATATCCAGCGTCGTCGGCAACAGGCCTTTGCCGTCTTTCAGGGTGATCAGTTTCTCTTTTTGCAGCAACAGAAGCGCGCGGCCTAAGTTGGTCGGATCGTTGGGGATCGCCACGGTGGCGCCGTCTTTAAGCTGATCAACGGTTTTAATCTTTTTCGAGTAACCCGCCATCGGGAACACAAAGGTGTTGCCGACCGCCACCAGATGATAGCCGTGAGCTTTGTTATCCTGATCGAGGAACGGGCGGTGCTGGAATACGTTGGCATCCAGGTCGCCGTGTTCGGTTGCGTCATTCGGCAGTAGAGAGCCGCTGAAACCAACCAGTTCTACGTCCAGACCGTATTTGTCTTTGGCGACTTTTTTAGCGACTTCCGCCACATCCTGCTCGGCGCCGTTAATCACGCCGACTTTGATATGTTTGGCATCACCGCTTTTTTGATCACAGCCCGCCAGCAGTAATCCCGCCAGTAATACCACCGCGCCGGTCCGTAAATGAGCTATCGTCAGTTTCACTTTTTTTCCTTAAAAAATAACCGCTAATGCGTAATGAACTGACTATAACAGGAGGATTATCGCGGTTTAAAAAACCAATAAAGCACTACTAAGAAGAAAAAAGCATATAGATAACTCCTCTTATCTCCGGCATCCAGATCTTTTCCTTATATCTGTGATAAATCGTTTGCCCTCCCAGCTCCTTTTCGGAAAGAGTAGGCTATAGCGAAATCACCCACGAGACCGGAAAGATGGAAATTATTGAAGCAGATAAACAACATATCCCTGCCATGCAGAAAATTTATGCATGGCATGTTTTGCATGGGACGGCCTCGTTCGAAACTAAGCCGCCTGATGAACATGAAATGGCGCTGCGCCTGAAAAAAATTCAGGAAGCCGGTTTGCTGTGGCTGGTGGTTTTGCACGAGGGGGAAGTGAAAGGGTATTGCTATCTGGGCCGCTATCGCGAGCGTTTTGCTTACCGCTATACGCTGGAGGATTCGATTTATATCGATCCCGGTTTTCAGAAACGTGGTGCGGGTAAAGCGTTACTTCGCCGGGCGATTGACTGGGCGGAAATGCACGGTTTTCGCCAGCTGGTGGGGAATATTGGCGACAGCGAAAACATGGCGTCGATTAATCTGCACCTCGCTGCTGGTTTTCAGGTGAAAGGCACCATGCATTCTGTCGGTTTCAAGCATGGCCGCTGGCTGGATACGGTGTTTATGCAGCGTGCGCTGGGTGACGGGAATCAGACCTTGCCTGCGCAGGAAAGCTGACCGGAAATGAAAGCGGGCAGACTATCTGCCCGCATGTAACTGATTATTCTATCGCTAATTTTTCCCTGGTATTTTTTTGCGTTGCGCTGCCGCCCCACACCTCATTGTATTCGTAACCCGTCAGGTCTTTAATCACCTTGCGCGATACTTCGTCGCAATCTTCCTGGGCGCCGCCCAGTTTCAGGCGAGCAGTTTCTTTGATCAGAATTTTATGCGTGTCCCGCGTCAGCTTGAATTTGAAGGTCATATAGAAACTGATTGCCAGCAATGCCCCGGTGGCAAAGATCATCAGTCCGATGATCGCGTTTAACGCGCTGAGCGGTTGCGCGCCCTGCCCTTTCACAAATCCGCTTTCTTCCAGCACCAGACCTACAATCATTATGGCAATCGCGACAGTACTTTTACGGGTAAATACCATGACACCGGCAAAAATACCCTCGCGACGTTTTTTGGTGACTATCTCATCGACGTCCGGAATAAAGCTGTAAATATTCCACGGGATATAATAGAGCCCTGAACGACCAAAGCCTAAAACAACGAAGATGGAAGTAAAGAGAATTAGCGGCACCGCTGTGTTGGTAATATAAATATAAAACAGCGCAGCCAGTACAAAGAAGATACAGCCATACGCTATCCGCAACGCAGCGGAAGGCGAAACATTCAGCCTTTCCATCACCATCATATAAACAACTGTTGAAGGTACAGAAACAAAAGCTGCGACGCTTAAATATCCCGAAACCGCCCCAACATCCTGATGCAAGCCATAAACCACATAATAGGTAAAGACGGCACCAAATACGTCCATTGCAGTGAATGACGCAATATAAATAACAATATGCTGACGGAACATGCGAATATTAAAGGACGAAATAAAATCCAGCACCAGACTTTTCAGATGATGCCAGAGGCTGCCGCCCGTTTCCATTTCCGGTTCAGGCTCATTCGGATCCCGCACATCCTTCGCCTCCCAGGTACATAACCAGGTAGTGAATACCGCAATACAAAATACTGTGGCGAAGAACATCCCGGTATAGGTATACGTCATCGGATTATCTTTACCGGTAAACATCATGATCACGCCCGGTACAGACACGGCAAGAAAACCGCCAAGCTGCGAACAAATCATGCGCACACCGGCCAGGCGGGTACGTTCACCGAAACGGTTGGTCATCTCTGCAGCCAGAGTTTCCCACGGCACCAGCACCATCGCCGACAGTAATTCAATCGACAAATACGTTCCGAGATAATACCAGTAGCCCATGTCCTTGACCCAGACCAGCGCATACAGGAACATCAGCGGCGAACTGATCAGCAGGAAAAAGCGACGGCGGCCAAACCGTTTACCCAGCCAGGTATTACCAAAGTGGTCGGTAATATAGCCCATGATCGGACTTAATATTGCGTCAATCACTCGGGCGATAGCGAAAATAGATCCCGCTTCTAAAACAGTCAATCCGCAATACATGGTATAGAAGAATAAAAGCCAGGTACCGATAACGGCGAATGCACCGCCACCAAATAAGTCAGTTACGCCATAGCCTATAGCCGTGCCGTAACCGACTCTGCGCTCAGTAGGTTTCATTATTATTATCCTGTGAAGGTAAAGTTATTATTAAAATTATTTAATCAGCCAGAGTTATCCATTTTCCTGATTGTGATGAGCGATAAATCGCCCCGACCATATTCAGAGACACTTCGGCCTGTGAAACAGAGATATAATTTTTTTCTTCAGGATGACGAATGGAATAATAGAAATTTGATACTGCCTGACGATGACTGTCGCCCCAGTAGCTTTTGGTGGTTCCTGACGGACTGTCGTCGCTGACCAGCAGCGTTTTATTTTCTCCTTCAATCAGCCACAGCGCGTTGTGATGTAACTGCAGCAGTCCTTTTTCACAATGAATTTCCAGCAGCAACGGCGAGTCAGTGCTGTGACAATTGGTTGCGTAAAACAATCCTCGCGCACCGTTAACCATTTTCAGGCTGGCCATCGCGGTATCTTCATTTTCAGTCAGATCACTGAGAAACGTTCTTTCCACCACGCCCTTCAGCGCCAGCACGCCGCCGCTAAACCACTGCATTAAATCCAGCGTGTGGATCGCCTGATTGATCAGCAGGCTGCCGCCTTCGGTGGCAAAACGCCCGCGCCACAGGCTTTCACTGTAATACGCCCCGCCGCGTGACCAGGTCAGAACGGCTTTGATGCTCAACATGTTGCCCAGCTGCCCGCTGTCCAGCAGTGCTTTGATTTTCTGACTGGAAGGATTCAGGCGGTTCTGATAACACACGCCAAGCACTCCGTCAGCCTGCGCCTCTGACCGTTTAATGGCGCTGACTTCACCGATATTCAGCGCCACCGGTTTCTCGGTGAAAACATGCTTTCCCGCCGCCAGCGCGGCGAGAATCGCTTCCAGATGTAAATGATGTGGCAGACAGATATGCACCACGTCAATCAGCGGATCAGATAACATTTCGTGATAATCAGTATAAAAATCACAGCCATATTCCAGCGCCAGCGCCCTGCCTTTGCCAATATTGCACTCAGCAATGGCCCTTAACTGACAATCTGGCTCATGCTGAATCGCCGTGACATGGCAGGTATGGATGGCACCACAACCGATCACCGCAGCCCCAAGAGTTTTCATGATCCGCTCCCGATTCAGTGGGTTTCGTTAGCCAGCATCTGCGCCCGCACGCACAGTTCGGCGGCCTTAAACGCATGTTCCTGCGTCATGGCTTTTTCGGTGCGGTTAAGGCAATCCAGTATCAGCTGACCGAAGAACGGGAAGCCGACGTTGCCGGAAACCGGATAACGGAACTCCCCTTCCCGGTTCACCAGATACACCACGTCCTGCTCGCCGCGTGTGAGATCGACATATTTGCGGATCTCGATATAACCCTCGGTGCCGAGCAGCGTCAGACGCCCGTCGCCCCATGTGCTCAGCCCTTCCGGCGTGAACCAGTCGCAGCGGAAATAACCGCGCGCGCCGTTTTCGCCTTCCAGCATGGTGTCGCCAAAATCTTCAAAGTTCGGATATTGCGGATGATTGAAATTCAGTGCCTGAGCCGCTACGACGTGAGCATTGCTGTTGCCGGTGTAAAACAGAAACTGTTCAATCTGATGGCTGCCGATATCACAGAGAATGCCGCCAAACTGCTCTTTCTCATAAAACCAGTCTGGTCGTCCTTCGCCTTCGCGATGCGGACCGGTGCCGAGCGTCTGGATCACACGTCCGATCGCCCCTTCCTGCACTAACTGGCCGGCGAATACCGCACTTTCTACGTGCAGACGTTCGCTGTAATACACCGCAAATTTACGCCCGGTTTCGGCTACTTTTGCCTTCGCCGCTGCCAGTTGTTCCAGCGTGGTGAGCGGCGCTTTGTCGCTGAAATAGTCTTTTCCGGCGGCCATGACTTTCAGCCCCAGCGCGCAGCGTTCAGACGGAATGCCCGCACCTGCCACCAGTTGCACTTCTTTATCATCGAGGATCATTTGCAGGGATCCGGCAACTTTCACCTGCGGATACTGCGCAACAAATTTCTCTACTTTTGCAGGGTCAGGATCGTAAACCCATTTCAGGCTGGCTCCTGCTTCAATCAATCCGTTACACATGCCGTAGATGTGCCCGTGATCCAACGCCGCGGCGGCAATCACGAATTCACCCGGTTTTACCACCGGCTGCGGTTTGCCTACCGGCGCATAATTCATACCGTCTTTGTTGCTCATGTTCAGGCTCCTTTATCCATGTTTTTGCCGAGCGGGATCGCGTCTTCATTGGCGAAGTTTTCTACCGATGCAGATTTCTCATAAAAGTGCGGGGCGAGCGAAACCAGTCCGCCGGTCTGATAGAACGGGTCGGTGGAAGCCAGCGGGAGGCTCACGATACTGCGGGTGATGGCGGATTTATAAATGGCGGCGATAAGTTCCAGCGAACGCTTGCCCTGCACGCCGTCGATCAGCGGCGCGGTGCCGGTTTCCAGCGCAGTGAGGAAATTGTCAATCTGGCCGATATGCAATGTATAAGTGAGTTTAGGGATCGACTGGTAAATGTCTTCGAGTTGATTTTCACGATCGGTATCGCGTTCATCTATCGGGAAGCCGTTCGGCGCAGAAATGCTGGCGTATTTATCCCACGGGGCAGAAATTCGCGCTTTCTCGCCCTGAATGACAATCTTCTGATCTTCACCATGATGCACTACAGAGGCCGTCAGCTGAGTCAGCGCGCCGGTGTCATATTTGAAAATGGCTGCCGAGAGATCTTCCACTTCGGCGTTATCGTGCGCGGCATTGGTGATCATCGACACCACTTCAGACGGGAAACCGAGCATCCACTGGATAGCATCAATATGATGAACCGCGTGATTCAGCGTGCAACCGCCCGCCTCTTTTTCCCAGGTGCCGCGCCACCACAAATCGTAATAGGAATGACCACGCCACCAGAATGAATCGACCTGCGCATGACAGACTTTGCCGGTTTCGCCGGAATCCAGCACTTTCTTTAAGCGCCAGAACGCGTCGGTAAAGCGATTCTGCGCAATAATTGACAGTGTTTTACCACTCTCTTTTGCTGCACTGATCATGGCATCGCATTCCTGCAACGATGCTGCCATCGGCTTTTCACACAGCACATGCTTGCCCGCATTCAGGGCGTTGATAGAAATTTCGGCATGGACATACGGTGGTGTACACACGTCAAAAACGTCGATCTCAGTGTCGCCGAGGATTTCCTCATGGCTGGCATACACCTTCGCATTGGTCAGGCCATAATGACGTTTTTTCTCTTCCGCCTTTTCAGGATAAATATCTACCAGCGCAACAATCTGGCAACGATCCGTAAACTCTAAATATCCCTGAATATGATTATGCGAAATATTACCTGTACCAATAATTGCTATTTTGAGCATTATCTATCTCCTTCTATTAAAGCGGGCAGCAGGCTGACTTAAGCCGGACACAAAGGGGCATCGCGTTGAAATTTTTAAATATTCAGCGCAAATAAAAACCTTATTTTGTGTTGCTGAGATTTATATTCCGGAGAGTAGTAATGGTTTTTTTTTCCAACAACCGTTATTTGTGACAGGAATTGCAGTGCAGTTTTCGCAATTTGCTATCATCCTCAATAGTCCATCAATTACAAACGGTTAAGCGTGGCAATAAGTCCATCAGCATATGAGGCATTGATCACAAAATGACGGGAAAATTAAAAATCAGGCAAATTGCGGAGTTAACCGGGCTTTCTCCGAGTACTGTTTCCCGTGTGCTGGCGGGTAAAGCCAATGTCAGTCCGCAGGCAAAAGAAAAAGTATTTAACCATGCAAGAAAAATGGGTATTTTACGTGACATTCCGGCCAGCCGTTTGTTAATGAATTGCCTCCTGATCTGTGCGCCCCCGGCGGCATTCTCTCCGCACGAAGACCGTTATTATTATGAAGTGATCCAGGAAATAACCACTGAAGTAGCGCGCTTTGATATCCATGTCCGCAAATGTGCGCTGGCCGTCAATGAGCCGGATATCGCGGTTTTTATGCAGGCACTGCACCAGCCGGATGTCGACGGGATCGTCATCATCGGTATAGATGACGTGATGCTGTACCGCCTTGCCGCGGAATCCAACAAGCCGGTGGTGATGATTAATGCCAAAGACAGCGAAATGCGGCTCGATTGCGTGTCGGCAGATCATTATTCCATTGGCTACAGCGCGGCCAATTACCTGTTTCTCAGAGGACATCGCCCGGTGTTGTTGTTCACCGACCTGCGTCGTGAAACCATGATGCAACGCCTCGATGGCTTTAAACGTGCCTGCCTCGAACATCACATTGCGTTCGATGAAGCCAGCCATCTGCTGATAAATCATGGCAACGGCAAAGAACAGGCCAGGCAAACGATGGATAAATACTTGCGGGAACATAAACGGGAGATGCTGCCTTCCGCCATTATTTGCGGTGGCGATCCGATGGCACTGGCTACTGTGGAAGTGCTGACGGAACATGGCATCAGCGTGCCGGAAGACATTTCGGTGATGAGTATTGATTTTGCCCACGATGCCAAAAATACTCTGGCACAAGGTTTCACAGCCGTGCATCTGCCTTGCCGCGAACTGGGGACTGAGGCGGTTTATATTCTGCAGAGCCGTTTAATGCGGGCCTCAGGTGCGAAATTCAATCTGTTGCTGCAAGGCAACATTCACACCGGCCAGACAGTGGCCGATGTGAAATGGAAGCGCAAAGGGTTGTATCCTGCGGCCAGTTAGCCGCATTGTCTGAGGGCACATTCTCAGCGTCATCGTTGGGTATCTCCTGCTAGACTTTTGAGTCTTAACCTCAAAAAAAGATGCGGAGAATGTCATGTCAGAACAGTATCAGCCACCAAAAGTCTGGACCTGGAATAAAGACGAAGTCAGCAAGTTCTCGAACATCAACCGCCCGATAGCGGGCCCGACACATGATAAAACGTTGCCGGTCGGCAAACACCCGCTTCAGCTTTATTCGCTGGGCACACCAAACGGCCAGAAAGTGACGATCCTGCTGGAGGAATTGCTGGAACAGGGTGTCAGCGGTGCGGAATACGATGCGTTTATTATCCGCATCAACGAAGGCGATCAGTTCTCCAGCGGCTTTGTTGACGTTAACCCGAACTCGAAAATCCCGGCACTGCTGGATAACTCCGCTACGCCGCCGATCCGCGTGTTTGAATCCGGCAATATCCTGCTGTATTTGGCCGAAAAATTCGGTAAGTTCCTGCCGCAAGATCTCGCCGGTCGCACCGAAACCCTGAACTGGTTGTTCTGGCTGCAAGGCTCTGCGCCTTATCTGGGCGGCGGCTTCGGACATTTCTATCATTACGCGCCGGTGAAAATCGAATACGCCATTAATCGCTTCACGATGGAAGCCAAACGTCAGCTGGATGTACTGGATCGCCAGCTGGCAGAGCACCGTTTCATCGCCGGTGAAGAATACACCATTGCCGATATCGCTATTTTCACCTGGTACGGCAGTCTGGCGCAGGGCGGCTTGTACGAATCCGCCGAATTCCTCGACATCAAATCCTACAAGCATTTCCAGCGCTGGGCCGCTGATATTGCCAGCCGTCCGGCGGTGAAACGTGGCCGTATCGTCAACCGTACCTGGGGTGATGAACAGCTGGAAGAACGCCACGATGCGTCCGATTTTGATGGCGTGCTGAAGTCGTAACGCACTGACAGCAGATAAAAATCCGCCTTCGCATAAGGCGGCATTGCTTAGAAATAAAAAAGGTTCATCGCGGTTAAGCATGAACCAATAGAAAACGGCGGTAAAAGTGGTTAGTTTTGTATTCGCCAAAACACCAACCAGCCACTCAACCGCCGTCTGCCATGAATGCTAATCTTTCTTCCCTCTTCTGGGACGGCTTCACTGTTGATTCCTGCAATCATCCTGCACCGGATGCTCTGCTTATTACTCTCCGGCCTGACAACCATTCCCACCAGTGTGGCGGCCAGTAGCAGCGTAAACACCAGCAAAGCAAATCCGATTTCCGTCATGCCTATGGCTCCAGAGTACAGCGCGGACTATAGGAGTATGACAATCCGAAAAACGCATCAGATTCGGTAAGTATAGTCAGAACTGAAAATCACCCCATTCATTGATAATGATAACCCTACGAGTGAAGGCGTAGAGACATAAGAAACCATAATCACAAAGCAACGTTTTGTATTTTTGGTACAGCAGAGATGGCAGGAAACCGCGCTGGCAACACAAACAACGCGTTTATGGTTCAAGCGAAAAATTTTCACATTCCGCAGGTACCCAAAGCATATTCAAATGATAGACAGAGAGCGTAAATGAGGTTTTAAAAATGAATATTTCCTCGGTAGGGCGGGAGATGTCGCGAAGGAAAGAAAGATGGTCAATGAGTCGGTATAAACCCATAACATCTGGCGACCTTATTTGTCTTTAAAATAAAAATCGCCAGATGAAGTTAACTGGCAGAATTAAGAGTTGAGGATTTTCAACCTATATCAGGATCATTCAATTTCAGTGTTGAACACTTCAATTAGCGCATGGGATATGATATCCCAATGCCAGATAAATATAACAGACAAGAGTATTTCACTTAATATAAAATACTCCTTTCTTTTTATTAAAAAAATTGACATTTAAAACTAAGAGGAAAGGCCTCCGTCAATAATTAAACTTTGCCCTGTAATATATGTCGCAGCATCGCTTAATAAAAAATCTACAGACTGGGCAATCTCATCAGGTTTGCCCAGTCTGCGTAATGGAATTTGGGCCTGGAGTTGTTTTCGCTCTTCCCTTGACATTGCTGCAACCATATCGGTTTCAATAAGCCCCGGCAATATGCAGTTAACCCGCACATTAAAACGTGCAACTTCATTTGCCAGCGAACGTGAAATTCCCGTCATTGCTGCTTTGGTGGCACTGTAAGCAACCTGCCCGCAATTGCCTTTGATGGCTGAAACAGATGACATCAGAACAATGCTGCCACCGTGCATAAACATTGCGGGGAGTAATTGCCGGTTCCAGTAAAAAATCGCATTCAGGTTAGTGTCGATGACATTCTGCCAGTCTTCATTACTCTGATGGATGTGAAGAGCATCACGCGTAATACCTGCGTTGTGTACGATCCCGGCAGGCGCTCCTTTATCAGCCAACAGTTTAGTCGCTAATGTTGCTACTTGTTTTTCGTCGGTACCATCACATTGATAACTTTGCACTTTCCCTGGAAGACATGCACAACTTTGCTCAATCTCTTGTGCCTGCTGTTGATTTTTTTGCCAGGTAAATATCACGTTCCACGATTGGGCAAGCTGTCGTACAACTGCCGCTCCAATCCCTCGACTGCCTCCGGTTACAAGGATCCATTTGTTATCAGGCATCAGGAGAGACTCGCTGGGCATTCAATAATCCGCACATATCCATAAGGCTCATATCTGGATGATCAATAAACATTTGTGCATTCAATGTGATATCAAATTCACGTTTCGCCAGCACCATCAGCTCAACATAGTCAAGACTGTCGAGTTTTAAAGTGTTCAGGCGGGTATCCGCAGAAAGAGCAGAAGGTTCGAGATCTTTTGCGTCACACAGCATTTCACAGATGCTTTGAAAAATAGTATCAGTCATGATTCATTCTCTTATTCAAAAATAGTAGATGGCACAACAGGCCAGGTTTTTAACGTAATTGATGTTGTCAGCAGATTTTCGGGGTCCCCCCCGCCCTGACAACCCAAACGAATAATGAAGCCGTTTTCACGGTCGCCGAGCACCAGAGGGGGCTGAAAATCATAGCGAAACGCCTGACTGTATCCCGCAGGAGGAGCCAGGAAATGTCGTAATGCATCACTAAAATGCACTTCATGGTGAGTCTGAACGACAGGAAGCTGTTCGAACATCTCATGTAGGGTCATGGCCTTCATTTCTGGCAGAACATCAGCCAATGTGCTTAGCACATCAGTTGATTGCATAAGGCAGCGAAACAATAAAGCGTCTTCAAAAACCCACTGGCAGTTTTGCTCATTAAGTCCAGATGAAAATTGCTGGTACAAAGCACGATATTCCTGCCCGCTGATACACTGCATCAGTGCCATCTTTGATGAGGGACGTGCTGATACTGAGGACAACGTGGCACTAAAGCAGGGCTCATCAGTCAGGGGATTAATAAGCTGGCCGCTGACATTGCCGTTATTTGTATTGCAAGACGCCAGGATTTTGTGCGGGACATGGTATTTAACACTTTGTCGTAAACGGACGCAGAAACGGTAATGCTCACCGGTCGATACACTGGATGAAAGCATGTTATGCAAATGGTTTTTCATATCATGCATCGCGCGCATACCATGCACGGTCATTGAATCCATACCCAGGGCTTTAGCGCGTTCTACATCAAAATGTATGGGGTTGTGATCGCCTGAAAATGCAGCCCATTTCAGCGCATCTTCCTGGCTAAAAGTCAGAAGCATGATGATTCTCTGCTGATAATGATGGCTGCATTTGCGCCGCCAAAGCCAAAACTGAGGTTAAGAGTATGTTGAATTTTGGCAGGCCGGTGTCCTTCGCTGATGTAGTCGAGATGACAGGCCGGGTCGCGGTTCGTTAAGTGGCACGTGGCCGGCATGATCTGATGTTTCAGCGTCTTCAGGCAAATGATGGCCTCGAAGCTGCCCGCTGCTGCAATCAGATGCCCACTATAGCCTTTGGTGCTCGATACCGGGATTTCTGTCCCGACAGCCATTTCGATGGCTTCGCTCTCATTGAGATCGTTGAGCTGAGTTGAGGTTCCATGAGCATTGATGTAATCAATGTCGGCAGAAGAAAGTCCGGCCTGAGCGAGTGCGGTATTAATTGTTGCCACGCGGGCAACTTTGTCTTGTGCCGGAGATGTAAAATCATAGGCATCGGAATAATTGCCATAGCCTGAGATTTCACCAAGGATGGTGGCTCCACGACTTATCGCCGCATCGCGTTCCTCAAGACACAATACCGCAGCACCTTCTGAAAGCACAAAGCCATTGCGGTCAAGGCTAAATGGACAACTTGCTTTCGTAATGTCAGCCTGTTCGCTTGTTAATGCGCTCAATATATCGATGTCCCAGACAGCAAAATCACTGAGCAGGGATTCCGCTCCGCCGGCGAGCATCATCGTCGCCCGCCCGTCACGGATAGCAGTAAATGCATCGCCAATCGCAATGGTTCCCGTGGCACATGCAGCAACAGGCGTATTCTGGTAACCCCTTAGATTCCAGAACTGGCTGGCACCCGCTGTCGCCACGTTTGGCATGGAATTAAAACAGCCAAACAAAGAAGCAATACCTGTTGCGTTGTAATCTGCATGATTGGCTAATGTTTCATCCATTCCCCCCCAACCAGTGCCTATCACGACGCCGCAATCCAGTGACGGATAAATATCCGTAGGTTGTTGATCGCCAAACGCCATTTCGACAGCTTCTTTTGCTGCAACTATCCCCAGTTGAGCAAAGCGGGGAATGCGACGGCGAATTTGCGCAGGAAGAAATTTGATGTTCAGTTCCTGCTCAACAAGGCCATAAAAGCATGACTGGATACCTGCCGATTTCCGGTCAACATAGCGATAACCAAGACGATATTCCATCACGGAGGCCCAGTTATCGGTGCTATTAAGCCCTAAAGCTGTAATTGCACCATAACCGGTAACGACAACGCGGCGGGGCCCTGTTGATTTATTTAACATTGGTCTTCCTTACCTCTGCGGGAGTTCTAAAATGGTTTCTCCACCCAGTGCCAGCCATAGCTGCATGGTGGTATTGAGATAGCCATACTGGCTATCGGAAAATGTATTCTCTGCGTCAAGCAAACTGGATTGCGCATCAAGCCAGCTATCAATTGGCACCGCTCCTGACAAGTACTGGCTTTGTGCCAGCTCCAGCCGGCGCTGATTCAGTGATTTAGACTCTGCCGCGGCCTGCCTTTTCAGTTGCCAGGTTTCACGCTGTGTCATGGCCTTATCAACATCGGAAAGCGCTGTGTACACTTTGTTTTGGAATGTAAGTGCCGCCTGCTGAGCGTCTAAATCAGCGCGTTCAACGGTAAGCTGCACGGTATTCCACTGTACAAAGGGAAGAGCCACTGAACTTCCCAGCGTCCGCGCCGGATTAGAAAACCAATCGCGGAACAAATCACTACTGGCCCCCAGTGCGGCGCTGAGAGAAATAGTGGGATAGAAGTTAAGTTTTGCAACTTCAGTCCCCGCTAACGAGGCGCGCAGTTGCATTTCGGCTGCCTGAATGTCCGGGCGGTGAGCGATGACTTCCAAAGGCTGATCGACTTCTAACGCGATTATCTGAGTGAGATCGAGCGATGTACGTTCTGCAACACGCTGAGAAGGTGAGCGGTTAAACAGAATCGCCAGGCTATTGCGCGCTTCTTGCCGTTGTTGTTGCTGGTCACGCAAACTCGTTTGCAGATCAATAACCTGTTGATGTGCCTGCAGCAGATCTAGCTGGCTAACGCTTCCTGCGTTAAAGCGTGATAACACTGCTGCTTCTGATCGCTTCGCAAGCAGAACACTGTTTTGTGTATTGCGAATTTGTTGGTTCAAATTAGCTATTTGCCAGTAAAACTGCGCGGTGTTGCCGATAAGCAGAAGTGCCGTATTTTGACGATCCATCTCTGATGCACGCACCAACCATTCCGATTGCTCACGGCTTTTGGCCAGTTTGCCCCACAGGTCAATTTCATAGCTGAGTTCAACGGAAGCGCTGTAACTTTCCTGAGAATCGGTCATTTTGCGCGTATTTTTGCTGTTACTGGCATTGCCGGAAACACTGACATCGGGCGTGAGGTTGGTACGCGTTAAGCCGGCATCAAGACGCGCCTGATGCAGACGTATCCCGGCGGCTGCCAGATCGTTGTTGCTTACCAGCACCTGCTCAATAGCCTGTGATAGCAGCGGATCATTAAAGGTCTTCCACCAGTGGGGCGAGCGTTGCAACCATGATTGCCCGGTATTTTTTGCCCCCTCGTTACTCACTAATGAAAGGGAAGGACGTTGATAGCTGTCTTGGGTAAAAGAATGACAGCCAGCCAAAAGCACGACGCTTAACAGGAAAGTGAGTTTTTTCATTCGCGTGATAACGCCTCTGTCGGGCTCAAACGTGCAGCATTCCTGGCCGGGAAGAAACCAAATCCCAGACCAATCAGGACAGAGAAACAGCATGAGAGAATGAAAGGTTTAATCGTCAGTATCATGACAAATTGCTGGGTAATTAACGGGAAAATAAGATTCGCCATCAGTGTAAAAACAATCCCCAATGCACAGCCAAGCAGGCAAATGACGACCGACTCCATAAGGAACTGCCGCAAGATGTCGCTTTCCCTTGCACCGACAGCAATGCGGATACCGATCTCGTGGGTGCGTTCACTAATAGAAACCAGCATGATATTCATTACGCCAACGCCACCAACAACCAGTGAAATACCAGCGATACAGGCAATCAACAGCGTCAGAGAGTCTGAGGTTTTTTGTAACGTTTCCATCATCATGTTATCGGTGTGAACATAGCTGTCCCGACGCCCATGCGCATTGAGCAATAATTGTTCAATGACAGGTTTAATATTTTCCGTTTTCATCTCTTCTTTGATTTTAATATCAATCGAGTTGATGGCCTCCCTTGGACCGGTGATGCGTTCACGTAATGAGGACCATGGCATCCAGATATTCTGGCTGCCAAATAAAGTTCCTTTGGCTTTGATGACACCGACAATGACAAAAGGGACGCCGGAAATCTGTATGACTTCCCCACTGGGATCGGCCAGGTTTGGGTATAACGTCTTCGCCATTTCATTATCAATCAGTAAAACAGGGTGACGATTTTCAATATCATTCCGGTTAAGTAACCTTCCACTAAGGAGGTTCAAACCGAGGATAGAAAAGTAATCCTGATTAACACCAGAAATGGTGGCTTGAAATTGCTGAGTACCCACAACAGCCTGGCCGTTGAAGGTGTAAACAGGAGAAAGTTGTTTCACAAACGGTTGCTGTCCAATCAATTCAATATCTTGGGCAGTAAGAGAATCCTTCATATCCAGCCGCGGGCTATCCCAGCCAAGGCCAGGGCGTACGGAAAGGGTGCTTGATCCCAACTGGCTGATATCTTGTATTATTTTCTGTTTTGCTCCCTCCCCCACTGCCATGGAGATAACTACGGAGGCGACACCTATTATCATGCCAAGCATGGATAATAATGTGCGGATACGATGACTGTTGAGTGCCTGCCAGGCTATTGAAACGACATCAAAAAAATTCTGTATAATGCCTGCCCTGCGTGCAGGTACCACCGCGGGGAACGATTTATGTATAGTCGCAACTTTTCTGCTGAGATTTATCTCATCTGAAACGATTTTCCCTTCGCTGATTTTTATTATGCGGTCTGCCTGCACAGCAATCTCAGGATCGTGGGTGACCAGGATGATGGTATGACCCGCCTGATGCAGGCCATGCAAAATGTCCATGACTTCTTTGCCACTTTGAACATCCAGTGCGCCCGTCGGCTCATCGGCCAGGATAATCTGTGCACCATTCATTAATGCACGCGCAATACTGACCCGCTGCTGCTGACCGCCAGAAAGCTGATGTGGACGGTGGGTCATTCTCTCACCCAGGCCAAGACGCTCAAGTAATTGGCGCGCGCGAGTTAATTGGTCGGCCACGCCCAGAGCAGTGTAACGAGAAGGCATCGCCACATTGTCCTGCGCGTTGAGATACGGCAGCAAATGGTATCGTTGAAAAATAAAACCTATGTAATGGCTGCGTAGGGCTGAAAGGGTGTCGCTTGCGGCGGTCTGAATATCCACCCCCGCAATGCGGATCTGGCCGGAACTCGGCTTATCGAGGCAACCAATGATATTCATCAGGGTTGTTTTTCCAGACCCTGATGGCCCCATAATGGAAACCATTTCGCCGGCATTGATCTGTAGCGACACATTGTCCAGCACCGTCATGTTCCTTTCGCCAGACTGAAAAGACCGCGAAAGGTGTTCAATATGAATCAGCGATTCATTCATTTCTGCGCTCCTTTATCAGAGGCAGAAAAGGGAATAACACGATCACCAGCCTTTAATCCGGATACCACCTGTACAAACTGATTATCGCGAATGCCGATTTCAATCTGACGCATTTCAGGCTGGCCATTGACCATGACCTGCACCCAAAATTGTTTGCCATTCACTTGCTGACCCAGAGCAGCCAGAGGCATGCGCAGGACATTTTTGGCTTCACTGACCACGATAAAAACCTGAGCGGTCATGGATGTTTTCAGCAGTCGTTGCTGATTATTGACGTTGAAAGTGCCGTTATAATAGACAGCACCTGAAGACTGCTGGCTCAAAGCGCTCTCATCTTCTGACTTTAATGCTTCATCAGGCGCATTCTGGATCACACCCAATACACTATCAAAACGATGCTGTGGACTGGCCACCACGTAAAACCACAGGCGCTGACCGGTCTTCACTTTTAGAATGTCTGTTTCTGAAATGCGGGTTTGAACACGCATCGTGCTCATATCGGCGATAACCATCAGGGTTGGCGCGCTTTGGGATGAGACGATAGTCTGCCCTTCCTGAGTCACGATACCCAGCACCTCACCATCGATCGGCGCAAGAATGCGGGTATAGCTCACGTTCACTCTGGCAGTTTCAACGGCCATTTCGGCCTGAACAATACGCGCCTCATCAACATGAAGCTGTTCCTGCTGTGAGTTATAATCAGCTTCTGCTTGCTCCACTTCGCCGAGTACTGCGGAACCTTCTTTAGCCATTTTTTTCTGACGTACCAAGGCGAGCTTGTACCGTTTTAAAAGTACTTTCGCCGAGCGTAACTGGGCTTTGGCACTTTGTAACTCTGCTTCAGATTTACGCAGTTCGCTTGCCTGGAGCATGGGATCTATTTCTGCGAGCAAATCGCCTTTTTTAACCTTATCCCCCTGCTGGACATAAAGTTTTCTTAATTGCCCGTTAACCTGAGCGCCTACGTTAACCTGACGCACAGGTTTGACCGTACCGGTCGTCATTACCGTGCTCAAAATGTCACCGGAATCGACAACCATACTTATAGCCGGATTTTCAGGATGAGTCCGGTTAAGGGTAATAACGACTGTTACAGACACCATTAAGGCTGCAAGCAAAAACCAGTGAAATTTAATCTTTCGAAGAGATTTCATGCCGATAATCGTCCGCTCTGATGTTTTGCTAATTCGACTGATAACAGGCGCCCTGATTCCAGGCGCATGACGGAGTCGAACATGCTCAGGACATTTTCGTTATGTGTGACAACTACCAGTGTTTTACTGTGGGCGCGGCAGTGCTGAACTACGCTTGCAATAACTTGTTGGGAGGTTGCTTCATCGAGGTTCGCTGTGGGTTCATCGAGTAACAGTATCGGGCGTTTGCTATACATCGCTCTTGCCAGTAACAGACGTTGACGTTGCCCCAGAGAGAGGCCGCTTTGGTCTTCTCTGATCATTGCATTAAGGGAACCGGGAAGCTGCGTAATTACGTCACACAGTTCCAGTCCGGCCAGCAATGTATTAATCTCATCATCGCTTCCGGCTTCACCAAAAAGCGTAATGTTTTCACGAACGGTGCCGTTAAACAGGATATCTTCCTGGCTATGTACATAAAACAGGTTGTAAAGCCCATGAGGGTTCACGACCTGCTCATCAAGCTTGATGATTCCTTCATGCGCTGGAAACAGGCCGGACATCACTTTCAGTAGAGTGCTTTTACCACTGCCTGATTCTCCAGCAATCGCCAGCATTTCTCCATTGCTGAGGCTAAAACTCATCGGATGTAATGTAATATTCTCGCTGTCGTAGCTGAATGCTATGTCCTGATAATTCAACTGATTCGCGAAATTTTGCACAGGCAAAGCTTGCTGCTCTGGCACATTTCCAGCAACCGGGAACAGGTCTCTGGCTCGTTCATCAATGACTTGTAACTGGTTTTTTTGCAGCACAGCATAGAAAATTTTAGTGATGTAAGAGGTGAAAATCTGGCGGATAAAGCTGTATGCGAAAAAGTCACCTAATGAAAGCTGACCGTTTTTCAATAGTGGAAGTGCTACCAGCATAAAAAACACCATTTCTAAACTACCCACCAATTGGTAGATGCTGTTTTTTACCTGTTCGTAAACTTGTTTCTTTTGGTAGCAACTAAACAATGACGAAGTCAAACCGGCAAACATACGCTTACGTTGTTCAACCAAGCCGGCTGTTTTTACTGTTGTGAAGCCGCGAATGGTTTCCAGGATCATTTCGTTCTGCTCAGCCGTTTTTTCCTGAACGTCCTGCGTAAACCAGCGGTCCCGATAAAGCGCCCATACACTGATGAATCCCATCGATACGACGCCGATAAATGAGATCAGCGCGAGTGACACGCTCATGTAGCTCATTACACAAAAGGCAATAACAGCAATAATCCAGTCAGTACGTAAGCCATTATCGAGTTCAATTTTTGTAGCTGCCGCTGATTGCCATGCCGAAAACCGGCTGAATACATCACCGGATGCGCGCCGTTCAAAAAAACGCAAGGAGTTATTCAACAACCGGGAAAAGCCTTCTGCGCTATTGACTATCACAAATCGTTTTACAAAGCGCTCAGTGATGATGGTTGCAATGAGAGCTAAGCTGGTCGAAATAACAAACACGCCCAAAAAGAGGACATAAGGAAAATCCTTCTGGCTTGAAGAAGAATAAACATTATTAATGGCCTGACTCACCATTGTGGGCATGATAAATAGTGTGAGCGAAATCAGAAACAGCAGGGCGGCTAAAACATAGATCCCTTTTATTTTCCCAGTTTCTTTCAGGCTTAACATAGACCAAAAGGAATTTTTATTTTTTACTTTATCAGTGGTTACATCCTTTTGGATCTTTTCTTCATCAAGTACCAACGCATAGCCACTGATTTGCGTTTTTAACGCATCGAATGTCAATATTTGTTGACCGATAGCAGGATTTATTACGCAAACATGATTACCTTTTCGATAAACAAGTACCACGTAATGCCCTGCACCATAGTGCAAGATGGCCGGGAGAGGAAGGGCTTTCAATTCTTCATGAGAAAACATGACCGGATAATTTGGAATCGCCAAATCAGACAAGATAGTACTGAGTCTGTCCAGAGAAGTACCGTGTGCCGATGCCGGATAACGCTCGCGCAACATCTGCAGAGTAATATCTTTACCCTGAGTTTCAGCCAGCATAGCTATGCAGGCAAGCCCGCACTCGTTAATTTCGCTCTGAAAAACCGTTTCTGGTATAATAGTAGCCATTTGTCTTTCTTAGTGTTTATTCATTAAAAAAATATAAAGAATGGAGATGCCATAAAATCCAGTCCTGCGGATAGGATCGAATTACGCGCTCAATAATAATTGGCATTTTGTCATTGACATCCCTGGCATGTACTACCGGAAAGATATTTACCCTCAGACCCTTATCATAATAAAGGTTAAAAAAAAGCACATCTGCATTTAATAACCGAGCTAACCGACTGACCCCTGAATGTAAATGTGCTGGACGATTAAACAACCGGCACTTCAATTTCGACGAGTGTTCGACCCCTGAATAATAAGTGTATTCTGGCGTCATATCAGGGAAAATAATAATATTGGTCTTTAACGCTGCTGCATTTATACAGGCAAGTGCGATATCGCTGCCTATGCCTTCACTGTGATTGTGAATTGAGCAATAAGTTAAGTTTACGCCCCCCCTCAATCTGTCTTGTTTCTGAAATTCGTATGCATTTGCAGAAACAACAACAGTGCCATGTCCAGGGGAAACCTTACCAGCAACGATGCCCGCTAAAATATCAGAAACCGTGTGCATAGGAGCCAGTATTATGGGTTTTCCCGCTTCATGATAAGGGCCTACGATTTCGTCTAATTTGGCCGTACAAGAATCGAGTTGTGCGAGAACTTTCGAGTTTTGCCCCCAGGTGGCGGCAAAATCCAGCAACTTTCGACGTTGGCCTGTCGCAATAAAATCAATCGCTTCGTATTCTGGCATCAGGCATCGATGGTTTTCCTCTGCGACCAGCGCAAGATTTCTGGTGCGACGATTTGATAACCGTAAACTTCTCTTCAGGTGAAGTAAGGCAAAAGCAATCTCAAGGTTGGTATTTTTCAACACCCAAAATCTAATGCTTAATGATAAATCTTCAATTCTATAAAACTGTCGAACAGTAATGAGAAATAGATTTTTCCATGCCATGAAACACCAGACCGTAAAAAATCTCATGATATTATTTGCTCAAAGGCTTATCTGTTTTCAGTAACGATAGTATATTGTCAGAATATTCAGGGTAGTCCCGATCCTGGAGTGAAACCCATTTTTTATTAATGATAAAGGCTGGCGTTGCTTTAATATTGTAATTCTGGCTTACATCCAGCATGAATTTAAGTTTATCCTTAACTTCCTGAGACTGGCGCACAGATTTGTAGGCGGTGACATCAATGGAATTTTTTACCAACCAATTATCAAGTGTCTTTTCATCGCTTAGGTCTACATTATTTTTTAAAATATCATTATAAATAATTTCAGTGTATTTCCCTTCGATACCCATAACTTCTAACGTAGCAAAAATGGGTGCGTAAATTGCCAGTCCGCTATTATCTTGATTAGTCAGATGAATGCGCGTAACTTTAACGCCTGCAGGAAGACGTTCATCCAACGCCTTAATTTCTTTTTCAGAAATAGCACAGTAATGACACCCATAAGACATCACTTCTACAATGGACTGGCTATCCTGCAAAGGACTGGCTTTAACCTTGCTTTCTTGGGTTTCCGTGAGGCTTGAAACACTGTCTGAGTCTGAAACTGGCAAGACAAAGTTGTTGTAATACCAAGAGGTTACTAGTGCGGAAATAATAGCAATAATAACTGTATAAATAATAGCAAGCGTGCATTTTTTAAACACAATAGTCTTCCTTTTGATGGTAAAGCATGGACTCGAAACTAACCAGATCTTTGACACAGCAATAGCCGCACACGACAAAACCCCTCTTACACGCCGGAATTTAGGTCATATATGAAAAATAGTGATTTATAAAACCACTCGAGATAAAAAATTTTGAACAATCTATTTTAATTCAAAAGGCAGGTAACACCATAAAGTATATTTGGGAGCAAGAGTACTTAATAAGTTGTTTCATGCATCTTAATATATCAGTAATTTGAACGATAACATCGGTATAACAATACGATAATTACTATTTTTTTTAATGGGATAGGATTATTTATGCCACCTAAAAAAAGCAAACTTGCCAGTATCATAGGGAGCAAGTAGCTGCTTATCACCCTGCAGCTTTATGCAAATTCAGCTGGCTATCACGCAGTGTTTTGGTGCGGTACATTCCTGTTTACACCACTGAACGAGGTTGATATGCAAGCATACCCGTTTTAGTTCCACACACTTTTGAGATTTCCGTCTTCTCAGCCATCAGCCGGTATTCTTCCGGCGTCAGGTTATTCAGGGATTCATGGGACCGTTCACTGTTGTATTCATTCAGCCAGCGCTGCGTTATTTCCCGTGCTTCGTTCAGCGTTCTGAACAGATAAAAATCCAGTATTTCTGTCCGGTACGTTCGGTTAAACCCTTCGATAAACGCATTCTGCATCGGCTTACCCGGCTTGATAAATTCCAGCATCACAGCATGGTCCTCAGCCCATTGCGCCAGAGCCAGTGATATCAGTTCCGGGCCGTTATCCATCCGCATTTTCAGCGGATATCCACGGTTTGCCACTATTTTGTCCAGAACACGCACAATGCGCTGTGCCGGGATATTTAGGTCAATTTCGATGGCCAGAGCCTCGCGGTTAAAATCATCGACGACGTTGAAAGTCCGAAACGTCGGCCGCATGTCAACGCATCGTACATAAATCAATCGACCAATTTTGGTTAAGTGCCTCCGGCGTTGCCGGCGGAGCCGGATTGCGCACCGGCAGGCGTTGTTTACCTCTACGACGAAAATTCAGTTTTAGCGACAGTAAATCCGGTGTACACGCTTATGGTTCCAGACGTGCCCCTGCCTGCGAAGCACCTGAAAAAGCTTCTTAAATCCGTAGCGGGGATAGCGTTCAGCCGCCTCGGTCAGCACCTGGATCAGCGCTTCATCACGTCGTGTATCCGGTAGGTAACGAAACACCGTCCTGCTTAGCGATAACGTCCTGCATGCCTGGCGTATGCTCATCGTAAACTGCGTGCTCAGATATCTGACGAGCTCACGCTTTATCGCTGGTTTTAAGGCTTTTTTTCGATGAAATCTTTCAGCGCACGGCTTCGACAGACTTCAGAACGGCAATGATCTGGTGTTCGGTCAATCGGATCTTACGCATAGCGATCGCCTCAGGGGACATAATCAGTATGTCGGAAGATCTCTAAAAGTGAATGGGCCGTTTTGACGGGATACTTACAGAAACCCTGCTACTGCTTCGCGGAGAATACAGATGATAATTAGAACTAAATTTATTATTAAGTATATTTTTTTTGAGTTTGTGCTTAAAACAAAAGTAATGGTAAGTCATTAATTGACTGACAAAATGAGGTGCGAAATGTTTTTTTTTGAAAATTGGTCGCAATGTAGGGCATGGCTCAGAGGTATTGTAGACATCGGCCTGTGTACTGAAGAAGAAATAATTGAATTCATCGCGTCTAATAAACCGAAGCATTATCCCTGTATTGCATATTTTGATGTTAAAGAAATGCTATCGAATGATGAGGGTATTGTGTATATTTACAAAGACCAGATTCAAGAATGGTCTAAGCTCATGGCAGAACCTGAGGGCAAGACTCATGAATGCTTGCATGTTTCTTTAAATCCAAAATCAGAATAACCATATGAATATAAAGAAAAACCCACATACCCAACTGAAGAAAAAAAAAAGATTGGATTTAAATCTTCTGGTCTATTTCCATGCTGTCTATCAGACAGGAAGTGTGAAGCATGCAGCATCATTTCTAAACTGCAGTTCACCTAATGTGAGCCAGTCATTGCAAAAGTTACGAGAGATTATTGGTGATCCGTTATTTATCCGCGATGGTCAACAGTTAAGCGCAACGACTGTCGCAGCAAGATTGTATGACGAGACCAAGGATAATATTCATGAACTGCTATATTCTATAGAGAATTTAAGTGAGAAAATCCAAAGAAAACTTGTTATCGAGTGCATGCCTTACTTTTCAATTAAGATAACCCCATTAATCACCTTGTTTCTTCAGTCAAAGAATATTAATTGTGAAATTGTCCAAATGTCTCATACCACAGTAGAATCTGTTTTTTGGGAGCGTCTCTCTTTAAAAAAAGTTGACCTTGTATTCGGAATGAAGGTTGATTTAGAGGGTTCTAAGATGGGGTATCGCCTTGGTTCAGATACTTGTGTCTTAGTCTGCAGAAAAAACCACCCAAGAATTATTGATTCATATATATATGGATCTGATGTCACGGAATCTATTACCAAAATTCACTCAGACATATCTGAGCTTCACAAAATGAGAAGTTTAAATAATGATTATTTTCAAAATTCTCCTTGCTCATTACAAGCAAAATCTCTTTTAGCTATTTGTTCACATATCTCTGTATCAGACTCTATTGCAATTATCCCTTCGAGTTTTTATGAAAAATTCAAAGAAGTATTTAATCTTAAATCCTTAAAAACAAACCTGCAGATGCCTGATTTTGATGAGTATATGTATTTTAACAAAGCATCCAGTGATAAAGAGCTGTACCTGGAACTGTACAGATACGTTCAGGATAATTATGACAAAGTTTAATTAATTTTTTCTTTTCATAGCCATATCCTCTGTACCGGCTTTAAATTACCGTGCAGAGGAAACCATTCACCTTTCGGTATTGATTTACATTTGAATTGTTCCAGTGAACTACTTCCCCCAAAAATTTGCTACCGACACTTTTAACAAAAAATTGAAAAAATTAACACATGAGTTAACAACTATCGCGCAATCCAATGTTTTTATTCGCATTTTGAATTATTAAATTAATTATTAATAAATTAAACGTCGGCCTGTAAGTTATGTTGTGTTATAAACACCTCACTTTTGTAAGGATACTTACTTATATTCCGCAAAGGTTATTTTATCATTTTAGAAATTAAGGAAAATTCATGAAAATCATCGATAAAGTTGCGGCGGTTACCATTATCGGCGGCGGTAGTAACAGTTGCTGGACAGAAAAACATTTCTCTCATTATCAAAATGGTCGCGGTGTTTGCTATGATACTTACCCTTGTACTTATACTGACAAGCATGGCAACACCAAACGTGTTAGTGATAAACGAGTGCCAAGTGATGACTATTGGTGCTAATAATTTAGTTGCACGTTCGATGCATAACTAATACGCACCATCTATAAAATAAAAACCAGCTTTTACAGGGACAAATGCGATCCATTAAGGATCAGTTGAATGCCCCAGTGGTTGTGTGAAAATCTGGAAACTAATTTAGTTTCCAGATTTTTTATACGTGCTATTCGATAAGGCGACGCAATGACGGTCGGTAATGTTGAGCCGCAGCGTGGTCAGACACGTAGTCAGTCGGTTATCGACAACGTTCTGCAAAATCTGCAGGCGATTAACTTCATTCATCGTGAAAAAATCCTGACCGTATGCCGGCAGCATCTTGGGATCACAACATAATCAGTCCAACAAATCATCCGCATCTCCAAAAGTGACATTATCAAATGTGACTCACACGCTCGGTACGCATAATCATAATCACGATAATGTTAAGAATGCATCACTCAATGGGTTCATCATTCATACCCCATCTCTCCAGCAGGATTTTGCGATCCCGCCCTTTTCTTTTATGCGCTTTCTGTTTGCGGTTCGAGGTACTTTTTGAACCAGGCAATGGTTCTTTCCCAGGCGAGATCCGCTGCGGCTTTGTCATAGCGCGGTGTCGAATCATTGTGGAAACCGTGGTTCACGCCGGGATAAATATGCGCCTCATAGACTTTATTATTGGCCTTCAGCGCCGCCTCATACGCAGGCCAGCCCTCGGTAATCGGTTTATCCAGTTCGGCATAATGCAGCAATAACGGCGCTTTGATTTTCGGCACATCTCCAGCTTTCGGCTGACGCCCGTAGAACGGCACAGCGGCCGCCAGTTCCGGATACGCCACCGCTGCCGCATTGGCTACGCCGCCACCGTAACAAAAACCGGTGATCCCGACTTTGCCGGTGGCCGTTTGGTGATGCATCAGAAATTCAACCGCCGCAAAAAAGTCGTTCATCAGTTTGGTCGGATCGACCTTTTGTTGCAGCTCGCGCCCTTTTTCATCGTTCCCCGGATACCCGCCGACCGAGCTCAGACCGTCCGGCGCCAGCGCGACAAATCCGGCTTTCGCCACCCGCCGCGCCACGTCTTCGATATACGGATTCAGCCCGCGATTTTCATGCACCACCACTACGCCGGGCACTTTACCGGCTAATTTGGCCGGACGTACCAGATACGCCCGCACGCTGCCGTGCCCCTGCGGCGATGGGTACTGAATATATTCCGCCACAATATCCGGATCGGTGAATTCCACCTGTTCGGCGTAGGCGTAATTGGGCGTCATCAGCGTGGTCAGTGCTGCCAGCGACAACCCGCCCGCCACAAATTTGGCTGACAAATCGAGAAATTCACGCTTGGTCATTTTGCCGTGTACGTAGAAATCAAAATATTCGAGGAGTTCAGGAGGGAAATCTTTGGCTGTCATTCGCGTCATTTTCAGGCTCCGTTCCATGCAAAAGAAGGATAAATAATGGCCTGCTTTTGGCGATTTTGTAAACCGATTGTGAAATTGAATGCCAATCACGCCCAGCTCAGACCCTTTTGCGGGCTGAGAATGCTAAACTCCGTGGAATTAAAAGGAGACGCTATGAACAACAATCTCGCAGGGCTGAGTAAAGAAGAAATGGACAAAGTGAGTGCCGGACTGGCCGCCGGGACGGTCGCGGTGCGTGAGCGTAATAATCTGCCGGTGAATGCAGACGAAGTTGAAATGGAACAACCGGAGCATCTGCGGGCGTATTTCCGCGAGCGTCTGGCGCACTATCGCCAGCAACCCGCAAAGAAGTAACCGCCGCGATTTATACACGTACAGATTTACCGACGCTCCGCGAAGAAATCGCTTATCGCCTGAATCAGATACCCCGCCGCCTCACCGGGTGGCGTCTGCCCCTGATGCAGGCTGATCCCCACTTCGCCCGGTTCGGGCAACGCATTTAACATTCTGACCGTCTGCGGCCTGCCGAAATCGGTACGCACGGTGATGCCTAATCCCGCCGACATCGCGGCCCAGATCCCGCTCAGGCTGCGGCTGGTAAACGCGATACGCCACGGAATACCCGCTTTATCCAGCGCCGTTGTGGCGGCATTTCGCATCAGACACGGCGCTTCGAACACCAGTAACGGCAGCGGTTCGCCGGTTTGCTGATAGTGTTTCAGGTCGAAGTTTTCAGGGCCTATCCAGCGCATCGGTATACGCCCCAGCGACCGGCTGGATGGAAAGAGCGGCGCTTCATCGGCCTGCCAGCACACCGCCAGATCAAACTCGTTATGGCGGATCCCGTCGAGCAATTGCTGGTTGCGGGTTATGCTGGCGGAGACTTGCACCTGCGGATGTGCGCGGGTAAATGTGCCGAGGAGTGCCGGTAAAAGCGCTTCGCCGAAATCTTCCTGCATGCCCAGATTCAGACTGCCACTCAGGGCGCTGGCGAGCATGATGGCGCTGGCTTCATCGTTGAGGCGGAGGATCCGCCGCGCATAGCTCAGCATCACTTCGCCGCGTTCCGTCAGGATCAGGTGCCGCCCTGATTTCTGTACCAGCTCCGTACCTGCCTGCTGCTCCAGCTTTTTCAACTGTGCGCTGACCGCAGAAGTCGAGCGCCCCAGCCGGTCAGCAGCCAGCACAAAACTGCCCAGCTCAATACCGGTCACAAAACTGCGCAACGCCTCTGCATCAAAAGTCACCGGTCGTTTTGCCATGTTTAATCATCCCGTTTTCATGGATTAATACTGCTGATATTTTCGATATTAAGGATAATCATAACGCCTTATGCTCCTTCTCACACCCACAAAAAGGAGCCTGATATGAGCACAGCTTCCCCACAAACGCAGACGCTGGACGCGATGTCACGCCTGACGCCTAAATTTGCAGAACTGACGGAACAGGTACTGTTCGGCGACCTGTGGAAAAGAGAAGAACTGTCACCGCGCGACCGCAGCCTGATCACCGTTGCCGCGCTGATTGCCCTGAACCGCGGCGAGCAGTTGCCCTTTCATCTGAGTCTGGCGGTGAAAAATGGCGTCACTCAAACCGAACTGGCGGAAGTGATCACCCATCTGGCGTTTTATGCTGGCTGGCCCGCTGCGGCATCCGCCCTGACGCGCTTCTCCGCGCTCAGCGATCAGTAAACCGCGCCCCGTTACCGGAGGAACAACCGTTGCCTTTTACCCGAATTTCCTTACCCGAACACCGCGCAGATACCTGGCAGGACGCCATTTCAGCCATATTGCAGAACACGCTGGTTGATCATTTTTCTGTGCCTAAAGATGACTGTTTTCAACTGTTCGAACCGGCCAGCCGCCGCCAGAGAGTGATCAATCCGACTTATCTTGCGGGGGAAAATCATCACCGCTCAGAGGATTTTTTGCTGTTTCACATCACTGCAGGCAAACCGCGCAACAGTTATCAGAAGCAGGAACTGTTCCGTCATCTGGCTGAAAAACTGCACGTTGCGCTGGGGATTTCTCCGGCGGATGTGATGGTGGTGGTGAGCTTTACCCAACCGGAAGACTGGTCGTTCAGTCATGGTGAGATGTTCAAACTCCCACAAGGAGTGTTCTTATGATTGCCATGCAATACACCTTTACGCTGCCTGCCGATTACGACATGGGCATTATCGAAAAGCGCATTGCTGATAACGGCCATCTGATGGATGGCTTTGCCGGGCTTATTTTAAAAACTTATCTTTACGCCCGCCGCGACTGCTCGCAATCCGGCAGCGCAGAAAATCTGTATGCACCGTTTTACCTGTGGCATGACGTGCAAAGTATGAATCGCTTTATTTCAGGTGCCGGTTTTCAAGGCGTCGCCAGAGCCTTCGGCTGGCCGCAGATCCGGGTTTATCCGGTGCTGGCAGCGCACGTCAGCTCAGACGTTGCGGCAGCTGTTTTTGCCAAAAGAGAGATTAATGACATTGCACCTTTCAGTGACCTTGCGCCACCTGATCAGCAAACGGTCAGTGACACACTTATCGAGGTGACCGCCTGGGATACGACAAACTGGAAGAAAATACATTTTACTGCGGGAAGAAACCCGCCGGAAGGAGACGGGCAGCATTACCGCATCGGCCATATTTCCTTGTCCGATGCGGTAATGGAAACGGATTAAATCAGTGCGCGGCAATCCCCAGTTTTTTCATTCGCGATAACAACGTTGTGCGTTTTAATCCCAGCCGCTGAGCCGCGCCACGGGGTCCGGCCACCACACCGTTGGTTTCTTTCAGCACCTGCAAAATGCGCGCCCGCTCGTCGTCTTCACTCAGTTGCGGTGCGGGCGCGCTTTCACGCACAGAAGGCGTGACCACCGGTGTCATCGGTAACGGATAATTCAGCTCAGGCAGTTGCAAATCCAGCACCGTTCCGCGCGTCAGCAATACCGCCCGCTCGATGACATTTTCCAGCTCGCGCACGTTGCCCGGCCACGGCATACGGCTCAGCAGACGCAGGGTTTCGGCGGGAATACTGTCGATGGTGCGCTTCATGCGTTTGGCGATTTTATAGGTCAGGAATTTCACCAGCTGCGGAATATCTTCCGGACGCTCACGCAGCGGCGGAATGACAATCGGGAACACATTCAGCCGGTAATAGAGGTCACTGCGAAATTCTTTGTCGGCCACCATCTGGCGCAGGTCACGGTTAGTCGCCGCGATCATCCGCACATCCACTGAAATCAGTTTATTGCCGCCGACGCGCTCAAACTCCTGTTCCTGCAAAATACGCAGCAACTTGGGTTGCAGTTCAATGGGGATTTCACCCACTTCATCGAGGAATAACGTGCCTTTGTCGGCCAGTTCGAAACGCCCCATACGCTGCGCCGTAGCGCCGGTGAAAGAGCCTTTTTCATGGCCGAACAGATCGCTTTCCATCAGGCCAGCCGGCATCGCCGCACAGTTCATTTTCACCATTCGCTGATCACGGCGATCGCCCAGATTATGAATAGCGCGGGCGATCAGTTCTTTGCCGGTGCCGGTTTCGCCGAGGATCAGTACCGAGCAGTCGCTTTTCGCCACGATCTCGACCTGCTTCAGCACCGCAGACATGGAAGGACTGCGCCCGACAATGTCGCTGAAATCCGGGTTATTGCTGTTGATTTGCTCGGTAAGATACAGGTTCTCGTGCTGCAATTTTTCCTTCAGGCTTTTGATTTCCTGATAGGCCAGCGCGTTATCTACCGCAATCGCAATACGTTCTGCAATTTGCTGTAAAACATGCAAATTCGCCGTATTGAAATTATCAGGCTGACACTGCGCCAGTTTCAGCACACCCAGCGTTTTGTGACCAAAACGTAACGGCAGGATGCACAGCGTTTGGGTCTGATCACGCCACAGCAGCTGAAACAGCGTGCTCTCATCGCTGCCAAATTCTTCTGCTGGCCGGACATTGGTCAGCAGCATTTCGCCGCTTTTCATCACCTGTTGCTCAAGGGAACCGTTCAGCATCATGCGCGACTGTTCGCGTTCTGCAACGTGAGTTTGTACGTAATGAGTGGCGTAAACGCTGGCCTGTTCGCTGTCTTTGTCCGCATCACACAGCACAATACTGATGGCATTGATGTGGAAAAAATGATGAATGGTTTTGGCAATTTCACCGGTCAGCTCATCAAGATCCAGCTTTGAGAGAACCGCGTTAGTGATATCGACCAGAATGCGGAAATCGTCCCGCTCGTGACGCAGCTGAGATTGCTGAAACAATGCATTTTCACGCAGCTGGATTTGTTCAACCGCAATCGCAGCCAGCATACAAAGTTCGTGCAGACCGTTTTTGTCTTCTTCGCTGAACGGCGTTGCATTCTGGCGGGTAAACTCACAGCCCCCCAGTAAACCGGATGAAGCCAGCAAAGGCACCAGACAATATCCGCTAAATGGCGGATACAGATTCAGTGCGCTTAATTGCGGATAACGCAGATGCAAAGCATCGCTGCGCCAGACCTGAGTTTTCGGGTTATTCAGCAGGGCATGTACCGGACCGGTCGCCAGCAGCGTTTCGTCTTCATAGCTGACCGGCTGATGATGGGGATCGATACCATAAAAACTGACGCGTTCGCTGTTGTTGTCGAACAACACCAGCGTCACGCTGTCCGCAATACCCGCGCCCTGCGCTACCTGAGTGAGAGTTTCCAGCAGCGATGTCATGGTCTGTTGCAGCAGCAATGTGCGCGTCAGTTCCAGCAATCCTTTGTGTTTGGTAATGCTCATTGTTGCACTCTGCATAGCGTTAACTCTGGCTTTTGATTCAAAGCGTTTTTGAAGAAACTATTAAGAAAGTTTACGCCTTCATAGCGGCGCTCTCCCCTGACGAGATCAACAAATGCGGGGTAATGGCTCCGCATGGGGCAACATTAGCTGGCGTGAAACCCCCAGCGCACCGCGCAGACAGACCCGGGGATTTTCTGTTACTTCACCTATCGTCGCGGCATCGGCACCCAGCGGGTGGCTGCGCAATAGTTTCAGCACCGCGTTTTCTTCCTGCGCCGAAACCACTACCACCAGTTTTCCTTCGTTGGCAAAATTGAGAGGCTCCAGCCCGAGCAGCTCGCAAATTCCGCGTACCGCCGGTTTCACCGGAATAGCCGTTTCGTCAATACACATCCCGAACCCGCTGGCGGCGCTGAATTCATGAAGGATCGCATTGACCCCGCCCCGCGTGGCATCGCGCAAGGCGCGGACACCCGAAAGTGCGCGCAGCGGAGCGATCATCGGCGCCAGCACGGCGCAGTCGCTTTCCACCTCCAGCGTCATTCCCAATTGTTCGCGAAGATTGAGGATAGTGGCACCGTGATCGCCAAGCGTGCCGCTGACGATCACTTTGTCTCCGGCCTGAATATGGCTGGCAGCCCAGCGGACATCCGCCGGGATCACGCCGATCCCCGCCGTATTAATAAAAATCTTGTCCGCCGCACCGCGCTGTACCACTTTGGTATCGCCGGTGACAATGGCAATCCCGGCCTCGTGTGCGGTCTGTGCCATCGCATTCACAATCTTGTGCAAATCTTCCAGCGGCAGCCCTTCTTCGAGAATAAATCCGCAGGAAAGATATGCCGGTGTTGCACCACTGACGGCCAGGTCATTCGCCGTTCCGCACACCGCCAGCTTGCCGATGTTACCGCCGGGGAAAAACACCGGATCGATGACATAGCTGTCGGTGGTAAACGCCAGCCGGTCGCCCTGCGCACTCAGGCTGGCAATCGACAAACGTGCCGCATCTTCGCGCTCGCTGAGCCACGGGTTATCAAAAGCACTCAGGAACAGGCGTTCGATCATCTGCTGCATCGCCCGCCCGCCGCTGCCGTGCGCCATGGTGACGACGTCTTTATGCTCACTCATCCTGTCCCACACCTTCTGTTGTTGTTTCTTGTGCTGCGGTTTCCTGATGCCGGTACTGATACCACGCGGCGCAGGCGCCTTCGGAGGACACCATCAGCGCACCAAACGCGTTGTGCGGCGTACAACCGGTGCCAAAAAGCGGGCATTCATGCGGCTTGCAACGTCCGGTCAGCACCTCGCCGCAACGGGAACGCGGATCATCCGCCACCGGCTGCGCCCGAGGTCTGAAACGAATTTCCGCATCAAACGTTGCATAAACCCGGCTCAGGGAAATACCGGAGTCTTCGATAATCCCCAGCCCGCGCCATTCGCTGCTGCCGGAAAGCCGGAACACCTCGCGCATGGCTTCCTGTGCCAGCAGATTACCCTCTTGCGGCACGACGCGCCGGTACTGGTTTTCTGTTTTACACGATGCCTCGCAAACTTGTTCCACCAGCATCAGCACGCTTTGCAGCATATCCAGTGGCTCGAAACCGCTGATCACCAGCGGCTTACCGAATTCTTCATTGATGAAATGATACGGTGCTGTGCCGGTCACCATGCTGACATGACCGGGTGCCAGAAAGGCATCGATGCGCACATCATCCTGTTGCAGCAGGCTGCGCAACGTAGGCATCAGGCTGATGTGCTGGCAGAAGACGGTGAAATTGTTCAGGCCTTCCCGCCGCGCCTGTTGCAGCGTGACGGCGGTCACCGGCAGCGTGGTTTCAAAACCGAGCGCAAAAAACACCACCTGAGACTGCGGATTTTCACGCGCCAGCTTCAGCGCATCCAGCGGGGAATACACCACCCGCACGTCCGCGCCGCGTTCGCGCGCCTGCAACAGCGAACCCTGTTTTCCCGGCACGCGCAACGCATCGCCAAAGGTGCAAAAAATCACCCCATCATGCGCGGCGATTTCACAGCAGGCATCAATCCGCCCCATCGGCAGCACACACACCGGACACCCCGGTCCGTGAATAAATTCCAGCTGCGGGGGCAACAGTTTATCCAGTCCGAATTTGAAAATGGCATGGGTATGACCGCCGCACACTTCCATAATTTGCATCGGTTTTTCTGCGCTGTAAGGCAGATGAGCCGCCCGCTGATGCAGGCGCTGGATTAATGTTTTCGCCAGTTTCGGATCCCGAAACTCATCAACAAAACGCATTACCTTGATTCTCCTGCACCCAAAAATAAGGCGACGTCGGCTTCCACTTCTTCCATCGCATGCAGCGCGGCCAGCGTGTCCAGTGCTTCGTGCTCATCGAGCCTGCTCAGGGCAAAACCGACGTGGATTAATACCCAGCAGCCGATCAGCGCTTCGCGGTCGCCTTCACACACCAGCGCGATATTAACTTCACGTCGCAGTCCGCATACCTGCGCCCAGGCGTGATCGGGCTGATTTTCATGCAACGCGACGATTTGTCCCGGAATGCCTATGCACATCGCTGCTGCTCCAGCCAGTGCAGCCACTGATCCATCCCTTCGCCGGTAGTGGCAGAAAGCTGAATCACTTCAATCTGCGGATTCACCTGACGTGCATTGGCGATACAGGTCTCAACGTCAAAACTGACGTAAGGCAGCAAATCGATTTTGTTGAGGATCATCAGGCGGGAAGCGGCAAACATATGCGGATATTTCAGCGGTTTGTCTTCGCCTTCGGTCACGGAAAGTACCGCGACTTTGTGCAGTTCGCCGAGATCAAAACTGGCCGGACACACCAGATTGCCGACGTTTTCGATAAACAGCAGGCTGTTGTTGTTTGGCGATAACTGATGCAGCGCATCGTGAACCATTTGCGCGTCCAGATGGCAGCCTTTGCCGGTATTGACCTGAATGGCCGGAACGCCGGTGGCGCGGATCCGGTCGGCGTCGTTGGTGGTTTGCTGATCGCCTTCAATTACCGCGCAGTCGAAATACGGTGCCAGCCGGGTCAGGGTGCTGGTCAGTAAGGTGGTTTTTCCGGAACCGGGACTGGACACCAGATTCAGCGCCAGAATCCCCGCCTCAGCAAAATGCTCGCGGTTGTGGGCCGCAATGTGATTGTTCTTCGCCAGCACATCCATTTCGATATCCACCAGACGACGCGCTGCAAATGGCAGGCCGTGGGAATGGGCATGGGAATGATGGTGATGATGGTCGTGCGAAGGGTCATGAGAATGATGAGCGTGCCCGCTGCTGACGCCTTCAATACGAAGTTCGCCGCTGGCACAACCACAGGTACTGCACATAGCTTTCTCCCCGGGCAAACAAACGCCCGTTATTCGATTTCGATACGTTTAATTTTCATGCCGTCACCGGCAATCACCCGCAAATCGCGTCCGCCACATTGCGGGCAAATCAGCACGTTCGGGCTGAGCAGCGCGATATCCTGCTGACAGGTGCGGCACCAGCTTTCTGCCGCCGGTGTGTCCAGATGCAATTCGCATCCCTGCGCCAGCGTTTCACGACACGCCAGCTCAAAACAAAACTGCACGGCCTCCGGTTCGACGCAGGAAAACGCGCCGATTTCCATCCATACCGCGGTAATTTTCCGCGCATTATTTTGCCGTCCGAACTGTTCCATTATTTCAACGGCATTCTGGCATAACGTTATTTCGTGCATTATTTCCCCTCCCTCGGGAGAACAATTAAGACTGGCTGCAATATTGATGCCAGAAATTTCGACACATTGCCTTTATGCAAAAACCTTCTCAGTAAATGATGTGCAGAAATAAGCCATCACCGCCCGTCATAATTGTCGAAATAAGGTGTCATCGACATGTCATTTATTTTATCCGCTGACACAGAACCAAAGCCAAATCCCATCTAACCCGTTAATTAAAAAGCATTTATCAGAATAAATCAGAAACTGGCACACTTTATGCCAACAGAGAGTTATGCGTCGTATTTTCGTCGTCACCCGACATATCAATTAACAACGGATAATGAACATGAGCACTCTCAGCGAACTGACTACTAAAGCCGACTATATCGCCAGCAAAAACAGCCAGATGAAATCACAGTGGCATACCTATCAGAACAGCCTGATAAAGGCCGTTACCACATCAAATAAAAAGATAAATCATGAGTTTAACTGTGGGGAGGAACAGGACATCCGCTTTGTACTGTTCAATCATTTTGTGGTGAGTATTCATCAGGGCGATGACTTTTACAGTCAGGAGATCATCTACAGCCTGAACATGGCGCAAGGCCAGGAAGAAGTGGATTTCAGAGCCTTCGCGCAGGCCAGATTGAGTGAGGATGGCCGCGTGGACGGCACGGTGGACATCCATGATAAGAACGCCGTGCTGGAACATTATCTGAATAAAATCTCCGCTATTTATCAGTGCCTGTTTGATTCCCTGCACAGTAATCAGCCGGTGCATCCGCAACTTGAGAAATTACTCGGCCACGCCGGATAAAAAACCTAAAACATTATTTTACGGTCAGGTGGGAATAATCTTTTCACCCACAATATTGACCGGTATTTAACGGTTCCAATGCCGACATAAATGTCGAAATGTCAATTTAAGTGCCGATTTCGTCACCTTTGACGAAATACCAAGGAGACTTCATGCGCAATATGGCCGCCATGAATCAGTATGTGATCGCGGACCCCAAACTTTGTATCGGCTGCAATACCTGTATGGCGAGTTGTTCGCAGGAGCACGAGCTTCACGGCCTGCAATCCGAGCCCCGCTTGCAGGTGATGCGCAACCGGCTGGATTCTGCGCCGGTGATGTGTCACCAGTGCGAAGACGCGCCGTGCGCGCAGGTCTGTCCGGTGAACGCCATCACCCGTGAAAACGACGCCATTCATCTTAACGAGAGCCTGTGTGTGAGCTGCAAACTGTGCGGCATCGCCTGTCCGTTCGGGGCGATAACGTTTTCCGCCAGCACTCCTGTCGATATCCCGCGTGACTGCAATACCTCAAAAGCGCTGCCCGCACCGCGTGCGCCACGCGCTGTCAGCCCGTTTCTCGACTGCGTGCCAGGGCTTCGCGCCGTGGCGGTGAAATGCGATTTATGCAGCTTCAGCCCGGAAGGTCCGGCGTGCATCAAAACCTGTCCGACCCAGGCCATCACGCTGGTTACCGCCAGCTTGTCTGAATATTCCAGCCAGCAAAAACGCCTCAATGCTATGAACGTTTTCCCCGCCGGACTGACTTCACTGAACGCCCCTGATACGGAGGCTAAATAATGACGACTCTATTTACCGGTGAACCGGCGTCGTTACTGGTGCTGGCGCTGCTGATATGGGTGCTGAGCGGCCTTGGTGGCTGGCTTCTGGCGTCCATGACGAAAATCAGCAGCCTGATTTTTGGCGCAGGCGGGATGGCGGCAACGCTGTGCGTTATCGTGGCGGCGTTACAGATTTTGCAGGGCGGTGTGGTGGTTCAGGCCGTACTGCCGGTGGTGCCTTTTCACGCTGAACTGACTGCGCTGAATGCCTTAATCCTGCTGGCGATGTCCGTCACCGCGCTGATGTGCAGCCTGTATGCCTGTGCGTGGCTGGCGAATGTGAGAGCCCCTAAGCGCGCCCGCACCGGTCTGATGTGCAATCTGCTGATGGCCGCACTGACAGCAGCGGCGATGTCGGCCAGCGCCGTGGAACTGATCCTGATGATGGAACTGGCTGCCCTGTGCGCCTATTTCATGATTGTTCAGGCCGACGATGTGAAAAGCCGCCGTGCCGGTCTGAATCAGTTTTTATCCGGCCGCCTCGGCACACTGTGTCTGATCCTGGCCTTCGCCCTGCTGCATCACGCCAGCGGCAGCGTCAATTTTGAGGTGCTGCGCCACACGGCGTTCACGCCGGGCATTAAATCGGCGGCCTTCCTGCTGGCGCTGGCCGGTTTCGGGCTGTACGCCGGGATTATCCCGCTACACGCCTGGGTGCCGCAGTCGCATTCCAGCGCGCCTGCTCACGCCGCCGCCCTGTTCTCTTCTGCGCTGATGAAAATCGGCATTATCGGCATCGTAAAAGTCGGTCTGGATCTGCTGGGCGCACCGCCACTCTGGTGGGGCCTGATGGTATTGCTTCTGGCAATCCTGACCGCGTTTATCGGCGGGTTGTATGCGCTGATGGAGCACGATATCCGCCGTCTGCTGGCCTATCACACGCTGGAAAACGTCGGGATTATTTTGCTCGGTGTTGGCGGGGCAATGACCGGCGTGGCGCTGAACCAGCCGGTGCTGGCTTCCCTTTCGCTGCTGGCGGGTCTGTTCCATCTGTTCAACCACGGGCTGTTTAAAACGGCGCTGTTCCTCGGTGCCGGTGAAATTGAAATGCAGACCGGCATAAAGGACATGGAAAAACTCGGCGGTATCGCCCGTCTGATGCCGTGGACAGCGGCAGCGATGCTGATCGCATTAATGTCGATGGCCGCGCTGCCGCCGTTAAACGGTTTCGCCAGTGAATGGCTGCTCTACCAGTCGCTGTTCCAGCTGAGCAGTAGCCACGTCTTTATCGCCCGCCTGATGGGGCCGCTGCTGGCGGTCGGTCTGGCACTGACCGGCGCGCTGGCGCTGATGTGTATTGCCAAAGTTTTTGGCGTCACGTTCCAGGGTACACCGCGCAGTCAGGCTGCCGCAGACGCCACACCGGCACCACGCGCCATGACGTTCAGCACCGTATTACTGGCGTTGTTGTGCGTGATTTCCGGCGTGGCTTCCCCGTGGATTATTCCGCAATTCTCTGCTGTCGCCGCCTCCGTACTGAACACGCCGGTTCTGCTGGCTGCTCAGCATGGCGTGGCGTTCTCGCCGGCGTCTGCGGTGTCTGCTCCGATGGTGGCCATTTTGCTGCTGGGAATGCCGTTAGTGCCGTGGCTTATCGCCGCAGTTCTGCGTGGCGCGCGGCTGCCAAACCGTTCGCGTGGCGATGCCTGGGCCTGTGGTTACGCACACTCCGCCGACATGGTGGTGACGGCGACCGGTTTCGCCCAGCCGCTGCGCGTGATGTTTGCTCCGCTTTACCGTCTGCGCAGCCATGCGACACCGGCGTCACTGGTTTCAGCCCTGCACCGTGGCTGGCTGGGGCCGTTCTGCCGTCGTCTGGCGTTCATCGAACTGGCCGTATTACTGGTCGTGGCTTTTGCCTGAGGAACTGACTATGAACTTTCCTTCCCTGCTGGCCGGTTCGCTGTGGCCGCTGGCGCTGATTCAGGCGGCGGCATTGCTGGCTGTCGCTCCGTTATTTGCCGGATTCAGCCGCGTGATGCGTGCGCGGATGCACAACCGGCGCGGGCCCGGCGTATTACAGGAATACCGTGATATCGCCAAATTACTCCGGCGACAGAGTGTCGCGCCCGCGGCGGCGGGCATGGCGTTTCGCAGTATGCCGTATCTGCTGACCGGCGGTTTACTGGTGATCGCCACCGCGCTGCCTGTGGTGACGCTGACATCGCCGATGGGCGCGGCGGGTGATCTGATCACCGTTATCTATCTGTTTGCGGTAGTGCGCTTTGTATTTGCCATCGCCGGACTCGACACCGGCAGCACTTTCTCCGGCATAGGCGCCAGCCGTGAAGCGGTACTCGGCGTTCTGGTCGAACCGATTCTGCTGCTCGGCCTGTGGGTGGCGGCGCTGGTCGCCGGTTCCACATCACTCGGCGCGATTGCGGCGCGGGTACAGCACTGGCCGGTTTCCTCTTCATTAACCCTGATTCTGGCCGGTCTGGCCTGTGCGTTCGCCACCTATATCGAAATGGGCAAGCTGCCGTTTGATATGGCCGAAGCTGAGCAGGAGTTACAGGAAGGTCCGCTGACCGAATATTCCGGCGCGGCGTTAGGCGTGGTGAAAATCGGCATCAGCCTGAAACAACTGGTGGTGTTGCAACTGTTTCTCGGCCTGTTCTTCCCGTTCGGACTGGCAGAACACATTACGCCGCTGACGCTGCTGATCGCCGTGGTGTTGTGTCTGCTGAAACTGCTGATCGCGGTGTTTATCGTCGCGCTCATCGAAAACAGCGTCGCCCGTCTGCGCTTTCTTAAAACCTCCCGCACTACGTGGGCGGGATTCGGTCTGGCGTTTCTGGCGCTGGTTTCCTGGCTGGTCGCTGGCTGACCTGACATTTTTCTTGTCCCGCTGCGGCGGGAAGAGGCTTTGCAATGAGTGAGTTCAACACCGCATTAAATCAAAACCCGGTCGGCAAAGAGTATCTGGCTGCGCTGGCAAAACAATTTCCGTCGGCGATTCTGGGCAGCGAATGGCAGACAGACACGCAGGCGACCGTCACCATCAGGCTGAACTGGCTGCCGGAAGTGGTCGAATGGCTGTATTACCAGCAGGGCGGCTGGCTTTCCGTACTGTTCGGTAACGACGAACGCACGCTGTGCGGCAACTACGCGCTGTATTACGTGCTGTCGATGGAGAAAGGCGTGAAGTGCTGGATAACCGTGCGCGCCGAGGTGGATCCGATTTCACTGGAATTCCCGTCCGTGACACCGCGCGTACCGGCGGCGGTCTGGGGTGAGCGTGAAGTGCGTGATATGTATGGTTTGCGTCCGGTAGGGCTGCCGGACGAACGCCGTCTGGTGCTGCCGGATGACTGGCCTGACGATTTATATCCGCTGCGCAAAGACGCGATGGATTACCGCCAGCGCCCTGCTCCGACCACGGATGAAGAAACCTATCCGTTTATTTCTGAGGCCAAAGAAGGCAGCAAAATTGTGCCAATTGGCCCGCTGCACGTCACTTCTGACGAACCAGGACACTTTCGTCTGTTTGTCGATGGCGAAGACATTATCGACGCAGATTACCGTTTGTTCTATGTGCATCGCGGCATGGAAAAACTGGCCGAAACCCGCATGGGCTATAACGAAGTGACGTTCCTGTCTGACCGTGTGTGCGGCATTTGCGGCTTTACCCACAGCGTGGCGTATACCTCGTCGGTCGAAAACGCGATGGGGATTGTGGTGCCGGAGCGCGCCCAGATGATCCGCTCCATTTTGCTGGAAGTAGAACGCCTGCACAGCCATTTACTGAACCTCGGGCTGGCCTGTCACTTTGTCGGATTTGACTCCGGTTTTATGCAGTTTTTCCGCATCCGTGAGCAGTCGATGAAGATGGCGGAAATCCTGACCGGTGCGCGTAAAACTTACGGCATGAACCTGATCGGCGGCATCCGTCGCGACATCTTAAAAGACGACATGATTGCCACGATTGCGCTGGCGGGCGGCATGCGTCGTGACCTGAATGAGCTGGTGGATATTCTGCTGAGTACCGCCAACACCGAACAACGCAGCATGGGCGTTGGCATTCTGGATCCGCAGGTGGCACGCGATTTCAGCAACGTCGGTCCGATGGTGCGCGGCAGCGGTCACCGCCGCGACATGCGACAGGATCACCCTTACGCCGGTTACGCCAAACTGCCGTTCGAACTGTACAGCGAAACCGGCAACGACGTTTATTCCCGCCTGAAAGTGCGCATTCACGAAGTCTTTAACTCCCTGAATATGATCGAGTTTGGCCTGCAAAGCCTGCCCGGCGGCCCGCTGGCGGTAGAAGGCTTTAATTATATTCCGCACCGTTTCGCGCTCGGTTTTGCCGAAGCGCCACGCGGTGACGACATTCACTGGAGCATGACCGGTGACAATCAGAAGCTGTTCCGCTGGCGATGCCGTGCGGCGACCTACGCCAACTGGCCGACGCTGCGCTACATGTTGCGCGGCAATACTGTCTCCGACGCACCGCTGATTATCGGCAGTCTCGACCCTTGCTATTCCTGCACCGACCGCATGACGGTGGTCGATGTACGTAAGAAAACGTCCATCGTCGTGCCTTACAAAGAGATCGAACGTTACGGCATCGAACGCAAAAACTCGCCGCTTTAAGGAGCCGCTCAAATCATGCTGAAACTGATTAAAAAAGTGCTCAAAACCGGCACGGCAACGGTGGGATATCCGTTCGAACCGCTGGATTTAGCGCCCAATTTTCGTGGTAAGCCGCAATACACCGCGCAACAGTGCATCGCCTGCGGCGCCTGCGCTAATGCCTGTCCGTCGAACGCGCTGACCATGACCACGGCAGAAGACGGCGAAACGATCCGCTGGCAGCTGTTTTTAGGGCGCTGCATTTTCTGCGCCCGCTGCGAGGAAGTCTGCCCGACGGCGGCGATCAAATTGTCTCAGGAGTTCGAACTGGCGGTCTGGCGCAAAGAAGACCTGTATGAAACCGCAGATTTCCCTGTCTGCCATTGCCGGGAATGCGGCAAACCTTACGCCGTCCAAAAAGAAATCGACTTTGCGCTCAGCCTGTTACAGGAAAGCGCCGCGCTGAGCGACCGGCAGATCAGCGATCGCCGCGTGCAGTATGAAACCTGTCCGGCGTGCAAAAAAATGCACGGTCTCTCTTCCAGCGACCGCATTGATATTGGCCGCCATATGACTACGGAGGCCCGCTGATGAGCCATAACCCGATTGCGCCGCGTGACGAGAATGGCCTGCCGGTGCCGGTTACGCTTGATGAAAGCATCGCCGCGCTGAAATCAACATTACTCAATAATATCCGCCGTTCGGCCTACGTTTATCGCGTGGACTGTGGTGGCTGTAACGGCTGCGAAATTGAGATTTTTGCCGCCATTTCGCCGCTGTTCGACGCCGAACGCTTTGGCATCAAAGTGGTTCCGTCGCCGCGCCACGCGGACATTTTACTGTTCACCGGTGCCGTCACCCGCGCCATGCGTATGCCCGCTTTGCGCGCCTGGGATTCCGCGCCGGATCCGAAAATCTGCATTTCCTACGGCGCGTGCGGTAACAGCGGCGGTATTTTCCACGACCTTTATTGCGTCTGGGGCGGCACCGACAAAATCGTGCCCGTGGATGTTTACATTCCCGGCTGCCCGCCGACCCCGGCCGCCACCATTTACGGGTTCGCGATGGCGCTGGGTTTGCTGGATCAAAAAATCAAAGGCCAGCAGCACGACGTGGCCGCCGCAGAACCGGCTGCTCTATTGCATCCGGACTTGCCGCAGCCGCTGCGCGTACTGCTGGATCGTGAAGCACGCCGGATGGCAGGTTACCGCTATGGTCGCCAGATAGCCGATCAGTTTATGGATCTCGTCGCTGCCCCCGGTTTACAGCCGGTGGAACAGCGCGTTGCGACTTATCTGGCGGAACAGGGTGACCTGCGTCTGAGCGAAATCGTCGGCAATCTGCAACACATTTATCAGCAGGTGCTGCGTGGCGAGGTGCGTCTGTGATGACTTCCGTCAACGACCAGCGCTACGCGCGCCATCAGCCTTATGCCGGTCATACGCCTGACAAAAACAAAGTGGTTTTCTATTCGCTGAGCAGCAAGTTCGTCGATGAGAAAAGCGCACAGAAACGCAGCTCGCAGAAAGCGCAGGAAGTGATTTATTACAGCCTGGCTATCGGCCATCACCTCGGGGTGATCGACTGTCTGCAATCGCGCCTCGAATGCCCGCTCGACGGCTATCTGGGCTGGATTAACTGCCTGGCGGAAAACAGCGAAGCGCGCCGCAAACTGGCCGGTGTCCAGCGTTTTGGCGAGATCAATATCGACAGCAGCCACACGCATTTGCTGGCTCTGGCGCTGCGCGATGCGCGTCCGCAGATGAATGCTGAACAGCGTGGCTGGAGCGATCAGCTTATCGCCCTGCTCTCGCAAATTGAACACGACCCCGCCATGTACCTGATGGTCAGGAGATACGATGCCTGATTACCCTGAGAATCTCCCCCGCTACGCACTGTTGTGCGTGGGCAACAGCATGATGGGCGACGATGGCGCAGGCCCCCGTCTGGCTGAACTGTGCGCGGAAAAACCGCTGCCCGGCTGGACAGTGGTGGACGGCGGTGCCGCACCCGAAAACGACATCGGCTTTTTACGCGAACTGTCTCCGCAGCATCTGGTGATTGCCGACGCTACCGATATGGGGCTGGCTCCCGGCGAAATGCGCATTATCGCCGAGGAAGATATCGCCGACATGTTCATGATGACTACCCACAATCTGCCGCTGACCTTTCTCATGCAGCAACTGCGTGAGGATATCCCGCAGATCACGTTTGTCGGCATTCAGCCCGACGTTGTCGCGTTTTATTACCCGATGAGCGCCGCCGTAGAACAGGCAGTCAGCCGCCTGCATCAGTTGTTACCGCGACTGGAAACGGGTCTGGGGATCGCCCCTTTTACAGTTTCGACATAACTGTCGATACGGTGACGACGCAAATATGACGTCAGTAAAAAATTTCGTCAGCGGCGCATCAGTTAAATTTAACTAACTGAATTTAATGATTAAAAATTAAAAACAGGAACTGGCACGCTTTATGTATAGCCAGTACCTGAAACCAATGACTTAGGGATTAAATCATCATGAACCGGTTCATCATCGCCGACCCCAAAAAATGCATCGGCTGCCGTACCTGTGAAATTGCCTGCGTGATGGCGCACAGCGATTCGCAGGATATCTCGCTGCTCAATGCCGAGACCTTCGCGCCACGTTTACATGTGATCAAAGGCGTTAATCTCAGCACTCCCGTCATGTGCCGTCAGTGCGAAGACGCCCCCTGCGCCAATGTCTGCCCGAACGGCGCGATTGCCCGTACCGGCGACCACGTTCAGGTGATGCAGGAACGCTGCATCGGCTGCAAAACCTGCGTCGTCGCCTGCCCGTATGGCGCGATGGAAGTGGTCACCAAACCGATTTTCCGCCAGAACGGCGCGGCGATGGTCGCGACCTCCGATAAAGCCGAAGCGCATAAATGCGACCTGTGCTATTTGCGCAGCGAAGGCCCGGCCTGCATGGAAATCTGCCCGACCAATGCGCTCTTCGCCATCGACCGCAACCAGTTACAGGAAATGAACGCAGAAAAACGCCGCCGCGCTGCGCTCGACAGCACTTCACCCTTGCTGTTTTAACCCCGGATAGAGGAAGTCATTCAATGAAAAAAGTTACTACTGTCTGCCCGTATTGCGGCGCCGGATGCAAACTGAATCTGGTGGTGGATAACGGAAAAATCATTCGCGCCGAAGCCGCGAACGGCGTGACCAATCAGGGCGAACTGTGCCTGAAAGGCTATTACGGCTGGGATTTTCTCAATGACACCAAACTGCTGACACCGCGCCTGACGCAGCCGATGATCCGCCGTCAGAAAGGCGGTAAATTCGAAGCCGTGAGCTGGGATGAAGCCATCCGTTACACCGCGCAGCGCCTGAAAGAAATCAAACAAAAACATGGCCCGCGCGCCATCATGACTACCGGTTCTTCCCGCGGTACCGGCAATGAAACCAACTACGTGATGCAGAAATTTGCCCGTGCGGTGATCGGCACCAACAACGTCGACTGCTGCGCCCGCGTGTGTCACGGCCCGTCGGTCGCCGGTTTACAGGCCACGCTCGGTAACGGCGCGATGAGTAATTCCATCGGCGATATCGAGAACTCAAAATGTCTGCTGGTGATCGGCTATAACTGCGCCGATTCCCATCCGATCGTCGCCCGCCGCGTGATCAAAGCCAAAGAAAAAGGCGCACAGATTATCGTCTGCGATCCGCGCCGCATTGAAACCGCGCGTATTGCCGATCAGCATCTGCAAATCAAAAACGGCTGCAACATGGCACTGGTAAATGCTTTCGCCCATGTGCTGATCGAAGAAAATCTGTATGACCACGATTATGTCGCCAAATACACCGAAGGCTTCGAGGAGTACCGCAAAAACGTCGCGGATTACTCGCCGGAAGCCGTTGAAGAACAGACCGGCGTTTCTGCGCAACAAATCCGTCAGGCAATGCGCACCTATGCCGCCGCGCCTTCTGCCACCATCATGTGGGGCATGGGTGTCACACAGTTTGGTCAGGCGGTAGACGTGGTCAAAGGGCTGGCGGGTCTGGCATTGCTGACCGGTAATCTCGGACGCGCTAACGTCGGCGTCGGTCCGGTGCGCGGCCAGAATAACGTGCAGGGCGCGTGCGACATGGGCGTGTTGCCTAACGAATTCCCCGGCTATCAGTCGGTCACTGATCCGAAAGTCCGCGCAAAATTCGCCGATGCCTGGGGTATCGACGTCAACCAGATGGACGCCGAAGTCGGCCTGCGCATTACTGAAATCCCACATCTGGCGATTGAAGGTAAGGTCAAAGCCTATTACATCATGGGCGAAGATCCGTTGCAGACCGAAGCCGATTTAGGACTGGTACGCAAAGGGTTCGAGGCACTGGAATTCGTGGTAGTGCAGGACATCTTCATGACCAAAACCGCTGAACAGGCGGATGTGATTTTACCGGCCACCTCCTGGGGTGAGCACGGCGGCGTGTTCTCCTGCGCGGATCGCGGTTTCCAGCGTTTCGAGAAAGCTATCGAGCCGAAATATAACGTCAAACGCGACTGGGACATCATCAGCCTGCTGGCGACGGAGATGGGTTATCCGATGCATTATCAGGATAACCAGGAAATTTGGGACGAAATGCGCAGCCTTTGCCCGCTGTTCTACGGCGCAACCTACGAAAAAATGGGCGAACTCGGACACGTTCAGTGGCCTTGCACCACGCTGGAAAGTCCGGGGACACAGTTCCTTTACGCCGATAATCACTTCGATACGCCAACCGGCAAAGGCCAGCTGTTTGCCGCCCCGTGGCGTGCGCCTGCCGAAGTGCCGGACGGCGATT
>Ga0308168_1000451_pt1 | contig 49942 bp, 43 predicted proteins | sample PhyCR2_FD_202133 | JGI IMG/M metagenome (GOLD analysis project Ga0308168, IMG submission 202133) | Phyllosphere microbial communities from UC Gill Tract Community Farm, Albany, California, United States - DLSLRC.R2 | ecosystem: Host-associated > Plants > Phyllosphere > Unclassified | place: USA...
ATGCGTTCGCGGGTGACGTCGAACTGCTTGCCGACCTCTTCCAGCGTGTGGTCGGTCGACATTTCGATGCCGAAGCGCATGCGCAGCACCTTGGCTTCGCGCGGGGTCAGCGAGTCCAGCACGTCCTTCACGACACCGCGCATCGAGGCGTGCAGCGCGGCATCCGAAGGCGCCAGCGTGTTGTTGTCCTCGATGAAATCGCCCAGATGCGAATCGTCGTCGTCGCCGATCGGCGTCTCCATCGAAATCGGCTCTTTCGCGATCTTCATGATCTTCCGGATTTTGTCTTCCGGCATCTCCATCTTGACCGCGAGGGTTGCCGGATCGGGCTCGGCGCCGGTCTCCTGCAGGATCTGGCGCGAGATCCGGTTCATCTTGTTGATCGTTTCGATCATGTGCACCGGAATACGGATCGTGCGTGCCTGGTCCGCAATCGAGCGGGTGATGGCTTGGCGGATCCACCACGTCGCGTAGGTCGAGAACTTGTAACCACGGCGGTATTCGAACTTGTCCACCGCCTTCATCAGGCCGATATTGCCTTCCTGGATCAGGTCGAGGAATTGCAGGCCGCGGTTCGTGTACTTCTTGGCGATCGAGATGACCAGGCGCAGGTTGGCCTCGGTCATTTCGCGCTTGGCCTTGCGCGCCTTCATTTCACCGGCCGCCATCTGGCGGTTGATGTTGCGCAAGTCCGGCAGCGGCAGCACGACGCGCGCCTGCAGGTCGATCAGGCGTTGCTGCAATTCCTTGATCGTCGGGATATTACGGCCGAGGATGGCGCTGTAGGCGTGGCCGGCGTTGACTTCGGCGTCGACCCACTCCAGGTTCGTCTCGTTGCCCGGGAAGACCTTGATGAAGTGGGCGCGCGGCATGCCGCAGCGGTTCACGGCCACGTCCAGGATCTGCTTCTCGATGTGGCGCACTTCGTCGACCTGGCCGCGCAGGGTGTCGCACAGCTTTTCGACGACTTTCGCCGTGAAGCGGATGCCGAGCAGTTCGTTCGAGATCGCTTCCTGGGCCTTGACGTAGGCGTCGGAGTTATAGCCCTGCTTTTCATAGGCCTTGCGCATCTTGTCGAATTGCTGGCCGATGAAGCTGAACTTGTCGAGGGCGGCGGTTTTCAGCTGCTCGAGCTGCTCGGCGGAATAGCCGGCGGCGCCGGATGCGGCATTGCCCTCTTCTTCCTCTTCCCCTTCTTCCTCGTCGCCTTCGTCATCCTCGTCGTCGTCGGACTCGGTGGACGTCGGGGCGACCGCGGTCGGCGAGGTGACTTCGGACGATTCATCGTCGACCAAGCCGTCGACGATTTCGTCGATCTTGATCTCGTCGGTCTCGATGCGGCGCGCGGCGTCGATGATCTCGTCGATCGTCACCGGACAGGCCGAGATCGCCTGGATCATGTCGCGCAGGCCGTCTTCGATGCGTTTCGCGATTTCGATCTCGCCTTCGCGGGTCAGCAGCTCCACGGAGCCCATTTCGCGCATATACATGCGCACTGGGTCGGTGGTGCGGCCGAAGTCGGAGTCGACGGTCGAGAGCGCCGCTTCGGCGGCGGCCTCGGCTTCGTCGTCGCTGGTGGCGTTCGGGACGTTATCGGATAGCAGCAGGGTTTCGGCGTCAGGGGCATGCTCGTAGACGGCGATGCCCATGTCGTTGAAGGTGCCGATGATGCCTTCGATCGCTTCCGGATCGACGACGTTGTCCGGCAGGTGGTCGTTGATCTCGGAATACGTGAGGAAGCCGCGCTCCTTGCCCGACTTGATCAGGGCCTTGAGCTTCTGGCGGCGGATTTCGAGTTCTTCTTCGCTGGCTTCGGTGTCGGACGAGAACGCGTCCTTGAGCAAGGCTTTTTCCTTGGCTTTGCGATCCTTGGCCTTGGCCTTGTCGACCGCCTTCAGTTCGGCGCGTTCGACCGCGTTCAGTGCGGCGACTTCGTCGTTTTCAGGCGTAAATTCCTTGGGCTTGCGGCCGCGCCGTCCCGGTACTTTGACGGACGGCAGCACATAGCCCGACGTGTCGATGGCGGCGAGTGTTTCCGCATCGGTGGTCTGGCTGACAGGCGCAACACCCGCGACGCGGGCTTCCGCCTTGTCTTGCGAATTGTCCGCCTTGGCGGACATCCTGGTGGATTTGGTAGCCACGTTGGTTTCGGGTTTCTTGGTTGGCACAGGCGCTTTCGAAGTCACAAACGACCACTTTACGATGGTTAAAGATAAAGTTTTGTTACCTTACATCCTACCTGCAGGCACAAATCTGTTGCCCCACTAACTGAATCTCCACGCAGGTTTCGAACGAAAAGTCGTTTCAAAGCTTGCAATAGTTAGCGTTTTATTATAGCACGCGCCCCAAGACTTTCCAGTCGAGAACACCCCCGCTGTGGTGCCTGCAACTCAGGCGAATTTGACGGGGATGTCGTTGGCTGCTTCCCGCATCAAGAGGTCCTGCTGTGCTGTGATTTCGCGATAGCGGGCACTCACCTGATCTGGGGTCAGACCCGACGAAAACAACTGGTTCAACTCCTGTTTTAGGACATCCATCTTGATTTGCCTCACTGCGCTGACGATCCAAATGCGGTCCTGGTCAATATCCGATTCGGGTGAAGAAGCGATCTCGGAAATGAGGCCATCGTACTCGTTGCTGGTCTCTTTCAACTGCTGCGACAGGGCGGCGAAGGTGCCGTTCGCGCCCAGGGCCTGGGCCATCTCGACCAGCTGGCGCAGGCGTTCCCCCGCTTCCCCACCGAAGTGGTCGAAGGCGCGTTGTGCGGCATCGTCCAGTTCCAGCGAAATGGCGGGATGCGATACCAGGATGCGCATGATCTGCAGCTCCAGTCCGACCGGTTCCGGCCGGCCCTGGCGCGGCGGTGCCTTGCGCACCACCGATACCGGCTTGGACAACTCGAACAACGCTTCGATCTCCGCCGGCGTTGACTCCGTCAAATTCGCCAGGCCGCGCACGATCTGCAGGCGCAGCGCCGAAGGGGCCATCGATTGCAGCAGCGGCTTGGCGTCGAACTGGACGCGGGCGCGCCCTTCCGGCGTGTCGAGCTCATGCTCGGTGGTGACTTCGCGCAGCAGGAATTGCGACAGCGGCATCGCTTCGTTGATCTCCTGGGCAAATGCGTCGGCGCCAAACTCGCGTACATAGCTGTCCGGATCGTGCTCTTGCGGCAGGAACAGGAACTTGATGGTCTTGTTGTCCGACACCTGCGGCAGGCAGGCTTCGAGTGCGCGCCGGGCGGCGCGGCGGCCGGCCTTGTCGCCGTCGAAGCTGAAGATCACGGTGTCGGTCTGGCGCAACAGCTTTTGCACGTGGGTGTTGGTGCAGGCAGTGCCGAGGGTCGCGACCGCCTGCGGGAAGCCGAGCTGGGCCAGCGCGACCACGTCCATGTAGCCTTCGGTCACCAGCACGTAGCCGGCGTCGCGGATCGCCTGGCGCGCTTCGAACAGGCCGTACAACTCCTGCCCCTTGTTGAACAGCGGCGTTTCCGGCGAGTTCAGGTATTTCGGTTCGCCGCCATCCATCACGCGGCCGCCGAAGCCGATCACCTGCCCTTTGGAATTACGGATCGGGAACATCACGCGTTCGCGGAAGCGGTCGTAGCGTTTCTTGTTGCCGCCGTCTTCGTCGACACGGTCGATCACCAGGCCGGACTCGACTAGCGCCAGTGCGTCGTAGTCGTTGAACACCGAGCGCAGGCTGTCCCAGCCGGACGGCGCATAGCCGAGGCCGAAGCGTGCGGCCACTTCGCCGGTCAGGCCGCGCCCTTTCAGGTAGGCGATCGCGGCCGGGGCCTGGCGCAGCTGGGCACGGTAATAGTCGCAGGCCTGGTTCAAGGCGTCGGTCATGGCCATCGATTGCGCCTGCTGGGCAGCGCGCTGTTGCGGTGGGATCTTGTCATCGGCTTCGGGCACGATCATGCCTACGCTTTGTGACAAGTCCTTGACGGCATCGACGAATCCCATGCCCGAGTATTCGATCAGGAAGCCGATCGCGGTACCGTGGGCGCCGCAGCCAAAGCAGTGATAGAACTGCTTGGTCGGGCTGACGGTGAAGCTGGGCGACTTTTCGTTGTGGAATGGGCACAGGCCCATGTAGTTGGCGCCGCCCTTCTTGAGCTGGACGTAACGCCCTACCACGTCGACGATGTCGACGCGATTGAGTAGATCAGTAATGAATGATTGCGGAATCACGTGAATAAACCGTATTTGTCTAAGGTCAGACTATACCGCAGGGCTCGGTGCCGGTTGATTTTCGACAAGGCAACGAAGATGCCGGCGCCACGCCGTCGACAACGTGTGGCACCAGCAACAGATGGCACATCAAGCGCCGGCGAGCGCCTTCTTGACCTGGGCCGATACGGCAGTCATGTCGGCGCGGCCAGCCAGCTTCGGCTTCAACACGCCCATCACCTTGCCCATGTCCTGCGGTCCCGATGCGCCGGTCGCGGCCACGGCGGCGGCGACTTCGGCAGCGACTTCTTCATCCGACAATCCGGCCGGCATGTAGGCGGTCAGCACGGCCAGTTCGGCTTTTTCGATATCGGCCAGGTCGGCACGGCCGCCGGCTTCGAATTGGGTAATCGAATCCTTGCGCTGTTTGATCATCTTTTCAACGATGGCGACGGTCTGAGCGTCGTCCAGTTCGATGCGCTCATCCACTTCCTTGCGCTTGATTTCGGCAAGGATGAGGCGGATAGTGCCCAGCTTGCCGGCTTCCTTGGCACGCATGGCGGTTTTCATGTCGTCGCTGATCTGGGTTTTCAAGCTCATGGATTCTTTCTCCGTATTATTTTTGAAAGGGCAAAAGGCAAAACCCGCTGCGGAAAGGTCCGGAGCGGGCTTTGTCATATTCAGGGCCTGTACTCCGCGACTGGCATGAGGCCGTCGCCGGAAAGGCAGCTGAACCGAATTAGTACAGTTTCTTCGGCAGTTGCTGGCTGCGGATGCGCTTGTAGTGACGCTTCACGGCAGCTGCCAGCTTGCGCTTGCGCTCTGCAGTCGGCTTCTCGTAGAACTCGCGTGCGCGCAGTTCGGTCAGCAGGCCGGTTTTTTCGATAGTGCGCTTGAAGCGACGCATAGCGACTTCGAACGGCTCGTTTTCTTTAAGGCGGATAGTGGTCATGTAAAAATGAAACCGTTGGATTTAGGGAAGAACGAAATTCTAACAGCTTTTCAAGTTCTGTAAAAGCTTTTTGGCCGGCGTGACCTAATTGCTACAAGTATCAGTCTCGCCGTCAAGTCCTTGTTGGCTTACTCGATACTGCCGCCGGCCACGACGCCGGAAGCCCATGCCCATTGAAAATTGTAGCCGCCGAGCCAGCCGGTGACGTCGACCGTTTCGCCGACGAAGTACAAGCCCGGCACCTTGTTGGCCATCATCGTCTGCTGCGACAGTTCGCGCGTATCGACGCCGCCCAGCGTCACCTCGGCCTTGCGATACCCCTCCGAGCCGGTTGGCACGATGGCCCAGCGGTTGATCGCGTCGCCCAGCTTGCGCAACTTCGCGTCGGCCATGTCCGCCAGGCGTGCATCGGGCGTAAAACCGTTTGCGATCAATAAACCTTCGGCCAGGCGCGCCGGCAGCCACTGGGACAGGATATTGCCCAGTTGCTTCTTGACAGTCGTCTTGGACGAGATCAATTCCTCGGCCACATCCAGTTCCGGCAGCAGGTTCAGCACGATCGGCGTGCCCGGTTGCCAGTAGCTCGAGATCTGCAGGATGGCCGGGCCGGACAGGCCGCGGTGGGTGAACAGCAGGTCTTCGCGGAAGTGGCCATACTTGCTGCCCTTCCCTTTCCTTGAACCTGTTTCGACCTCGACTTCGAGGGCGATGCCGGCCAGCGGCACGAAGGGTTGCCAGCTGGGGCCGTCGAAAGTCAGCGGCACCAGGCCCGGACGGGTCTCGACGGTCTTGAGGTCGAATTGCCGGGCGATGCGGTAGCCGAGATCGGTGGCGCCGATCTTCGGGATCGACAGGCCACCGGTAGCGACCACGACATTACTGGCGAAGATGGGTTCGCCGTCGGTAGCGATACGGAACAGCTCGCCGTCCTTGTCGACGCCGCTCACCTTGCACGGCATGCGCCAGCTGACGCTGCCGGCGTCGCATTCGGCTTTCAGCATGCGGATGATCTGTTCGGCCGAGTCGTCGCAGAACAGCTGGCCGCGGTGCTTTTCGTGGTACGCGATACGGTGCTTCTTCACCAGCGCCAGGAAATCCTGGGCCGTGTAGCGAGACAGCGCACTGCGGCAGAAGTGCGGGTTCTCGGACAGGAAGTTCTGCGGGCCGGCATTGATGTTGGTGAAGTTGCAACGGCCGCCGCCGGAGATGCGGATTTTCTCGGCCAGCTTGGCGGCGTGGTCGATCAGCACCACACGCTTGCCGCGGTTGGCCGCGGTGGCGGCGCACATCATGCCGGCGGCGCCTGCGCCGATCACTGCCACATCATATTGTTTTGCCATCGCTGCCGCCGTACATCCGTTTTGCCGAACCCGTGATTGTAAACGCTGAGCCGTGTTCGGGTAACACCAGAATGGCGCGCCTACCCTTCTCCGGCAGGCATCACATGGAAGTCGCGGCCGTTCAGCACCGTGCCGTCAAGCTTGATCGTGACCAGGTGTGTGCCGGTGTCGCTCAGCCCCAGGCGCTCGAGCTGGTCCGGCGCCACCCGCAGCCCGTAGTCGCCGGGTAGCACGCCGGTGATCACGTAGTAACCGTCGGACGCACTGCTCACCACGGCCACGACCGCGCCCGTGGCATTCACCAGCTCCAGGCGCAGGTCGCCGATCGGACGGCTCTTGCCCTTGGTGACGAAATACGTCGTGCCGTCGATCTCGCCGGTGATGGCCACCGCAAAGTCGACCTGGTTGACCTTGCCCGGCCGCGGCACGATGCGCACGCCCCTGGTCCGCGGTTGCCACTGCGGGTCTTCGAGCGTGCCCGGATCCAGCGCCAGGTCGATGTTCTGGTGGGCCGGCAGGCGCGCCAGGTAGGCGATACCATCGGCGTCGGTGCGCGCCAGCTGGTTGCCGCCGTTGATGATGAAGCCGACGCCTTTGATGGGTTCATCACTACCGTCCATCACGCCGTTCAGGTTCTTGTCGAGGAACACGCGCACCGAGGCCGAGCCCATGTTCGCCATCGGCTGCGCATCGGTCATCATGCGCGCCTGGCGCGGCTCCACTCCCAACGCCATGAAGAACTGCACGCCGCCTCCGTACGCGTGCCGGGTCGAATGATAAGCATTGACCCCGAACCCGTAGCTGCCCAGGCTCTTGTTCAGGGCGCCGTTCAGGCGGGTTTCGCGGGTGTCGAACATCCGGCTCAGGCCCAGGTTCACCAGGTAGCCGCCGGCCAGGTAGCGGTCGGCCGACACGGCGGCGCTGCCCAGCTGCGCGATCGGCTTCAGCAGGTATTGGAGCTGGCCGGTCAGACCGATGCCGGCGACGCGGCGGCTCACCTGCAATTGCCCGTTCGCCACCTTGGCACCGTCCAGCGACTGCCAGCGCACCGCGTTGGTGACCGCGGTGCCGTCGCGGTAGGCTGACAGGCGGCCCTGGACCAGGACGTTTTCCTTGTGCGAGGCCAGGATGTCGCGCCGCACCTCGAGCGAGAGCGGGAAGAACATGCCCGCGCCCGGCGCCACTGCGCCCTCGGCGCGCAGTTCGTCCCGGGTGCGGACCGGGTCGGGGGTCGGGGCGAACAACTCGCTGGTGAAGCCCTCGAGGCGGGCGCGGCTGGCCGACAAGGCAAGGTTGCCGACCCGCGTCTTGAGGGCCAGCTGGACCAGCCTGCCGCCGTCGTCGGCGCGGACCGCGTCACCGCTCAGGATGAAGGCGCTCAGGTAGCCGCGCAGTCCAAAGTTGGCATAGCCCTGCTCGCTGCCACCGGGCAAAGGCACGCGCTGCCAGCCACCGGTAGCGTTCAGGTGTTCGCCCAGGCCCCATTCGAACTGGGCCAGGGCGCGCGGGCGTCCGTACTGGTCGCGGTGCGCAGCCACGTCATAGAACAGCTCGCCGCGCCGCACTGCCGACTCTTCCAGCAGGAAGCTCTGGCGCTCCACCCGCAACTGTCCCAACGGTCCGTGGAACACCAGCCGGAAGTCGTTCGGCCCGTAAGCCAGGCGCTGGTCCGGAAAACTGTATTTGCCGTCGGGGCGCGATTGCTGGAAGCCGACCAGCGCCTCGTTGTAGTACAGCTCGACGTCCCAGCCGGGCGGCAGGTCGCCCTGCAACGTGTGGCGGTCGAAGCTGCTTGGCTGGTTCAATGGCCGGTTGCTGACTGCGATGCCGTTGCCGGTCGCGCTGCTGGCCGAGATGTTCGCCACACCCGGCACCGCCACACTGCCGAACAGCGCAGTGCGCGCGCGCAGGGGGCCGAGCAGGCCGGCGCCGGGATCGTTGCGGCCCAGCGTCAGGCGCACGGCGCTCGAGGGATCGACCGAGTTGCGGCTCGCGTACAGCGCCGCTTCCATGCCGAGCAGGTCGGCCGTCAGGTAAGTGGTATAGGACGTATCGGTCACGCGCCGTTCGCCGGCGCTGCCGTTCGTCGTGATCGACAGGGTCCGGTCGATGAAAGGCAGGCCCGCCACCCGGTAGGGCGTCGCCAGGCGCGGATAACCGGGATCGGCATAGACGCCCTGGTTGCCCGGCAGCTTGCCACGCCGGTGCCGCGCCAGGCGCTCCTGCAGCGGCAACGGCTCGCGCGGGTGCACCTTGAGGGTCAGGCTGGACATGTCGATATCGAGGTCGACCGGCAGCCAGCGCGCCAGCAGCGTGCTGTCGACATAGATGTCTTCCGCCTCGACCTTGACCTGCGAGCGCTCGAGTTCCTCGCGTTTGCCGCCGGTGTGGACTGCCCCTTCGGGCACGTCGAGGCTGAAGTTGCGATCTTCACGCAGGATGTAGCCGCCGGCACGACCTTCGTCCGTCACCCTCACCGCCAGGGTCAGCATGCGCGCCAGCTCGCCCAGCGGCAGGAACACATGGCGACCGATTTCATACGCGGTGACGCCGTCGGACAATACCTGGCCGTCAAGGCGCACTTCGAGCAGGATCAGATTGGCTTCGGCTTTCGGAGACGGCATTGCCGCCGCTGCAGTTGGCGCCGCAGTTGGCGCTGCAGCAGCGGCGACACCCGGCTGAAATGCGGGCAGCATGCCCAGTCCAGCAAGAAGAAACCCGTTTCGGAATACCTGCATGGATCGCCAAAACGTATTGCCGGCCAACCGGCGGTCGGCCCTGCGGTACGATGAATTACGCCGCGAAATCAGTACGCACTTCCCGTTCGCCTATCGGGCGTTACGGCAGCGCCAGGTTTGCCTGCGCCAGCAGCGTGCCACCCGCTTCGGGCCGGTCCCGGTAGCTCACGTCGAGCGTGCCATGCGCCAGCGTCAGTCCGGCCGGTACTTGCAGCTGCAGTGCAGCCTGGCGCACCCGGTTCGGCGTGTACACGGCGATGCCGCCGACCTCGCCCACCGCCTGCGGCTTGCCGCCGCGCGGCGTGAAGGTCACACTCAGGTCGCCATACACCGAGCTGCTGCCTTCGCGCTCGAACTGCAGCTTGAGCACCGGGTGCTGCGCATCGTCCCCCTGCAACGCGAGGTGGCCGAGGCTGACCTTCGCGCTGGTCGCCCCATGGCGCACGATCACCGGCACGGAGGCGCCGACCAGGGCATTCAGGACGATACCGATGCCCTTGTCGGCCTGGCCCTGGTTTTCGATACTGGTGCTGCCTTCGACGTCCGGCAGCTTGTCGAACTGCAGGTGCGAGCGGTATTCACCATCGGCCAGCTCGGCAGGCTTGCGCAGCATCACGCGCACGGTCTGCACCGTGCCCGGTTGCAGCGTGACCTGGCGCGGTGAAAAGCGCAGCATGTCGTTTGCAAAGCGTTCGTCCGGCGCCGCCGTGTCCGCCACTTCGAACTGGCCGGCCTCCGTCATGCGGCGGTTGACCAGCGCAATCCGGTAGGTGGCGGGCTTGCTGCCGTTATTGATCAATTCGATTTGCGCGGCCCGCTGGTTTTTCTCGAACACGATGCGGGTTGGGTACAGCATCAGGCCCGCGTGCGCCGGCAGGGCCTGCATCAGCAGCAGCCAGGCAAGCAGCGAAGTCAGCATGCTACGCAGCGGCCGGCGCAACCCGCCCGGGCAAACCGATGCGAACGAGAGAAAAGACATGGGATGCTTTCCAGGTTAATTGAAGTTGACAGTCACGGAAAATGCACCGGAATACGTGCCGGCTGCCTGGAAGGATTTGACGTGCAGGGTGGCGCCGACCAATACCTCGGCAGCAGCGGCCGGGGCGACAAAGGTATCCGCCGCCGGCAAGCTGCGGAAGGTATCGACCGTCATGGTGCTCGTTACGCCGTTGGTGGTGCTGGTGAGCTGGATGCTGGGGCTGTCGAACGTAATCACGGCTTGCTTTTTGCCGGCGTTCCCGCCGACAGTGAAGCTTGCCGGGCCGGGGCTGCCGCCATTCAGCACGATGACGCCGTTTCCGGTCGCCCCCGGCATGCCGGGGGCGACGACCACCGTGCCGGCGCCGACGGCAACGATGCGGCCGAAATCGAGCCCCCGTGTATTCGTCACCGTCGCCTCCTGGGCGCAGGCTTCGCGCCCGGCAGGCAAGAGCAACGCCGGCAGCGATGCGATGCCGGCGATGAGGATGGGACGGGAGCGGCGCCGCATCCTCCGCATATCAGTTGTAGTTGACCGCGACGACAATATTGCCGCTGTAGGTGCCGGCGTTCTGGTTGGCGCCCACCGTCAGGATGCCGCCGACGTAGATCGACTGGGCGCCGTTGGACAGGGTGCCGGTGGTCACGGTGCCGCTGGTCTTCGCGCTGGCGCTGGTGTCGCTGATCGGGGCGAAGGCCATGCTGTCGCTCCCGCTGGTGAGCGTGCTTGCGGTGCCGGTCATATCGATCGCATAAGTCAGATTGCCCGCACCGGTCACGTCGAACTGTGCGGCAGCGGGAGTGCCGCCCGCGGCGACCGTACCGCCGCCGACAGTGCGCGTACCGCCCGGGGTGAGCGTCACCGTGCCCGCGCTGGCCCCGCCTGCGATGGAACCGAACGACAGGTCGACCGCCTTGCTCACCGCGATCGGCGCGACGACGGTGCTGTTTGCGGTCGCGGTCGCGTTGTTGGCGGCCATCGTATTACCGGTTGCGGCGATTGCCATTGCCATCAGGGCCAGTTTGACACCATGTGCGGTGAAGCGGGCTTGCTTGTTCATTGGTCTTCCTTCAGAGTGAATAACCGGCATGGGAGAGGCCGGCAGCTTGGCATTCGTACCGGCAGCGTGTTTCGCAGAGGAAACCTTATACTTTCCTTCCGGCATCACCTTGCGATTTCGCAAGACAATCGAATCCAGTAGCTGAGCAAGGTGAAGGAAGACTTCCGCCTTGGAAGCGGAACAAGTGGGGGGCAAGCAGAAGGGTGCGGCGCCGACGGAAGCCGGCGCCGCTGAATGCGTTATTGCGTGGTAGTGCGCAGCGCCCTTGCCACGCGCACGCATTGCGCGACCTGGGCCGCGATCGGCGGCGGCACGGGCTGTTCTCCGCGCAGGGCGCGCAGGATCCAGTCGGCGGTGGCAGCGGCATCGCGGCCCTCCGGTGCCGGCGCCAGTTCATCGGCCGGCGCATCGCGCTCGACCAGCAGGGTTTTCTGGCCGGCGTGGAGCCAGTTGATTTCCTGGGCACGGTTGGCGTTGGCCACTGTCTCGCCTTCGGTGCCGCGCATCAGGAAGGCGTCGCCTCTGGCATGCGGGGCGGCCGTGCCGAAGTACTCGTTCAGCATGCCCAGGTATTCGGGGTGCGTGTACGAGACCAGGCGCAGCGCCGGGCCGTCGAAGGGCTGCAGGATCTTGACCAGGGTGTGCGTCGAATTGCGCACGCCGAGGATGCGGCGCAACGACAGCTGGTGCGCCAGCTGCGGCGCCAGGCGCTCGATCGGCATGAAGCACGGTTTATTGGCCGCGAAGGCGTCGAGCATGTCGGCAGTCGAGCCGGTCGGGCCGATGCCCAGTTCGGTGAAGATTTCGAAGGTGGTGACGCGGCCCGGATCCTGCTGGACGCCGTGCACCAGCACCGGCACGCCTTCGCGCGCCAGCAGCAGCGCCAGCAGCGGGGTCAGGTTGGCCAACTTGCGCGCGCCGTTGTAGCTGGGGATCAGCACCGGCGCGAATTCGCCCGGCGGCGCAGGCAGCGGCGCGAACGAGGCTTCGGCAGCGTCCATGAAGCCGGCGATCTCGTCGACGGATTCGCCCTTGATGCGCATCGCCAGCAAGATGCCGCCCAGTTCCAGGTCGGACACGCGCCCGTCCAGCATGGCGCCATACAGCAGGCGGGCGTCGTCGCGCGACATGCTGCGCGCGCCTTTCACGCCGCGGCCGATTTCCTTGATGAAGCGGGCCGCCGCAAATGGTTGCAAATGCGGTTGCAAATGCGGTTGCAACTGCGGTTCCCGTTGCGGGTCGGTGGTTGTTTGATGATTGGTTTCCATGGTCAGAAGAATACCATTGCGCGCAATGGCTGGCGCGTCCGCTCGATGTTGCTACTCGGCAAATTATCTGCGGAATTTTTGCGCAGGCCGCTGCATGCCTGCCGATTTCCGGCTAGACTGGTCAATCCCTCAGGAAAGAATGCCATGCCATGCTGATCACGCCCGATATCGAAAATACCAATGTCACCTCGTTCGCGACGATGCCGTCGCCTGTCGAACTGCACAAGAAACTGCCGCTCACGGACAAGGCCTTCACCACCGTGATGAAGGGCCGCGAGACCCTCCGTAACATCCTCGACCGCAAGGACAAGCGCCTGTTCGTGGTCGTCGGGCCCTGCTCGATCCACGATCCGGTGGCCGGCCTGGATTATGCGCGCCGCCTGAAGGCGCTGCAGGCCGAAGTCGCGGACACGATGGTGCTGGTGATGCGCGTGTACTTCGAAAAGCCGCGCACCACCACCGGCTGGAAGGGCTACATCAACGATCCGTTCATGGACGACTCCTTCCGCGTCGACGTCGGCATGGAGCGCGCCCGGCAGTTCCTGCTGGACGTGTGCGAACTCGGCCTGCCGACCGCCACCGAGGCGCTCGACCCGATCTCGCCGCAATTCCTGGGCGATTTGATTGCCTGGACCGCCATCGGCGCGCGGACCACCGAATCCCAGACCCACCGCGAGATGTCGTCGGGCCTGTCCACCCCGGTCGGCTTCAAGAACGGCACCGACGGCGACGTCGAGATCGCGATCAATGCCGTGCTGTCGTCCTCGAGCCCGCACGCCTTCCTGGGCATCAATGACCAGGGCACGGTGTCGATCGTGCGTACCAGCGGCAATGCCTACGGCCACGTGGTGCTGCGCGGCGGCGGCGGCCGTCCGAACTACGATTCGGTGTCGGTGACGATCGCCGAGCAGGCGCTGACCAAGGCCAAGCTGCCGACCAACCTGGTGGTCGACTGCTCGCACGCCAACAGCTATAAAAAGCCGGCGCTGCAGCCGCTGGTGATGTCGGACGTGATCCAGCAGATCAGGCACGGCAACAAGTCCCTGGTCGGCGTGATGATCGAATCGAACATCGTCAGCGGCAACCAGCCGATTCCGAGCGACCTGTCACAGCTGACGTATGGCTGCTCGGTGACCGACGGCTGCATCGGGTGGGAAGATACCGAGGCGATGCTGCGCAGCGCGCACCAGGAACTGCTGCAGCGGCCATAACCGTTCGCGTGTCGTGTAGGGTGGACGGTTCCCCGTCCACGCGGTGATCGTTGGCACAACCAGACCGTGCACGATCTTGGAGCCTTCTCCTATCGCCGCGTGGACAGCGGAGCTGTCCACCCTACGTTACAATGGCGGATTACGCTTTACGTCCACCATTCTTCTTGATCTCCCCATGATTGTCCTCGGCGTCGAATCCTCCTGCGATGAAACCGGCCTGGCTCTGTACGACACCGAGCGCGGCCTGCTGTCCCATGCCCTGCATTCGCAGGTCGCGATGCACGAGGAATACGGCGGCGTGGTGCCCGAACTGGCCTCGCGCGACCACATCCGGCGCGCCCTGCCGCTGCTGGAACAGGCGCTGAACAAGGCCGGCGTCGCCAAGCAGGACATCGATGCGATCGCCTACACGCAGGGCCCGGGCCTGGCCGGGGCGCTGCTGGTCGGCTCCTCGGTTGCCTGCAGCCTGGGGCTGGCGCTGGATAAACCCGTGCTCGGCGTGCACCACCTGGAAGGCCATCTGCTGTCGCCGCTGCTGGCCAGCGAGCGCCCCGAATTCCCCTTCATCGCACTGCTGGTGTCCGGTGGCCACACGCAGCTGATGCGGGTCGACGGCGTCGGCCGCTACACGCTGCTCGGCGAGACCCTCGACGATGCCGCCGGCGAAGCCTTCGACAAATCCGCCAAGCTGCTCGGCCTCGGGTATCCGGGCGGGCCGGCCATTTCGCGCCTGGCCGAATTCGGCGATCCTGACGCGTATAAACTGCCGCGCCCGATGCTGCATTCGAAGGATTTCAATTTCAGCTTCTCGGGCCTGAAGACCGCCGTGCTGACCGTGGTGAAGAACCGCGAAGGCGGTATGGCGAACATCTGCGAGCAGGACAAGGCGAATATCGCGCGCGGCTTCGTCGATGCCATCGTCGACGTGCTTACCGCCAAGTGCGTGTCGGCGCTCAAGCACACCGGATTGACCCGGCTGGTGATCGCCGGCGGCGTCGGCGCCAACCGCCAGCTGCGCGCTTCGCTGGATGCCGCGGCCGCCAAGAAGAAGTTCAAGGTGTATTACCCGGAGCTGGAATTCTGCACCGACAATGGCGCGATGATCGCGTTTGCCGGGGCGCTGCGCCTGCAGCTGAATCCGGATGCGGCGCAGCGCGACTACGGCTTCAACGTGCGTCCGCGCTGGCCGCTGGACGAGATCGAAGCTGCCTGACACCGTCCAGAAACCTTCCCGGCCGCCGCTTGCCGGGATTGAACTTGCTAGCCTGACATCGATCCTACCGTGTGACCGCCGATAGCCAAAGGATGGCAATATCGGGCCGTTGAGTTTTTCGGAGGTGCTGCATGCGCGTAGTAAGCTGGAATATTCACTGGGGCTGTGGAAAGGACGGGCGCATCCGGATCCACGCTGTGATCGATGTTCTACGCAAGCTGAATCCCGACGTCATCTGCCTGCAGGAAGTAGCAGGCAATCATCCCGAACTCGAAGGCAGTGCAACCGCCAGCCAGTTCAAGCAGCTGGCCGGTGCTTTCGGCGGCTACCACATGATCGAGCAGGCACCGAGCGAGATCTACAAGAACAACCTGCCGCGCCAGTTCGGCAATATCCTGCTGTCCAAGTACCGCATCACCCAGGCCCAGCGCCACATGCTGCCGTGGCCGGCCGATCCCGAGCATCCGCCGGGCATGCCGCGCGGGATGATCGAAACCGTGCTGGAAGCGCCCGGCGGCAAGCTGCGCGTGCTGACCACCCACCTCGAATATTATTCGCCGCTGCAGCGCCGCGCCCAGGTGCGCCGCATCCGCGAACTGCACCGCGAGGCCTGTGCCCGCGCCCATATCTACCAGTCCGAGCCCGATCTCGACCCACCCTTCCAGCTGGGCTTTCGTCCCGGCAGCGCGATCTTTTGCGGCGACTTCAATTTTGCGCCGGATGCCGAGGATTACCAGGAACTGCTGGCCCCGGTCGAACCCGACACGCTGCGCCTGCTGGATGCCTGGCACGTTCGCCACGGCGACATGGCGCGCGCGCCGACCGCCGGGCTGCACGGTTTCCCGTGGCCGGAACGGCCCGAGTGCTATGACTATTTTTTCGTCACCGAAGACCTGGCGGCGCGTGTGCACGAAGTGAACGTGCAGTCCGAGACGGCGGTCTCGGACCATCAGCCGATTGTGCTGGACCTGGTTTAAGCCATCGCTTCTTCGCGGGCGATCTTCCTTAAGGCCTGCTCGAACACTTCAGGCGGCTGTCCACCCGAGATCAGGTGGCGCTGGTTGATGACGATCGCCGGCACCGAGCGGATACCGGCACGCTGCCAGTAGTATTCGGCCTGGCGCACCTCGTCGGCGTAGGTGTTCGATTCCAGCACCTGGCGCGCCGCGTCCTGGTCGAGACCGACCTCGCCCGCCACCCGCAGCAGCACCTCGTGCGATCCCGGGTTTTCGCCCTTCGTGAAATACGCCTCGAACAGCTTTTCCTTCAGCGCCTTCTGGCCACTCGGCTGGGTTTCGGCCCAGTGCAGCAGGCGGTGCGCGTCGAAGCTGTTATAGATGCGGCCGCGCGCGCTCATGTCGAAAGTAAAACCGAGGTCGGCGCCGCGCTGGCGGATCATCTCGCGCGACTTGTCCTGCTGTTCCTGGCTGGATCCGTATTTCTCCGCGATGTGTTCGAAGATGTCCTGGCCGTCCGGCCCCATGCCCGGGTTCAGTTCGAAGGGCTGGAAATGCATCTCGACCTCGATTTCGTCCTGCAGGTTCTCCAGCGCTTTCTCCAGCGATTTGAGGCCGATCACACACCACGGGCACGACACATCCGATACAAAATCGATTCTCATCTGCTGACTCACGACTCACCACCTTCCACTTATTGCATGTACGATTGCCTATCTTGACACATTGTCAGAAAGACGTCAGCGCACCTGCCGAAATACCGAAAACGCGTGCCTGAGGGCACAATCCGCTGGGGGGATCCGCGCAGAATCTGAGCAATTCGAGGCCAGATGTGCTTCGGGGCCGGCGCCCACCAAAGTGCGCCGACCCCGACTTACCCAAAGCGTATGCATTAGGGCTATTTCCAAAAACCGGGCTCTGACCCCGGTTTTTGGCTATTTCTTTTTGGCGGCGGCGGACTTGCTGCCGATGCGCGATTCCTTGCCGGCGATGAGGTTGGCGATGTTGCCGCTGTGGCGCCACAGCAGCAGTGCGCTCATGACGATCACGGCGAACAGTTTTTCGTCGGCGCCGAACAGCAGGCCGTAGTAGAACGGGGCGAACACCGCGGCCACCAGCGCTGCCAGCGAGGAGTAGCGGAAGGCGTAGGCCACCACCACCCAGGTCACCAGCGTTGCCAGGCCGAGCCAGGGGTTCAGGCCGAGCAGCACGCCGAGCGCGGTGGCCACGCCCTTGCCGCCGACGAAGCGGAAGAATACCGGCCACAGGTGGCCCAGGAACACCGCGATGGCGACCAGCGCCACGGTGCCGTCGCCGAAATCGAACTGCTCGCTGAAGTGCATCGCCAGCCACACCGCCAGCCAGCCCTTGGCGCAGTCGCCGAGCAGGGTCGCGATCGCGGCCTTCTTGCTGCCGCTGCGCAGCACGTTGGTAGCGCCCGGGTTCTTCGAGCCGTAGGTGCGCGGATCGGACAGGCCGAAGGCGCGGCTCGCCACGACGGCGAAGGAAATCGAGCCGATCAGGTAGGCTGCGATGGTGAAGATGATTGTATACATGTGTCTCTTTCTTTATCCCCAAGCCAGCGCTACGGGGGAGGCCGGCGCGTGACTATACACCATGGCTTATGCCCGGCGGCAAGCCTTTAGTCCGCCAGCGCACAGTGCACAGGCCGCGCCTTCAGTACGTCGACCAGCACCTGCGGTGCGATCCCGACCAGGAAACCACGCCGCCCGCCGTTGATGTAGATCTTGTCGAGCTCGAGAACCGATGCCTCGACGTACACCGGCATCGCCTTGCGGATGCCGAACGGCGAGGTGCCGCCCACCAGGTAGCCGGAATGGCGCTGCGCCACCTCGGGCTTGCACGGCTCGACCGACTTGCACGGGATCGCGCGCGCCAGGTTCTTGGTCGATACCTTGCAGTCGCCATGCATCAGCACGATCAGCGGGCGCGCGGCCTCGTCCTGCATCACGAGGGTCTTGACGACGTCGTGTTCGGGCACGCCGAGCGCGCGCGAGGAGACCGAGGTCCCGCCGTGTTCTTCATATTCATAGGGGTGCTCGGAAAAGGCCACGCCCTGCTTGCGCAGGAACTGGGTGGCAGGCGTTTCGGAGATGTGCTCTTTCTTGGCCATGCGTGTTACGCTAAAAGCAAACGGAGGAGTTTCCGATTATGCAGCAAGAAATTCGCTTTGCCACCTTTAATGTCTATAACCTGGCCCCGGCGGGCGCCCGGCTCTACGACAACCTGGCGCCCTACACGTCCGAGGAGGCCGAAGCGAAGATCGACTGGACAGCGCGCCAGCTCGACACGCTGAATGCCGACGTGATCGGCTTCCAGGAGGTGTTTTCGCAGGCGACGCTGGCCGAGGTACTGTCGCGTACGCGGCGCTACCGCGAGGCGCTGCATATCGGCTTCGATCCCGATCCCGGCGCCGACAAGCTGACGCCGAGCGTGGCCCTGGTGTCGCGCCTGCCGCTGGCGGCGGCGCCGGAACCGCTGCCCTATTTTCCTTCCGGGATCGCGATGCCGCCCGGCAGCCGCGACCCGGAACGCTTCACCCGCCCGCCGCTGCACGCGCAGATCGCGCTGGCGCCCGGGCTGGTGGCCGACGTGCTGGTAGTGCACCTGAAGTCGCGCCGTCCCGACTACCGCACCGGCGACACCGGCGACGATCCGCAGCTGTTCGCGCTGGCCTCGCTGCGTTCGCTGATCCGGCGCGGCACCGAGGCGGCGGCGCTGCGCGTGATCCTGTCGCGCCTCGGCCGCGAACACCACCGGCCGCGCATCGTGCTGGGCGACTTCAACGATGTCGCCGACGCCGTCACCACCGGCATCGTGCTCGGCATCGGCGGCCCGGCGGGCGACCGCCTGTACGACGCCTGCGGCATGCAGCGGCGCCAGGACCGCCTGCGCCACGTCGGCTTTTCGAACCTGCACGAGGGGCAGTACACGACCATCGACCATATCCTGGTGTCGAGCGAGTTCAATCCCGATCTGCCGGGGGCGCTGGGCGAAATCGCCGACGTCGTGTACCTGAACGACCACCTCGACCTGGGCCTGCCGGAAGCCTCGGACCACGGGCAGGTGCTGGCCAGGCTGCGCCTGTTCGAGCGCGCCGAAGGCGAACCCGAAGGCGACGGCTGAGCCGGCAACGTCCACGCCGCCTTTTTCACCATTCAGCGGTCCTTTTTCACCGCTCGTCGCATTCCGATAGCCGTTCGTCATCGCCTTCCCTACCATGCGTTCATGCGCATGGAGCTCCATCCCGTCCGACGGAACACGTGCGCTCCCCTTCCAACGCGAACAAGAACAAGGCCATGAAGATCGAGACGCTCCCCCTGTCGCCGGCCGAGACGGCCGCAAGCACCATGCCCCCCAAACGCCGCCGCGCCGCCATCGGCCTGGCCGCCGTGCTCCTCGCCGGCGCCGCCGGCGGCTATGCCTGGACCCAGCGCGCCACTGCGCCCGCCCAGTCCGCGCCCGCCGCCGCCAAGGCGGACAAGGCGTCCGTGCACGAACTGTCGAAGCGCGACATCGCCGTGGTCGAGGCGCGTCCGCTGGCGGTCACCCTGCCCCTGTCCGGGTCCCTGACCCCGCTGGCCCAGGCGACCGTGAAATCGAAAGTCTCGGGCGTGGTGCTGGCCACCACCGTGCAGGAAGGGATGCGGGTCGCTGCCGGCCAGGTCATCGCCCGCCTCGACGACGCCGAAGCGCGCGCCCGCGTGGCCCAGCAGCAGGCGCTGCTGGCCGACGCCAATGCGCGCCTGGCGCTGGCGAAGAAGAACCAGGCCAACAGCGCGGCCCTGCTGCAGCAGAAGTACATCGCCCAGAGCGCCTACGACACGAGCTCGAACGCGGTCGACCTGGCCCAGGCCGCGGTCGATGCCGCCCGCGCCCAGCTCGACCTGACGCGCATCGCACTGGCGGATACCGTGATCCGTGCGCCGCTGTCGGGCGTGGTCAGCAAGCGCCACGTCCAGGCCGGCGAAAAACTGTCGCCGGACAGCCCGGTGTTTTCCATCGTCGACCTGCAGCAGCTGACCCTGGACGCCCAGGTGCCGGCCTCCGACATCCCGCGCATCAAGGTGGGCCAGGAAGTGCAGTTCCGCGTCGACGGCTTTGGCGAGCGCAACTTCGCCGGCAAGGTGGTGCGCATCAACCCGTCCACCGAAGCCGGCTCGCGCGCCATGCTGGTGTATATCGGCGTCGACAATGGGGATGGCCTGCTGCGCGCCGGCATGTTTGCGAAAGGCGCGGTGACGACCGAGAAATCGGCAGCGCACGCGCTGCTGCCCTTGAGCGCCGTGCGTACCGAGAAAGGCGAGGACGTGGTGTACCGCGTCGACGGCGGCAAGGTCGTGGCGCAGCCGGTGAAACTCGGCCTGCGCAACCAGGACGAGGGCCTGGTCGAAGCGCTCGACGGCATCCAGGCCGGCGCCACCGTGCTGGCGCTGCCGCTGGACGGCGTCAAGCCCGGCCACCGCGTCAAGCTGCCGGCCACCACCCCCGCTGCGAAAGGCTGACCCCATGTGGATGACCCGCGTCAGCATCAAGCACCCGGTGTTCGCGACCATGGTGATGGTCGGCCTGATGGTGCTCGGCCTCTTTTCCTACCGCGGCCTGGGCGTGGAGAACATGCCCAACGTCGAGATCCCGGCCGTTTTCATCGAGACCCAGTACCCGGGGGCCTCGCCCGAGCAGGTCGAGAACGACGTCACCCGCCCGATCGAGGAAGCGGCGAACACCGTGGGCGGCATCAAGGCGATCCGCAGCTCGTCCTTCGAGGGCCGTTCCGGCGTCGGCGTCGAATTCCAGCTGACCGTCAATATGGACCGCGCGGTCCAGGAACTGCGCGACCGCATCGGCACCGTGCGTGGCGGCTTCCCGCGCGAGGTGAAGGAACCGACCGTGTTTCGCCAGGAAGGCGACAATGCGCAGCCGATCATCCAGCTGTCGCTCACGTCCCACGAGCGCAGCCTGCGCGACCTGACCATGCTGACCGACCAGGTCATCGTCAAGCGCCTGCAGGCAGTGGCCGGCGTTGGCCAGGTGCGCGTCAACGGCAAGCAGAACCGCCAGGTCCTGGTCGACATCCGTCCGGACCAGCTGCGCAGCCTGAACGTCGGCATCGATGAAGTCATGGCCGCGATCAGCGCCACCAACGCCAACCTGCCGGCCGGCCGCGTCAGCCGTGGCGAGCGCGAGAACCTGGTGCGCATCGAAGGCAAGATGAAGGAAGCGCGCGACTTCAACCGCATCATCGTGGCCCAGCGCGCCAGCGGCCCGGTCTACCTGGAACAGGTGGCCCGGATCGCGGACGGCGCCGCGGAAGAGGACTCGATCTCGCGCGTGAACGGCGAACGCGCCATCTCGCTGGAAATCGCCAAGGTCCAGGACGCCAACACGGTTGCGGTGGGCACGGGCGTGCGGGCGGCGATCGAGGCGATGAAGGGCAGCCTGCCCAAGGATATCCGGTTCACCGTCCTGGACGACCAGGCCAGGACCGTGCAGGGCCAGCTCGACAACGTCAAGGACACCATCATCGAAGGCGCGATCCTGACCATGGTGATCGTGTTCCTGTTCCTGCACTCCTGGCGCAGCACCATCATCACCGGCCTGACCCTGCCGATTTCGGTGCTGGCCAGCTTCATCGCCATGAAGTACTTCGGCTTCACGCTGAACTTCCTGACCCTGATGGCGCTGTCGCTGTCGATCGGCCTGCTGATCGACGACGCCATCGTGGTGCGCGAGAACATCGTGCGCCATCTCGGCATGGGCAAGAACCACGTGCGCGCCGCCGAGGACGGCACCAATGAGATCGGCCTGGCGGTGATGGCCACGACGTTCGCCATCGTCGCCGTGTTCGTGCCGATCGCCTTCATGCAGGGCATCATCGGCCGCTTCTTCCTGCAGTTCGGGATCACGGTGGCGGTGGCGGTGCTGGTCTCGCTGTTCGTCAGTTTCACCCTCGACCCGATGCTGTCCTCGGTGTGGCCGGACCCGGCCAGGGACCGCTTCAAATATGTACCCTGGCTGGGACGCCTGATGGCGCGCATCGACCGCGGCATCGACCACGTGCACGGCTGGTATGCGAAGGTGCTCGGCTTCGCGCTGGCCTGGCGCAAGTCGACCCTGCTGCTCGCGTTCGCCCTGTTCGCCGGCAGCCTGCTGCTGGTGCCGAAGATCGGCGGCGAATTCACGCCCCAGGTCGACAACGGCTTCATCCAGCTGCGCTTCAAGACCCCGGTCGGCTCCAGCCTCGACTACTCCGACGCCAAGCTGCGCCAGATCGAGGCCGCGCTCGGCGAGTTCAAGGAAATCGAGAGCATCTCGACCATCGTCGGTTCCTGGGAAGGCCGCAACTACTCGCAGGTCAACCTGAAGCTGACCGACGTGCACCAGACGCACCGCCGCTCGCAGCAGGAACTGGAACAGGTGATCCGCGACCGCTTGTCCCCGATCGCCGGCGTCACCCTCAGCGTCGGCGAGCGCCCGATCTTCATCGCCATCCTCGGCAACGACGACGCCAAGCTGGACGCCGTGGCCCATCGCCTGATGGACAAGATGGCAGCGATCAAGGGCGTGGCCGACATCGAATACAGCCAGGAAGGTGCGAATCCGGCCACGCTGGTAAAAATCAACCACGAACTGGCACGCGACCTCGGGCTGTCGGTGCAGCAGATCGGCGCCTCGCTGCGGCCCTTCGTCGCCGGCGACCAGACCAACCGCTGGCTGGCGCCGGACGGCCAGAACTACGAGGTCAACGTGCAGCTGCCAAAGACCGGCCGCCAGAAGATTGCCGACCTGGGCGACCTGGCGGTGGCTTCGAGCCGCCTGGACGCGGCCGGCAACCCGATCATGGTGCCGCTGCGCCAGGTGGTCGAGTTCGTGCCTTCGACCAGCCCGCAGGTGCTCAAGCGCCAGGCCCTGCAGCGCCGCGTGGCGGTCTACGCCGGCCTGGACGGCCGTCCGCTGGGCGATGTGATGACCGAGGTGCGCCAGGCCATGAAGTCGATCGAGATGCCGGACGGCGTACGCTTCGACGTCGGCGGCCGCGCCGAGCAGATGGACGAGACCATGGCCGGCTTCGGCGTGGCGCTCGGCATCGCGGTCATCTTCATCTACCTGGTGCTGGCCTCGCAGTTCGGCAGCTTCCTGCAGCCGATCGCGATCATGGTGTCGCTGCCGCTATCGCTCATCGGCGTGCTGGTGGCGCTGCTGGTCACCAAGACCACGCTCAACATCTTCTCGGTGATCGGGGTGGTGATGCTGATGGGCCTGGTCACCAAGAACGCGATCCTGCTGGTGGACTTCGCCAACCACGGCCAGCGCGAAGGCAAGTCCCAGTTCGCGGCCCTGATGGAAGCCGGCCAGGTGCGCCTGCGCCCGATCCTGATGACGACGCTGGCGATGATCTTCGGGATGCTGCCGATGGCGATCGGCATGGGCGAAGGCGGCGAGACCCAGGCGCCGATGGGGCGGGCGGTGATCGGCGGGGTGATCACGTCGACCCTGCTGACCCTGGTGGTGGTGCCGGTGGCTTATACCTACCTGGATGCGCTGGGCAAGTGGGCCGTGCGATGGTTCCGGCGGCATGAGGAACATGCTGCCGCGGAAGAGAGTGCCGCGGGTGGGGAGCAGCAAACTGCATGACCTTGCTACGTCAATAAAAACGTCGTTCCCGCGGAGGCGGGAACCCAAGTGTGCGTGCGCAGCCGAGAAAGGAGCAAATAGTACGCAACGAACTTGGATTCCCGCCTGCGCGGGAATGACGTTTTACGGCCAACGAAACAGAAATCATCGCATCCAGTCAGCGTAACACCATCAAGCCGGGTCCCGCTCCCCCTGCCCCACCGGCTCCGCCTCGACCTGCGCGTCCGCAGCCTCGGAAGCCTCCCCAACCGCCTCGCCCGCCTCCCCAGGCGGCTTGTGCAGCTTGGCCTCCTGCTTGCGCTTCGCCTTTTCGTCCGTCTTGCGCTTCTTTTCCAACTCGCGCTGCCGCTTCTCGTACTGGAAATTCGTCCTGGGCATAATTACCTCGAGCATGTCAATGGGACCCGGTTGGGAAAACTCCTACCGAACCATTATGGGGCACGCCGGTGGCCGGGCCTTGAGATTTATCCGCGCGGGTGGTGCTGGGCGTGCAGGTGTTTCAGGCGCTCGCGCGCAACGTGGGTGTAGATCTGCGTGGTCGAGATGTCGGAATGGCCCAGCAGCAGTTGTACGACGCGCAAGTCGGCGCCGTGGTTCAGCAGGTGAGTGGCGAACGCGTGGCGCAGCGTGTGCGGCGACAGCGGCGCGTTAATGCCGGCCCGGGCCGCATGCTTCTTGATGACGACCCAGAACATCTGGCGCGTCATGGCGCCGCCGCGGCCGGTCACGAACAGGGCGTCGTCGACCTGGCCGTCCAGGATCTGGCCGCGCGCTTCCTTGAGGTAACGTTCGAGCCAGTGGCGCGCCTGTTCGCCAAAGGGCACCAGGCGCGTCTTGCTGCCCTTGCCGGTGATGCGCAGCACGCCGTCGTTCAGGCTCAGCTCGACCACTTTCAGGGTCACCAGTTCCGATACGCGCAAGCCGCTCGCATACATCAGTTCAAGCATGGTGCGCTCGCGCAAGCCCAGCGGCGTGCTCACGTCCGGCGCATTCAGCAAGGCGTCGACCTGGGCTTCGCTCAGCGTATGCACGAAGCGCGCCGGCTGCTTCGCCGACGCCATCTTCAGGCAGGGATCGCTGGTGATGCGGCGTTCGCGCAGCGCCAGCTGGTAGAAGCGCTTCAGCACCGACAGGCGCCGGTTGGCCGAGCTCGGCTTCGACTCCTGATGGCGCTCGGCGAAATAGGCGGCGATGTCCTGCGGCTGCACCGCGTGCAGGTCGGCGCGTTCGGGACGCTTGGCCTGCAGCCAGCGCGCGAACAGGCGCAGGTCGCGCCGGTAGGCGTCCAGCGAGTTCTTCGACAACCCGTGCTCGAGCCAGAGCGTGTCGCAGAACGCGTCGATCAGGGGAAAATCGGCTGTTGTTGCCATGGCATGTCAGTGGCGAGCGCGCCTTCGTGGCGCAGCAGCCAGCGCTTTACCGAGAGGTGGAAGCCGTTTTCGTCGTCGTGGCTGGCAAAGCCGCCCAGGCCGCCGGCCGCGGTCACGCGGTGGCAGGGAACCACCAGCGGGAACCAGTTGGCGCCACAGGCTTGGCCGACCGCGCGCGGATGCGATTCCAGCAGCTTGGCGAGCTGGCCGTAGGTGCGCACGCTGCCGCGCGGGATCGCCCCGATCATGTCCCATACGCGGCGCTGGAATGCGGTGCCGGCCGCATGCAGCGGCAGGTCGAAGCGGTATGCGGGGTCGGCAAAGTAGCGCGTGACCTGCACGGCGGCCTGTTCGGCGACGGCGTCGAGCGGCGCTTTTTCCTGGTAATGCGGCGGCAGATAAACCAGTTCGCACAAACTGTCCTGTTCGGTGCGGATACCGATGGCCCCGAACGGCGCGGCCGTGATGGCGCTGAAGATCTCGCTGCCCTGTTGTGTGTTCATCAGCACAGTGTAAGACGCCGGCAGCGGCGCGGCAAGGGTCGGCAATGGACCTGAGGGGCACAGGCGAAAAAAAAGCGCACCCTGGGGTGCGCTTCAATCTGGTTCACGTTCCCGGCCGCTCGGTCGTGCCGGCAGCATCATGTAAAACGTGTGTCTCCTCCAAACTTTTTTCCGGTAAATGAATACGATGTACTTGTGGTACCGTCATTACCGATTTTTCTACCTCTCCCCAACATGTATCCGGTAGTACTCCTTACGCACCAATGTAGTGCTGAAGGTGCTCCATCATAACGCATCCGCATAAGAAAGAAATACATTTCTATATACATTCACGGAATATATTTCAGCTATAACCAACTTAAAAACAACAGAAAGTGGGCTCAGCAGGCATTTCATTGCTGATAAGAAATTTGACAATCGAAAGTGTCACGCCAGATCGTCAATCCTTATGGGGAATGCGTATAAATGGTGCAGAATCAACGGTTCTGGGCCGTGGTCCGGTTGATCGATTCGATCAGCTCCGGCCCGATGCGCACTTCCATCTGCTTCTGGACCGGTAGCAGCGCACGGCGCCAGGCAGCCTGCTGTTCCGGTGTGAGAGTGTAGACGGTGGTCTTGCCGGTCTTGCGGATCGTGTCGAGCGCGCGGTCGTTATCACGCTGGGCTATGGCTTTTTCGTAGGTCGTGGCTTCGCGCAGCGCCTGTTCCAGCTGCGAGCGGATATCGCGCGGCAGGCCGTCCCAGAACTTCTTGTTGACGATCACGGCATACCCCAGGTAACCGTGGTGGGACACCGTCACGTGTTTCTGCACTTCGTTCATGCGCTGGGTCAGCATGTTCGACGGCGGATTCTCGGTGCCGTCGACCACGCCCGACTGCAGCGCCGGGTAGGCTTCCGAAAACGCCAGTACCTGGGGCACCGCGCCCAGCGCGCGCATCTGGGCGTCGAGCACCTTGGAACCCTGGATACGCATGCGCAGCCCGCGGAAGTCGGCCGGGTCGTGCAGCGGCCGGTTGGCCGACATCACCTTGAAGCCGTTGTCCCAGTAGGCCAGTCCGGTGAGTCCTTTCGATTCCAGCTTGCGCAGCAGGCTGCGGCCGATCGGTCCCTCGGTCACCGCGTACAGCGCGGCCTTGGTGGGGAAGATATAAGGCAGGTCGAAGGCTTCGAACTCCTTCACGCCCAGCGGCCCGAACTTGGCCAGCGACGGCGCCAGCATCTGCACCGCGCCAAGCTGCAGGGCTTCCAGTTCTTCCTTGTCCTTGTAGAGCTGGCTGTTCGGGTAGACTTCGACCTTGACCCGGCCGCGCGTCAGCTGTTCGGCCAGCGCCCGGAAGCGCTCGGCCGCCAGGCCCTTCGGCGCGCCCGGCGCGACCACGTGGCTGAACTTGATGATGATGGGGGCCTGGGCCCGGGCGCTGCCGGTGCCGACCGCGGCACACACCCCGATAATGATGGGCAGCGAGGCCAGCGCGGCCAGGGCGGCTTTGATCCGCATGACGTTTCCTCTGACTGAAGCAATACAGGTATATTCTGAAGCTGGCCCCAGTGTGCCGTTTCCCGGACGGCGCCGCCATCGTGGAAAACCGCAAGGCCGTCAGCAACGCAACCGATATGAAGAATCCATTTACGACGCCCCGCCCCATTCCCGAAGGCCCCTGGCGCTGGCTGGTGCCGGTGCTGCTGGTGCTGCTGTTCCTGCTGGTGCTGCTGTGGCTGCCCTGGCAGGCACGCCAGATGGAAGCCAACGAGCGCCAGGAACAGCTGATCGCCGACACCTTGTGGGTCGAGCAGACGCTGCGCTTCGAACTGGCGCGCAGCGAAGAGGCGCTGGCCACGCTCGGCGCCGACCTGGTGGTGGAAGCGCCGGCAGGGAACGTGCTGCAGGCGCGCCTGGCGCAGATGTTCAAGAACGGCCACGAACTGCGGCGCGTGATCTGGCTCGGCGCCGACGGTAGCGTGCGGGCGCTGCGCGGCATGGAATTGCCGGCCGCCGGCCTGACCGAATCCTCGCGCGAGGCGGCCGAGATGGCGCGCACCACGCGCGCCGGCCGCTACAGCGAACCGTATGGCGCCACCGCGGCGCTGCATGGCCTGGTCGACTTCCACCTGCCGCTGTACCGTGCCGGCACCTATGCCGGCAGCCTGGTCGCCACCTACAACCTGCAGACCCTGCTCGACGAAAACGTGCCCTGGTGGTTCGCCCAGGACAACGCGCTGTCCCTGCTCGACCGCGACGACCGCATCGTGGCGCAGCGCGCCGCCGGCGGTCCCGGACGCGGGGTCTACACCCACAAGCGCGCGCTCGACCTGCCCGGCTCGCAGATCGTGCTGGCCACCGACAGCGTCAAGGGCGCGCCGAAGCTGCTGCCGAATTTGCTGGTGGGCTCGGTGATCGTGCTGGCGCTGGGGCTGGTGCTGTCGCTGGTCGCGCTGTGGCGCCACATCGCGCGCACCATCGCCGCCGAGAATGCGCTGCGCCAGCAGATGGCCTTCCGCACCGCGATGGAAGATTCGCTGCTGACCGGCCTGCGCGCACGCGACCTGGAAGGCCGCGTCACCTACGTCAACCCGGCCTTCTGCCGCATGGTCGGCCTGCCGCCCGAGGAACTGCTGGGCAAGAAGCCGCCGATGCCCTACTGGGCGCCGGAAGCCATGGCCGAGTATGAACAGCGCTTCCGCAAGGTGCTGGCGGGCCAGGCCACGCCGCAGTTCGAGACCGTGTTCCAGCGGACCGACGGGGTGCGCGTGCCGGTGCTGATCTTCGAGGCGCCGCTGGTCGACAACCACGGCCGCCATACCGGCTGGATGAGCTCCGTGCTCGACATCACCGACCGCAAGCGCGCCGAGGAGCTCAGCCGCCAGCAGCAGGAAAAACTGGAAACCAGCGCGCGCCTGTCGACCATGGGCGAGATCTCGTCGATGCTGGCGCACGAGCTGAACCAGCCGCTGGCGGCGATTTCCAGCTACACGGCCGGCGCCCTCAACGTGCTGAACCGGGCCAACGCGGATGAAGGCAGCGGGCCGGGTGCATCGCCTGCACTGGACATCGGCATGCTCAAGCGCGCGCTGGAACAGGCGAACACGCAGGCGCGGCGCGCCGGACAGGTGATCCGCAGCGTGCACGAATTCGTCAAGAAGCGCGAGCCGCACCGCGAGAACGTGGCGATGCAGCAGGTGGTCGACGGCATCCGCGCGCTGATCGACATGCAGGCGCGCCAGAGCTACGTGACGCTGCAGGTCGAGTTCCCGCCCGCGCTGCCGCCGGTGCTGGCCGACCGCGTGCTGCTCGAGCAGGTGCTGCTGAACCTGACCCGCAACGCGATCGAGGCGATGCAGGACATCGCGCCCGAGCGGCGCCTGCTGCGCATCACGGCCCAGGAAACGGATGCCCAGGTGGCGGTCTCGGTCATCGACAATGGCCACGGCATCGCGCCCGAAGTGGCCGAGCGCCTGTTCTCGCCCTTCTTCTCGACCAAGGCCGAAGGCATGGGCATGGGGCTGTCGATCTGCCGCACCGCGATCGAATTCCACGGCGGCACCCTGAGCCACGCCGACAATCCCGGCGGCGGCACGATCTTCACGTTTGCCCTGCAAAAAGCATGAGCGCCGGCCGCCAGGCAAACGCTGCGCTAAAATAACCGCCCAATAAAAGGAGATCCATCGCATGCTGCACATCGTCGACGACGAAGACGTCATTCGCGACGCCCTCGAATGGCTGGCGCAATCGCGCGGTCTGGCGGCGCGCGGCCATGCCGGCGGCCAGGCCTTTCTCGATGCCCTCGGCGAACACGCGCACGCCGCCGATGCCGACGGCGCGGGCGGCGCCAGTGGAGCGAGCGGCGCCTGTGTGCTGCTCGACGTCCGCATGCCCGGCATGAACGGCATCGCCGTGTTCGACCAGCTGGTCGCACGCGGCCTGCTGGCGCGCCTGCCGGTGATCTTCCTGACCGGCCACGGCGACGTGCCGATGGCGGTCGACTCGCTCAAGCGCGGCGCCTTCGATTTCTTCGAAAAGCCGTTCAACGACAACCAGCTGATGGACCGCGTGGAAGAAGCCATGGCGGCCTCGCGCAAGGCCGCCGGTGCGGCCGCGGTGCGCGCGCGCCTGGCGACCTTGTCGGCGCGGGAACGCGAAGTCCTCGACCTGATCCTGGCCGGCAACATGAACAAGGTCGTGGCCGACAAGCTCGGCATATCCATGCGCACGGTGGAGGTGCACCGGGCGCACATCTTCGACAAGATGCAGGTCAAGACGGCAGTGGAACTGGCAGGGTTGTTGAAGTAATCTCGTCTATGGAACAGGCGCGCACAACAGGTTGTTGCCGCCAAGCTTTTCGCAAGTTCGCTTGTAAAATCATTGAACACCCCATGGCCCCGCTGGCCATGCAAGAAAGATTCTTTAGGGAAGAACAGATGAGCGAAAAGACGATTGCAGACAAGATGTTTTTGCGGACCGCGAAATCGATGCTGATCCTGAACGGGGGCGTTCACCCCGGCATGGTCGCGCAGATGCCGCCCAACCTGATCAAGAACGATCAGGGTAAAGCTGATGACCGCGTCGACGTGGTGTTGCTGTTCGCAATGAACCGCAAGGAACTCGAGCAGTATTTCCCGACCGCCAAGGAACGCATGGGCGACAAGGGGTCGCTGTGGGTGGCTTACCTGAAGCAGACCGCGTCCAAGGCCACCGATATCAATCGCGATTCGATCAATGCCTATGCAAAGGAAAACGGTATCACAGGCGTGGCGATGATCTCGATCGACGGCGACTGGTCGGCACTACGCATGAAGCGCATCGCGCTGTAGCACAACCCCGTGGCGCGCCAGCGCCCAGGCCACGTGCTCGCGCACCAGCGCCGACGGATGCGCTGCGCGGGCTTGCAGGGCGGCCACGATGGCCGGGTCGCCCGGGCGCTCCGCCGCTGCGTTACCGAGTCCCACCGCCAGGTTCCGCAGCCAGCGCTCATGGCCGATGCGGCGGATCGGACTGCCCTCCATGCGGCGGTTGAATTCTTCCTCTTCCCAGCCGAACAGTTCCACAAGGCTCGCCGCGCCGAGGCCGTTGCGCTCGTCGAAGTCGGGCAGCATGCCGCGCTGTGCGAACTTGTTCCACGGGCACACCAGCTGGCAATCGTCGCAGCCGTAGATGCGGTTGCCGATCAGTGGCCGGAATTCTTCCGGAATACTGCCCTTCAATTCAATCGTCAGGTAGGAGATGCAGCGCCGCGCATCGAGCCGGCCCGGCCCGAGGATGGCGCCGGTCGGACAGGCGCCGATGCAGGCCTCGCACTGGCCGCAGTGGGCGCCGGTAGGTTCATCGATCGGCAGCGCCAGGTCGACCAGGATCTCGCCGATGAAGAAGGTCGAGCCGGCTTCGCGCGACAGCAGCAGGGTATGCTTGCCGCGCCAGCCGAGGCCCGCCTTTTGCGCCAGCGGCAATTCCATCACCGGCGCCGAATCGGTGAACACGCGGTAGCCGTAGTCGCCAATGGCCACCCTGACCTTCTCGGCCAGCGCCTGCAGGCGATTGCGCAAGACCTTGTGGTAATCGCGTCCGCGGGCGTAGACCGAGACCACGGCCGCCTGCGGATCCTGCTGGCGCAGGCGTTCGCGGGCGCGCCAGTCGTCCGCCGTGGCGCGCGGCAGGTAGTCCATGCGCGCGCTGATCACGCGTACCGTGCCGGGCACCAGTTCGGCCGGCCGGGCGCGCTTCATGCCGTGGCTTGCCATATAATCCATCTCGCCATGGTGGCCTGCGTCAAGCCAGGCTTGCAGCCCTGCTTCCGTATGCGCCAGGTCAATGTCCGTGATGCGGACATCGGCAAAGCCGAGTTCGGCGCCCCATGCCTTGATGGCTTGCGCGAGTTGGTCGAGGTCGGGAGAAGCGTCGGACATGGTGGGAAAGTTGACAACACGATGCGGAGCAAGCGTCCGCAACACACTATTTTAATTGATGCAGTCCATAAGAACTTATCTTCCTGATGAAGACGCGACCCGCGCCCTGGGCGGCGCCCTGGCGCGCGCGCTGCGGCCGGGCCTGGTGATCTACCTGCACGGCGACCTCGGCGCCGGCAAGACCGCCCTCACGCGCGCGCTGCTGCACGCGGCCGGCCACCAGGGCGCGGTGAAAAGCCCGACCTATACACTGTCGGAACCCTACCGCATCAGCCTCGACGGCCAGCCGGTCGCGCTGATCCATTACGACCTGTACCGCATGTCGAGTCCGGAAGAATTCCTGGATGCCGGCTTCCGCGAAGATTTCAATGGTCACAACATTTGCATCGTCGAATGGCCGGAGAAAGGCGCGCCGGTGTTGCCGCCACCCGACGTGAACGTGTTGCTGGAAGTCAGCGGGCTCGGGCGTACTGTAGAATTGCAGGCGTTGTCCGACTTGGGCCTGCTATGCCTCGAACGCCTGCACTACCCCCCGACTCCCTGATTCCCGATTCGCCGACGCGGCGCACCGCCCTGAAAAAAGGCGGCACGCTGTTGCTGTCGGTGCTCGCGCCTGCCCTGCTGCCCACCAGCGCCATGGCCGCCCAGATCATGGCCGTGCGCGTCTGGCCAGCCGACGACTACACCCGCGTCACGCTGGAAAACGACGGCGAGCTGAAGACCACCCATTTCATGGTGCCCGACCCGCCGCGGCTGGTGGTCGACATCGATGGCCTGGCCCTCAACGACACCCTCAAAAGCCTGGTCGCCAAGGTCGAGTCGAACGACCCCTACATCAAGCAGGTGCGGGTCGGCCAGAACCGCCCGAACGTGGTGCGCCTGGTGTTCGACCTGAAGGAAACCGTCAAGCCGCAGGTGTTCACGCTGGACCCGGTGGCCGGCTACCGGCACCGCCTGATCTTCGACCTGTACCCCGTCAAGCCGGTCGATCCGCTGACGGCGATGATCGACAAGGAAAAGTGGAGCGGCAGCGAAGTCGCGGCCGCCACCCCGACGCCGAGCGGCCAGCCGGGCGCCCCGAGCGTCGGCCAGGCCGGCCCGGCCGCGGTGGCCCAGCTGGAAGCCGATGCCGCCCGCGCCGGCACCACGCCGGCCCAGCCGCAGCCGAGTACGCCGCAACCGCCGGCCGTTGCGCAGCGTCAAGCCCAGGCCCAGGCACAAGCGCAGGCTCATCCGAGGGCCGTGCCCGGCCAGAAGGTGACGCGCATGGTCACCATTGCGCTCGATCCCGGCCATGGCGGCGAGGACCCGGGCGCGACCGGCGCCACCGGCGTGCACGAAAAGGACATCGTGCTGTCGGTCGCCAAGCGCCTGAAGGCCAAGCTGGAAGAGTTGCCGAACACGCGCGTGATGCTGACCCGCGACGCCGACTTCTTCGTGCCGCTCGGCCAGCGCGTGGAAAAGGCACGCAAGGTGCAGGCCGACCTGTTCGTGTCGATCCACGCCGACGCCTTCGTCCAGCCGAGCGCGCGCGGCTCGTCGGTGTTCGTGCTGTCGGAAAAAGGCGCCAGCTCGAGCGCCGCGCGCTGGCTGGCCAACGACCAGAACAAGGCCGACCTGATCGGCGGCACCAACTTCGCGTCGCACGACAAGGATATCGCCAGCGTGCTGTTCGACCTGTCCACCACGGCCCAGATCAACGACAGCCTCAAGTTGGGCAAGGCGGTGCTGTCCGAGATCGGCGGCATCAACCGCCTGCACAAGGGCTCGGTCGAACAGGCCGGCTTTGCGGTGCTGAAGGCGCCCGACATCCCCTCGATCCTGGTCGAGACCGCTTTCATCTCGAATCCGGAAGAGGAAGCGCGGCTGAAGGACGACGGCTATCAAAATCAACTGGCCGACGCGATCACCAAAGGCATCAAGCGCTACTTCGCGTACAATCCGCCGCTGGCGAAGAGCCGCATGACTTGATCCCGATGGCGTGGTTGCCGCGCGTGACGACTCCATTGGTTTTACCTGAGGAGAGGCCCGTGAGCGCAACCACCACGCAGTTTGAGCAATTGCCCGCTTTACAACTTCGCGCGCCCGACGGCGCCGAAGCGACCATCACCCTGTATGGTGCCCACCTGGTGTCATGGAAAACTCCGCCCAGCCCGCAAGCCAGCGCGGCCGGCGCGGTGGGCTTGCAGGCACCGGCACCGCAGGAACGCCTGTTCCTCAGCACCCTCTCCGCGCTCGACGGCAGCCGCGCGATCCGTGGTGGCGTGCCAGTGATCTTTCCCCAGTTCGCCGAACGCGGCAACGGCATGCGCCACGGCTTCGCGCGCGTCAGCACCTGGCGCGTGCTCGAGTCGGGCGAGCAGGACGGCGCCGCATTCGCCGTGCTGGCCCTGTCGCAGGCCGACCTGGCGCCCGCGCTGGCGGCCGCCTGGCCGGCGCCGTTCGCGTTGTCGCTGCGGGTGACGGTGGGGGCCCAATCGCTGGCCCTGCAGCTTGAAGTGCGCAATACCGGCACCGAGGCCTTCCCCTTCTCGGCCGCGCTGCACACCTATTACCTGGTCGAGGACGTGGAAGCGGTGCGCATCGACGGCGTGCAGGCCGAGACGCTGGCGATTACCGACAAGCTGGACCAGGTGTTCGAGGGAATCGCCAGCAACATCGTGTTCGATACCGGAGCCGACAAGCTGGGTCTGCAGCAGAGCGGCTTTACCGATGCGGTCGTGTGGAATCCGGGGGCGGCCGATGCGGCGGCGCTGAACGACATGGACGATGACGAGTACCGGCAATTTGTCTGCATCGAGCCGGCCTTGCTGGGGCCGCAGGTGCTGGAGCCGGGCGGCAGCTGGCGCGGGGAGCACCGGGTGGTGGTGTCGGCTTGATGCCGGCGCCATTCGCCGGATAGCCAGCACACTTCACCGGAACAGTTAGCTTACGAACGTCGCCCCCGCGAAGGCGGGGGCCCAAGTTCGATGCGCTGTCGAGATGCGTGCAACTTGGACCCCTGCCTTCGCAGGGGCGACGTGCTTATAGCGGTAGTACTTTCGGCGGCCACTCAGTTCAGCAGTCTGCATGACTTGGTTCAGCCGCCGACGATTAATTCGACTCCTTGATCATCCGCCCCGCCGTCGACTGCAGCGGCCGCGCATTCAGCGGATACAGCCGCGAAAACAGGGCCATCTGCGCCGGCGACGCCTGGCGCGGCTGCTTGAACACCATCCACAGCACACCCTCGGTGCACGGCGGTTCGCTCAAGGACCCCATGTAGGTGAAATACTCGCGCTTTTCCGGCAGCGCATCGGTCGGGTCGATCACGATCGCCGGCGACACGGTCTCGTGCTTTTCCAGCGGCAGGTTGTCCCAGACCGTCTGGATCAGGCCGTGCGGCTGGCCGCGCTCGAGCAGCACGGCGACGATCGCGATCTTGCCGTCGGCGCTCTTGTGCACCATGTGCATGACCATTTCCGTGCCCTTGCCGTTGATCTTTTCCTCGGACGGGCGGTGGAAGTGGAATTGCTGCAGTTCATAGGTCTGGTTGCCGACCGTGATGAAATTGCCGCTGCCGACGTCGACCTGGATCGTGCGGCCATTGTTGACCTCGCTGAACGAGGATGGGTGGTAATCGAAGCTGATCTGTTCCAGGTTGACCTTGATGCCGTCGCGCAGGTCGATCGGCGACTGGCGGTTGCCGGCAGCGCACTTGGCCCAGCCGTCGTTGATCTTCGACCAGTTGGCCGGGCCGAGTTCGCCTTCGTAGGACCAGTCGGTGCCGCGCTTCGGCGCGGCGGCGGCCGTGATCGCCACGGCGGCGGCGGCGACGGCGGCCTGCTCTTCCTGCTTGCGGCGGGCATCGGCCACCTTCCTGGCGCGGGCGGCGGCGCCGGCGCGCGCCTGCTGGCGCTCGCGCAGCTCGGCCAGGCGCTCGGCGATCTTGGCGGACAGCGCGACTTCGGCATCCTCTTCCTTGGCGCTTGCAGCAGGTGCGGCAGGTGCAGCGGCCGGCCCAGCGACTTTGGCATCGGCGGCCGCCACCAGTTTCTTGACCGCGTCGGAAGACGCCGTCTTGGCGCCGGCCGGCATGGAAGCCGACGCCGGTTTCGAGATGGAGGCCGCGAGCTTGGCTGCCGCGGCGCCAGGATCGTTCGCGCTTGCGCTCATGGCGACGCAGCAGCAAGCGAACAGGGCGATCAGGTTACGCATGGGATTCCAGTAATGAAGCAGTCCATGCTTTAACGGGTTGCCGTAGGCAAACTTGAGGGCCGTCCCGCCCCGTAAACGCACAGCGCGCCGTCGATGCGGCGCGCTGGCTGACCTGACAATGTCGAGGTGTTATCGGGTGTTATCGGCTCAACATGCGGCGCCCGAACTTGTAGATGCCGCCCAGCGCCAGCGGCACGATCGCGGCGCCGACGCCGATCAGCACGATCGCGGTCAGGTGGTCGCGGATCACCGGGATATTGCCGAAGAAATAGCCAGCGGTCACCAGGCCGGCGACCCACAGCACGGCGCCGGTGATGTTGAACATCTGGAAGCGGGTATGCGTCATGTCGGACACGCCGGCCACGAACGGGGCAAAGGTACGCACCACCGGCACGAAGCGCGCCAGGATGATGGTCTTGCCGCCATGCTTTTCGAAGAAGTCGTGGGTGCGTTTCAGCGCATCCTTGTTGATCCAGCGGTAGTCATGGGTGAACATGCGCTGGCCGATCGCTTCGCCGATGTGATAGTTCAGGGTATTCCCGGCGACGGCGGCCAGGATCAGGAGCCCCATCAGCAGCGGATAACTCATCTCGCCAGTGGCGCAGAAGGCGCCCGCGATGAACAGCAGGGTGTCGCCGGGGAAGAAGAACAGGACCACCAGGCCGGTCTCGCAAAACACGATGGCGAACAGTACTGCGTAGACATAGATGCCGTACTGGCTGAGCAACATGCCCAGGGTTTTATCGACATGAAGAATCATGTCGAAAAATTGCATGAAATCCATAGTAGTCCTAAACGGTAGCGCAGCATCATACCACCAGTCAGCCCTGCCAAATGGCCGGAAGCACAACTTAAGCAACAGAATCGCGACACCCTGCGGGGGGCCCCGGTTTGCGCTGGCGCACGCCGAGCTATAATGTGCCGGATGAACGCTCCGGTCCCTACCCATCGCCCGATCCAGCAGCTGCCCGATCAGCTGATCTCGCAAATCGCCGCCGGCGAGGTGGTCGAGCGGCCCTCGGCCGTGGTGAAGGAGCTGCTCGAGAATGCGCTCGACGCCGGCGCGACCCAGGTCACGATCCGTCTCGAGGAAGGCGGCGTCAAGCGCATCGCCATCACCGACAACGGCAAGGGCATCCCGCCGGAAGAGCTGCCGCTGGCCCTGGCGCGCCATGCGACCTCCAAGATCGCCTCGCTGGCCGAACTGGAAAACGTGAACACGCTGGGCTTCCGCGGCGAGGCGCTGGCCTCGATCGCCTCGGTGGCGGCGGTATCGATCACCTCGCGCACGGCCAACGCGCCGCATGCCTGGGAAATCGTCGGCTCGCACCTGGGAGTGGTGTCGCCCTCGTCCGGCGCCTTCGGCACCACGATCGACGTGCAGGACCTGTATTTCAACACGCCGGCGCGCCGCAAGTTTTTGAAGTCCGAGCAGACCGAATACGGCCACTGCGCCGAAGTCGTGCGCCGCATCGCGCTGGCGCGGCCCGACGTCTCGTTCAGCCTGACCCACAACGGCCGCACCATCGACCACTGGAACGTCAGCGAAGCCGCCAAGCGCAGCGCCCAGATCCTCGGCAACGATTTCGCCGAGGCGCGCCTGGCGGTCGAGGAAGCCGCCGGCCCGCTGCGCCTGCAGGGCTACGTCGGCTTGCCGACCGCCTCCAAGGCGCGCGCCGACGGCCAGTTCTTCTACGTCAACGGCCGCTTCGTGCGCGACAAGCTGCTGGTGCACGCGGTAAAAGCCGCCTACCAGGACGTGCTGCACGGCGACCGCTTCCCGACCTATGTGCTGGCGCTCGAACTCGACCCGGCGATGGTCGACGTCAACGTGCACCCGTCCAAGATCGAAGTACGCTTCCGCGACAGCCGCGCCGTGCACCAGTTCGTGTTCCACGCGGTGCAGCGCACGCTGGCCCAGACCGCGGCGACCGCCCACGGCAACGCGCCGGCGCCGGTCAGCGCGGCCGAGATCACGGCGTCGCGTACCTCGCTCGACAGCATCCTGGGCCGTGGGCAAGGCGGCAATTTCGGCCTCGGCGGCAGCGTGGGCGGCGGCTCGAACGGCGGCGGCGGTGGCGGCGGTGGCGGCGGTGCGAGCAGCGGCAGCAGCGGCGGCAGCCCGGCCTGGCGCCGTCCGCACGAACAGACGGCGTTCGGCAGCCAGTTGACCTCGACCTTCTCGCCCTCGCCCTTCCCGCCCGGCAGCCGCTGGGATGCGCCGGGCGCCGGTACGCCCACCAGTGCCGGCGTCCCGCAGCGCACCGACAGCTACGGCGCCCTGTTCAAATCGGACCCCGCAGCGGACGCGCCTGCCAGCGGCAGCGCGGTACGCGAAGCCAGCCTGCCGGAGACGGCGCAACCGGCCTCCGATGACGACTTCCCGCTCGGCTTCGCGCTGGCCCAGCTGCACGGCATCTACATCCTGGCCCAGAACCGCAAGGGCCTGGTGCTGGTCGACATGCACGCGGCCCACGAGCGCATCCTGTACGAGCAGATCAAGAACGCGCTCGACGCCCAGGCCGGCGGCGAGCAGATGCAGGTGCAGCAGTTGCTGATCCCGCTGACCTTCTTCGCCGATGCGATCGAGGTCGGCACTGTGCAGGAAAACCAGGACACCCTGCAGGCGCTCGGCTTCGACATCGCCGCGCTGTCGCCGACCACCCTCGCGGTGCGCGCCGTGCCGACGCTGCTGAAGAACGCCGACGCCCAGACGCTGGCGCGCGACGTCCTGCGCGACGTGAGAGAGTATGGCGGCTCGCGCGTGCTGATCGAGCGCCGCAACGAATTGCTCGGCACCCTCGCCTGCCACACGGCGGTGCGCGCCAACCGCATCCTGGCGGTGCCCGAGATGAACGCCCTGCTGCGCCAGATGGAAGCGACCGAACGCGCCGACCAGTGCAACCATGGCCGCCCGACCTGGGTCCAACTCGACATTTCCGCACTCGACAAGTTATTCCTGCGCGGACAGTAAACAATGAATCAACAAGCTAAACCGGTGGCGGTCGCCATCATGGGTCCGACCGCGTCGGGCAAGACCGCCGCCGCCCTCGCCATCGCAAAGGAATACCCGGTCGAGATCATCTCGGTCGACTCGGCCCTGGTCTACCGCGAAATGGACATCGGCACCGCCAAGCCCTCGCCCGAGGAACTGGCCAGCGTGCCGCATCACCTGATCGACATCATCGACCCGCTCGACGCGTATTCGGTCATGCAGTTCCGCGACGATGCGATCCGGCTGGTGGCCGAGATCGCGGCACGCGGCAAGTTGCCGCTGCTGGTCGGCGGCACGATGATGTACTTCAAGGGACTGGCCGACGGCCTGGACGACCTGCCGACCGCGGATGCCGAAGTGCGCGCGCGCATCGACGCCGAAGCCGCACGCATCGGCTGGCCCGGCATGCACGCCAGATTGCAGGCGCTGGATCCGGTCACGGCGGCGCGCCTGGCGCCGAACGATGCCCAGCGCATCAACCGCGCGCTGGAAATCATCGAACTGTCGGGCCAGCCGATGTCGGCATTATTGGCGAAGCGAGACAAGACCGAGCTGCCCTTCGACCTGCTGTCGTTCGCGCTGGAGCCGTCCGAACGCGCCGTGCTGCACCGGCGCATCGCGCAGCGCTTCGACCAGATGCTGGGCAGCAGCGACGACAGCGGCATCGTGGCCGAGGTGGCGCGCCTGCGCGCCCGCGGCGACCTGCACCCGAACCTGCCCTCGATGCGCTGCGTCGGCTACCGCCAGTCCTGGGAATACCTCGACGGCCTGATTGACCGCCCGGCGCTGCGCGAGACCGGCATCATCGCCACGCGCCAGCTCGCCAAGCGCCAGCTGACCTGGCTGCGCTCGATGCCGGCGCGCATCGTGATCGACTGCCTGGGTCCGGATCCGGCGCCGATCATGCTGTCCCATTTGGAAAACACCGAGCCTTGACACCGCCAAGTCCGGACGGCATAATATCTTTCGTTCCGGTGATATAGCTCAGTTGGTTAGAGCATAGCATTCATAATGCTAGGGTCGGTGGTTCAAGTCCACCTATCACCACCAAGATTCAAGCGGAATGGCTTGGCCTTCAAAAGGCTGGGCCATTTTGTTTTAGAAGTTAAGTAGTGCAAGTTAAGCAGTACCAGTTGGTGATATAGCTCAGTTGGTTAGAGCATAGCATTCATAATGCTAGGGTCGGTGGTTCAAGTCCACCTATCACCACCAGAATTCAGCACAGTAATAGTATGAAAGAAGCCACCCGTTCTCGCGAACCGGTGGCTTTTTTTTTCATCTTCCCTCGAACGCACCGCGATAGGCAAACAAGCCCGGCAAGCCACCCGTCATCAGGAACAGCACGCGCGCGCCGGGTGCCAGCCTGCCCTCGCGCGCATCCGCCAGCAAGCCCGCACATGCCTTGCCGCCGTACACCGGATCGATGAGCAGGGCTTCCTGCGTTGCCATGTCGGACAGCGCCGCGTGCATGGCCTCGGTCGGCACGCCGTAGCCGGGCCCCAGCTGGCTGCCGTCGATGTGCACGGCGTCCTCGGCGAGCGCCATCCCGGGCCGCAACAGCGCCAGCGTCTCGGCCGCCAGCCGGCGCGTCGTCTCGCGTGCGTTCTCGACCGGCGCCAGCACGGTGTAGGCGCGCACCCGGCCCGGATCGAGGCCGAGCGCGGCATGGCCGGCGACCAGTCCGGCCTGGGTCCCGCCGCTGCCGTTGGGCAGGACGATGCGCTCGAAGGACAAGCCCGATGCCCGCTCCTGCCTGGCGATCTCCAGGGCCGCCGCCGCATACCCGAGGCAGCCGGTCGGCGACGATCCGCCCAGCGGCGCCAGGTAAACGCGGCGCCCGCGCCGTTCGAGTTCCGCCCGGCGCGCGGCCGCGAAAGCGGCGCCATCGGCACCGGCCGGCAGCGCATGCACGCGCGCGCCGAACAGGCGGTCGAGCAGCACGTTGCCGTTGTGGCGGTAGTCCTCGTCGTCGCGGGCGGTCGAGCGCGTCAACACCAGTTCGCACTGCAGCCCGGCGCGCGCCGCCACCGCTGCGGTCAGGCGCGCATGGTTCGACTGCAGCGCACCGACGGTGATGACGGTATCGGCGCCCTGCGCCAGCGCTTCGCCCAGCAGGAATTCGAGTTTGCGCAGCTTGTTGCCGCCACCGCCAAGCCCGGTCAGGTCGTCGCGCTTGACGTGGATGTCGACACCGAGGCTGCCGCTCAAGCGCACCAGGTGCTGGATCGGCGTGGGCGCATCAAGCAGGCGCTCGCGCGCGAAAGCGGTGAACAGGCTGGCTGACCTTGGCATATGGATGGGTTCCCGATAGTCGCGTTAATTTACATACAATAAGCAAACCAGCATAACAGCGGAGCACGACGCACCATGACCGCCACCCTCGACGAATGGGAAATCACGGGACGCGCACGCACCCACGTGCTGCAATCCTGGCAACCGCGCCTTGCCGCCCAGCCGGCGGCGCTGGACGCCTTCCTGGCGCTGCGCGACGCCGCCCTGCGCGACGGGATCGACCTGCTCCCCTGCGCATCCTGGCGCCCGTTCGAGGCCCAGCTGCGCATCTGGAACCGCAAGTTTGCCGGCGACGCCACCCTGTACGATAGCGACGGCCACCCGCTCGTCCATGCGGCGCTGGCGCCGCAAGCGCTGGTGCACGCCATCCTCGGCTGGTCCGGGCTGCCGGGCGCCACCCGGCGCCACTGGGGCAGCGACATCGACGTCTACGACCGCGCCGCCATGGCGCCGGGCTACCGCCTCAAATTGCTGCCGGAAGAAGCCGCGCCCGGCGGCGTGTTCGCGCGCCTGCACGCCTGGCTCGACGCGCACATCCAGGACTTCGGCTTCTTCCGTCCTTACCGCAGCCACCGTGGCGGCATGTATCCCGAGCCCTGGCACCTGAGCCATGCGGCGTCGGCGCAGCACGCGCTGGCCGCCCTCGACATCGACCTGCTGGCGTGCGTGCTGCGCGAGGCCGACATGCTGGGACGCGAACTGGTGCTCGAGATGCTGCCCGAACTGTGGGCCAGGCACGTGCTGGATACGGACCCGGCTCCTGGCTCCGGCATCACAGGCTGTCCGGCGTGAAGTCGCGGATCCGGCGCACCTCGGCCGCATCCAGTTTCTTGAGCATCGCCACCAGCAGGTCAACTGTCTGGTCGAAGTCCTGGCGGTTGATGATGCCGTTGAACGAGTGGGTGAAACGCACCGGCACGATCATGTTCACGGTCGGCACGCCGCCATTGCTCTTCTGGATCTCGGCCGAGTCGTCGCCGTAGCCCTGCACCAGGTCGAACTGCAGCGGCAGCTTGCGCTCCGCCGCGGTCTGTTTGGTAAAGGCGACCAGCTTGCGGTTCGGCAGCGCCGACGAGTCGTACAGGAAGATGCCGGGACCGGCGCCGAGCCTGACCTGGGTCTCTTCCGGGTGGCCCGGGAACACGTCGCCGGTGATGCCGCCTTCGAGCGCGATGCCCAGGTCGGGCTTGACCACGTCGGACGCCGTGTGGGCGCCGCGCAGGCCGATCTCTTCCTGGGTCGTGATCACCCAGCTGATCTGGTTCGGGTGCGGCTCATTGGCCAGGCGGCGCATCGCCTCGACCACCACCGCGCAGCCGACGCGGTCGTCCCAACCCTTGCCCAAATAATTCTGGCTGCCGTTCATGATTTCGAAAGGCGCGTCCGGCACGATCGGGTCACCCGGTGAGATGCCCAGCGCGCGCACTTCGGCCTCGTTGCGGGCGCCGACATCGAGATACAGGCTGTCGCGCGAGTACGCCTTGGTGCGTTCGTCGGCTGGCACCACGTGGATATCGCGGATGCCGGTGATCGCCTTGACCGGGCCCTTGCTGCCGATGATCACCCAGCGCTTGTCCGGCAATGCCTGGTCCAGCCAGCCGCCCAGCATCTGCATGGTGAGGAAGCCGTTCGGCGTGATGCGGCGGACCATGCCGCCCAGCTCGTCCATGTGGGCGTCGACCATGATCCTCGGGCCGCTCGTACCCTGGGTGGCGATGATCGAGCCCATGCCGTCGTAGCGCAGCGAGCCGGCCAGCGGCTTCATCATGTCGACCAGCACCTTGCGCACCGGTTCCTCGAAGCCCGGGGGGCCGGCGGCGTCGGCGATTTTCTGCAGGGTGTCGACCGTGCGGTCGGCGGCGGCGTGGGCCAGGGAGGTGCTGCTAGCGGAGAGTACGGCAATGGCGATCGCGGAACAGGCGCGGTGGGCAAGTGTCATCCGAGTCTTTCAGTGCTTGGGATTGGAGCCTGGCGCCTGGCTCAATTGGCACTGGCCAGTATAGCCAAAAAAGCATTACAAATATGTATTGTCATTCGCTGAACATGCTGCCGCTTCTCATCGACGTTTCTCGATATCCTTCTCCCTGGTGAAGTACTCGACCAGGAAATCGATGAAGGCCCGCGTCCGCACCGCCTGGTTCCTGCGCTCCAGGTAATACACGAACAAATCCGCCGACGGCAGCGCATAGTCCGGCAACACGATCTTCAGGCGTCCGCTTTCGACGTACCTTGCCAAGTCCCATTCCGAGCGGATCAGGATGCCGTGCCCATCCAGCGCCCAGCCCAGCACGATGTCGCCGTCGTTGCTGGACATGGCGCCGCGTACCTTGACCGACTCGCCCTGCCCGTCCCGCGTAAAACGCCAGATGCCGTAGGCGTCGTCGTTCTGGCGGTGCAGGATGCAGCGATGCGACGCCAGGTCGGCCAGCGTCGCAGGCAGGCCATGCTGTTCCAGGTACAGCGGCGAGGCGCACAGGAAGCGCCGGTTCGACATCACGCGGCGCGCGTTCAGGCGCTGGTCGGGCGGTGCGCCGAAGCGGATCGCCAGGTCGAAGCCCTGCTCCGCCAGGTCGACCGGGCGGTCGGTCACGTCCATCTGCACCTCGATTTCCGGATGGCGCCTGGCAAACGCCGACAGCAGCGGCGCGATCGTGGTGCGGCCGAAGCCGAGCGTCGCGTTGATGCGCAACAGGCCGCGCAGCGTGCTGCCGGCGCCGGCGACTTCGTCTTCCATGGCGCGGATGTCGGCCAGGATGCGGGTCGCGTGCGCCAAATAGGTCTCGCCCTCGCCGGTCAGGCTGATGCGGCGCGTGGTGCGGTTGACCAGGCGCACGCCGAGGCGCGCTTCCAGCTGGGCCAGGCGCTTGGTGGCGGCCGGCGGGGTCAGGTCGAGCGCACGTGCGGCCGCCGCCAGGCTGCCGTGGCGCGCCACCAGCACGAAGAATTCCATCTCGGAAGCCGCATCATTATTCATTTGCAGTAACTAATCAATTCACCATTCGATAATTATAGGCAATAGCGGACGACGTATGCTGATGGCTCCTTAACTGTATTACCCGAGTCCATCATGAGAATCGTCGAGATCCGCGAACAAACCCTCCCCATCAGCTCCCCCATCCGCAACGCCTACATCGACTTCAGCAAGATGACGCTGAGCCTGGTGGCGGTGGTCACCGACGTCATCCGCGACGGCAAGCCGGTGATCGGCTACGGCTTCAATTCGAACGGCCGCTACGGCCAGGGCAAGTTGATGCGCGAACGCTTCATCCCGCGCATCCTGGAAGCCGATCCCGCCTCGCTGCTGGACGACAAGGGCGACAACCTCGACCCGCACCGGGTCTGGGACGCGATGTTCACCAACGAAAAGCCGGGCGGCCATGGCGAGCGCTCGGTGGCCATCGGCACCATCGACATGGCGGTGTGGGATGCGGTGGCCAAGATCGAAGGCAAGCCGCTGTTCCAGCTGCTGGCCGAGCGCTACGGCAACGGCACGCCGGAGCGCAAGGTCTTCGTGTATGCGGCCGGCGGCTATTACTATCCGGGCCAGGACCATGGCAAGCTGAAGGACGAAATGCGCAGCTACATCGACCGCGGCTACACGGTGGTCAAGAAGAAGATCGGCGGCGCGTCGCTCGACGAAGACCTGCGCCGCATCGACAGCATCCTGTCGGTGCTCGGCGATGGCCAGAAGCTGGCGGTGGACGCCAACGGCCGCTTCGACCTCGATACCGCGATCGCCTATGCCAAGGCGCTCTCGCAATACGATCTGTTCTGGTACGAGGAAGCCGGCGACCCGCTCGACTTCGAGCTGCAGGCGACCCTGCGCAACTACTACGACAAGCCGATGGCCACCGGCGAGAACTTGTTTTCGATGCAGGATGCACGCAACCTGGTGCGCTACGGCGGCATGCGCCCGGACCGCGACTGGCTGCAGTTCGACTGCGCCCTGTCGTACGGCCTGGTCGAATACCTGCGCACGCTCGACATGCTGCACCAGCACGGCTGGTCGCGCACGCGCTGCATCCCGCATGGCGGGCACCAGATGTCGCTGAACATCGCGGCCGGCCTCGGCCTGGGCGGCAACGAATCCTACCCGGACCTGTTCCAGCCCTTTGGCGGCTTCCCGGATGGCGTGCAGGTCGAGAACGGCTTCATCACGATGCCAGACCTGCCGGGCATCGGCTTCGAGGGCAAGGCCGACCTGTATGCCGAGATGCGCAAGCTGGCGGGGTAAATCACGGTATCAAGCTGGAGACTCAGGCTTGCGGCTCGCCGACGTCCGCATCCTCGTCCAGCGCGAACTCGCCGCGCTCGTAGGCGGCCAGCACGTCTTCGGCGCGCCGCAGCACGTCTTCCGGGACCAGGATGCCAACGCCGCCCAGCGCCGGCGCCAGCAGCAGGTCGGTCTGGACCAGGTTGGCGTCTGCCAGCACGGCGGGGATGCCGGCGGCGACCAGGCAGCCCTGCGCCAGCCTGGCGTCCATCGGGACCAGGTAGCGCGCGAGTTCGACCTGCGGTACGTTCGATGCGTGGTTCATGGCGGCCTCCGGTTGATGATGCCTGCCATCTTACGCTCATCCGGCATCAGCCAGCGCGCCCCCAGCACCAGCCCGGCGATCACGTAGGCCAGCCCGCCCGGGATCCACATGATCAAGCCGCCCAGCTGCTGGTCTTCCAGCGGCGTGAGGCCGAACAGCGCAGGCCGGTCGCCGTACAGCGGATACCAGACCGTCTCCGACATCGTGAACAGCGCACCCAGCGCGCCGGTGTGCATCATGGTCGTGAACAGGTAGACGATCGAGGCGCCGCGCGAATGGTGGATGCCGTGCTGGCCCAGCACCGCCCACCAGAACAGCAAGGCGCTGAACAGGAAGCTGGCGTGCTGCAGCGCGTGGATGTCGTTGTCGACCAGGCCGGCCTGGAACAGCGCCGGCGCGTGCCATACCCACAGCGCGGCAAAGTGGATCAGCCAGGCGTGCATGGGGCGCGTGATCATGTCCCAGCACCAGGCGAGCCAGCGCCAGCGCGTGGCCTTGCCGACGCCGCCGCGCCATGCCGCCGGCAGCGCCCAGATCCAGACCCCGAACGGCCGCCCCAGCACCATCAGCGGCGCGCTGACGATCATCAGGACTTCGTGCTGCACCATGTGCGCCCAGAAGCCGTAGCTGCCGGCGCTGTCCAGCGGCGAGGCCAGTGCCAGCAACAGCAGCGCCCAGCCGGCGCCGAAGCAGGCGAACTGGCGCAGCAGCGCGGGCCGCGACTGGCGCGCGCGCGGCCACAGGCGCAGCATGCCCTGGACATACCAGATCAGCGACAGCGCCAGGCAGGCGGCGACCCAGGGATCGGCGCCCCAGCTCAGGTAATTGCCATTCACGTCGTGCGCCAGTACCGGCGCTGCCGGCAGCCCCAGCAGCAGGACCGGCAGAATCAGCTTGCGCACGGCGACAACACCCATTGCGGGAACCACATGGCCGCGATCACCAGGCAGGACAGCGCGCCGACCACGCAGGACACCATGGCGATGAAAAAGGGCCGGCGCGCGACGGAATCCTCCGGCAGCGGCGCCGGTGCCTTCTTCCAGTTATGCCGCGCCATCCAGGTGAATGCGAGGCAGACCAGCAGCGTCACGGCCGATACCGCATGCAGCGCCAGCGTGCTCTGGCCCTTGCACGAGGGCGTCACCAGCGCATAGATGACCGACTGGCTGGCCAGCGCCAGCGACGGCGCCAGCAGCAGTGCGGGCCAGTTGGGCAGTTTCATAGGCGCGCGCCCCAGTAGATGACGGCATAGATCGGGATCCAGCTGAGCACCACGAAATACCAGTAGCCGGCGTTCTCGCTGACGTCGACGAAGCGCTTGCCTTCAAGCGGACCGGTGAACATCAGCACCGTCAGCACCAGCGAATCGTAGGCGTCGGTGATCAGGTGGGTCGTGTGCAGGGCCATCAGCATCCAGACAATGGAGCCGTAGGCGTCGCTGTCCCAGTGCGTGTTCAGGGTCTTGAACTCGAGCACGCGCACCGCCAGGAAGGCGACCGACACCAGCATGCACACGCTCATCCACAGCCGCACCTTCTTCAGGTCGAGGCGCTCGGCGGCACGCTTGGCGAAGTGGTTCGGGATCATGCTGGCCACGATGATGCCGGTGTTGACGGTGCCCCATACCAGGTCGGGCGGCAGGCCGCTCATCGGCCAGGCGCCGGCGTGGCTGCGCAGGTAGAAGTAGGACATGATGGCCAGCGCGAACACGGTGCTCTCGATCGCCACCAGGCACATGGTGCCCCACCACATCGGGCTGCGGTGGCCGAAGCCGAAGGTGGGAAGCTTGCTGACGTCGAGCAGCACCTTGTCCTTGTCCTTTTCCTTTTCCTTTTCCAGGGTGCTCATGATTCGACCTCCACATCGTAGGGGCTGATCTCGGAACCGGTGCGCTGCTCGACGATGTCCTTCTTGGGCCAGAACCACCAGGTGGCGCCGGCCGCCACCGGCACCGCAGCCCACACCACGGCCCAGGGCGTGAAGATCGAGCCGACGAACAGGACGGTGGTCGCCAGCGCGGTGACGAAAGGCGCCAGCGACGACGACGGCAGCCACAGGCGGTGATCGAGCTCCGCGTCGGCCACCGAGGTGACCAGGATCTCGCGGTAGTCGTTGGCCAGCCCGGTCACGTGCGAAGGCAGGCGCTTGGGCTCCCACAGCGGGTCGCGCGCATGCACCACCGGCACCATCTCGAAGTTGCCGGCCGGTGGCGGCGACGCGATGCTCCATTCGAGCGTGCCCGCGCCCCACGGGTCGTTGCCGGCCGGCACGCCGTGGCGGCGGCTGCGCAGCACGTTGACGATGAACAGCAGCACGCTGACGGCGATCATGAAGGACCCGACCGTGGCGGCGAAGTTCAGGCTGCCCCACTCCATCGCTGCCGGATAGGTGTAGACGCGGCGCGGCATGCCCTGCAGGCCGAGCACGTGCATCGGGAAGAAGGTCAGGTTGAAGCCGATGAAGAACAGCCAGAAGTTCCAGCGCCCCAGGCTTTCACTCAGCATGCGCCCGGTGAACTTCGGGAACCAGTAATAAAAGGCGCCGAACAGCGGGAACACGGCGCCGCCCATCAGCACGTAATGCAGGTGGGCGACCACGAAGTGACTGTCGTGCAGCTGGGTGTCGAGCGAGACCGAGGCCAGCATCAGGCCGGTCAGGCCGCCGGCCAGCAGGATCACGAAGAAGGCCAGCACGAACAGCATCGGCGTGCGCAGGTTTAGGCGCCCGGTCCACAGCGTCGCGATCCAGCAGAAGATCTGGAGCGCGGTGGGGATCGCGATCATCAGGCTGGCGGCGGTAAAGAAGGTCTTGCCCAGTTCCGGCAGGTTGGTCGCGAACATGTGGTGCACCCACAGGCCGAAGGCCAGGAAGGCGGTGGCGACCACCGACAGCACCATCGCCGGATAGCCGACGATCGGACGGCGCGCAAAAGTGGCGACGATGCTCGAGATGAAGCCCAGCGGCGGGATGAAGATCATGTAGACCTCCGGGTGGCCGAAGAACCAGAACAGGTGCTGCCACAGCAGCGCGTCGCCGCCCTTGAGCGGGTTGAAGAACTGGGTGTTCACCAGGCGGTCGGTAATCAGGGCGGTACTGCCCAGCATCACCGCCGGCATCGAGAACAGCACCATGAAGGAGGTCGCCAGGATGGCCCAGACGAACAGCGGCATGCGGTTCAGCGTCATGCCCGGCGCGCGCATCTTGAGGATGGTGGTGATCAGGACGATCGCTTCCATCAGGCCGGCCATTTCCGTGAAAGTGATCATCTGGGCCCAGATGTCGACCCGCTTGGTCGGCGAGTACTGCAGGCTGGAGAGCGGCACGTAGGCGAACCAGCCGGCATCCGGGCCGACGTTCAGGAAGAAGGCGACGAACAGCATGATCCCGCCCAGCGTGAAGATCCAATAGGCGAACGCGTTCATGCGCGGGAAGGCCACGCTGCGCGCGCCGATCATCAGCGGCACCAGGTAGGTTGCCACCGCCTGCATCACCGGCACCGCGAACAGGAACATCATGGTGCTGCCATGCATGGTGAACAGCTGGCTGTACAGGTCGGCGCCGACGATCTTGCCGTCCGGGCCGGCCAGCTGCAGCCGGATCGCCAGCGCCAGCAGCCCGCCCAGCACGAAGAACACGAAGGTCGTGATCATGAAGCGCAGGCTCATGGTCTTGTGGTTGATGGCCGAGAACCAGCCGATCAGGCCCGGCGGGTCGCGCCAGGTCTGTTCGAGCATCGCAGCATCCTTGGCATCGAGGCGCGGCGCCGTCATTTGAGAGTCTCCAGGTAGGCCAGCAGGTCTTGCAGTTCGTCGGGGCGCATGCGGTTGACCGGCATGTAGACGCCGGGTTTCAGGGTTTGCGGATCGCGGATCCAGCTGGCCAGGTGGCCGGCCTCGTTCGGCAGCATGCCGGCGGCGATGGTCTTGCGTCCGGCCAGGTGGGTCAGGTCGGGGCCCATCGCCGCGGTGGCGCCGGTGCCGTTGATGGTGTGGCAGCGCGCGCAGGAGTGCGCCAGGAACAGGTCGCGTCCGCGGCGCGCGGCATCACCCGCGGGTCCGGGTGCAAGTGCGGGCGCCGGCTGGCGCTGGCGTGCGGCCCAGGCTTCGTACTGCGCGTTCGGCTCGGCCTCGACCAGCAGGGCCATCATCGCGTGTTCGAGACCGCAGAATTCGGCGCACTGGCCGCGGTAGGTGCCCGGCTGGTCGGCACGGAACCGCATGGTGGCGGTACGGCCGGGGATCATGTCGCGCTTGCCGTGCAGGTTGGGCACCCACAGCGTGTGGATCACGTCGTCGCTGCGCAGCGTGACGATGACCGGACGGCCGACCGGGATGTGCAGCTCGTTGGCCGTGGTGAACTGGCGCTGCGCATCGGGATCGAGGTAACGCGCTTCCCACCACCACTGGTGGCCGATCAGTTCGATGTTGACGGCGTCCTGCAGCGGCAGGCGGCCCAGGGCGCGGCTGGTGAAGACGTCGGCCGCGAGCAGCGCAAGCAGCCCGAGGGTGGCGATGCCGGCGGCCCAGGCCACGGTGCGGTGGATGCGGCGCTCGGGCTGCTCCAGCGAACTCAGGTCGGGCGGCGTATGCGCATCGCTGCGCGG
>Ga0308168_1000453_pt1 | contig 49846 bp, 47 predicted proteins | sample PhyCR2_FD_202133 | JGI IMG/M metagenome (GOLD analysis project Ga0308168, IMG submission 202133) | Phyllosphere microbial communities from UC Gill Tract Community Farm, Albany, California, United States - DLSLRC.R2 | ecosystem: Host-associated > Plants > Phyllosphere > Unclassified | place: USA...
CTGAAGTCACATCTGTTAAAGCAGTCGGTCTGAATCAACTCGAAGTGAAATTCTCTGAAGCGGTCGATTCTGCGAAATTCAAAATCGACGGTCAATACGGAGAGAAGTACTTCAAAGTCATCCATTATGGATTTGACAACAAAACTGGTGTCGATCGCCGTGATACAGTCCGTATCATGCTCGATGACAACTATCCAGGTGTCAAAGAAGGTTACTTCGCTGCAGGTAAACACTCGCTTCAAGTCTGGGATACAATGGACTTCGCAGCACTTTCAGATGAAAGCAACATCGGAACGACACAAAACCTCGACTTCACGGTTGCGGCAGATACAGTCAAACCGACAGCCGGCGTCGTCGTTGAGTCACCTGAGCAATTCCGCGTGATGTTCAGCAAAGGCCTCAAAAATGCGAATATCCTTGCACTGCTTGATAACGAACTGAAGTTTGAGCGTTACAACTCGAACACGAAGAAATACGAAGACTTCAGCAAGTATGTCAATGTCACGTCTTATAACAAAGAGACGGGCGAAGCTGTCATCGAGTTGATGAAAGACTGGACGGAAATCTACGATACAGTCAACACGAAAGAAAACTACTATAACGATAAGTTCCGCATCACGCTCGAAAAAGGTGCCATCCAGGCCGAAGCGAACGGTGAGAAGAACGACGCGTTAATCCTTGACCTCAGCTATGAAGGATCGCCGCTCAACACGCCGGACCTGAAGAGTGCTGAAATCAACACGATCGACCGCGTACCAATGACAAACGACTTCGTTGTCATGATGAGCGAGCCGGTGAAAATCCGTGACCTCGATGAGTACAACACGCCACTCATCAATGCGGACGGTATCGTCTTGCCTCCGAAAACGACAGTTGAATTCATCGGTAAGAACAAAGATGGAAAAATCGTTACAATCGACGGATCTGTCGTCAAGTACACGGATACAACGGACAAAAACTTCCAAGTCAAAGCAAACGAGAGCCTGCAAAAACTCGTCGACATGGAAGGGTACGGCGAAGACTGGAAAGTCGTCGTCAAATCATTGTCTGATGATGTCGGTAACACGGTTGCAACAGCGACACATGACTTCAAACTCATGAAAACGCCTGTTAAACCAGTCTTGACACCGTTCGAAATCGTTAAAGTATCAGCGAACGAGAAAAACGAGAAAGACGTCATCCGCGTCAAGTTCACAGAGGGTGTTCAATACTCTGGTATGTACGATGCGACAAGCACAGCGAACTATATCCTGAACGGAAAAGCACTTCCGGTCGGAACAAGCATTTCGCTTGCTGACTCGGATGACAATGTATCAAATGGACTGGATATCGTTAAGATCAAAGTCCCGGCTGGTACACTCAAAACGTTGTCGAACGTCATCGTCGTCAACAAAGATCTTCAGTCATACGACAACTCAGTCTTGACTGGCGGTTACGAGAAAGCAGTTCTTCTCGGATTAAACTAATCTCCTCGAACACCTTTCGTCCAGGAATGGATGAAAGGTGTTTTTTGTATTTTCCTTCTATATAAATAAACGAATGAGGTAAATGATTTACAATATCCCACATTATTCCAAAAATAATGAGTATATAGGTGTATGGACCTAAGACAATTGAAGGAGTGAAGGAATGGAAAAAATCATTACAGGAAGTCTCTTAGCCGGTTTGTTGATGGGATTCAGCATTAACGGGGAAGCAGTTGATCAACAAAAAACCGTCAGTCCAACACAGAAAACCGTCAGTACAAAACAAATTAAACAAGCAAAAGCCTTGCCGACATTTCATGGTAGTTATGCAGGAACACCGATGAAAGGACGATTTGATGAAGACGGATTTGATATCTGGTACATGGATGCAAAAGACTTTGTTCAGGACGGGACCCATCTTGAATTTGATTTGGATTGGGATGTCTATGGCACGATGTTCACAAGTAAAACCGATATTGATGCCGGACGTGTCTACAGTCGATATTTCCAGCGCAATGACGAGACGATGTATTTCCCGCTCAGCTGGAGTGGCCGGCAGTACTTGGTGTTGGAAGGATATCCGGGCGATACATATTCCGTCCCGTTCAGTGTGTCGCGGTACGAACCGATTGATCTGACCGGCAGTTCCTCTGTTAAAGAAAAAGCGAGTACGGCAACGGCCCTCATCGTCCAAACGAAAGCCGGTATGGTACGTGGTAGCAGTATCGGTGCCAAGTCGGTCCAAGCGGTCGCTCCGGAATTACGTCTGGAAAAGTTAACGTATCGTTCAGCGGCGGAAGCAAAAGTAGCGAAACAGAAGTTTGAGCAGTCGAGTACGACGGCGTACGTCGAATACGATACACCGATTCAAGCGTTCGGAGCCGATGCTTTTAAGAAACACCAATGGTCCTTGTTGAACACCGGTCAGAAAAAAGGTCTCAAAGGAGCGGATATCGGTCTGACGGCGATGCAAAAACGGATCGCGAAGAAGAAACAGTCGACGACGCTCGTTGCGGTCATCGATTCCGGTGTCAATCCGAGTTATGCGGATTTCGCCGGGAAAGTCCGGATGGATCTCGGTTACGATTTCGTCAACCGTTCAAAAACCGCATGGGATGATTACGGTCACGGCTCGCATGTCGCCGGTATCATTGCAGCGGGTACGGACAATACGTACGGCATGACAGGCATTAACGCGAAAGCCGCGATTATTCCAATCAAAGTGCTTGATGAGAACGGTGCCGGTTATACATCGGACTTGGTCAGTGGCATCAATTATGCGGTCAAAAAAGGCGCCAAAGTCATCAATCTCAGTCTTGGTGGCGATACATCTTCGAAAGCGGTCGAGTCGGCACTGTCTTATGCGAAAAGTAAAAATGTGTTGATCGTCGCGGCTTCCGGTAATGCCGGCAAAAAAGCATTATCGTATCCGGCCCGTTCGAAATATGTCCTCTCGGTCGGTGCAACAGGCCGGACGGATAAGCGGGCTTCGTTCTCGAACTACGGAACAGGACTTGATCTCGTCGCACCCGGCGTTTCGATTCCAAGTTATCTCGCCGATGGAGAGTTGGCTTTTGCGAGTGGGACGTCAATGGCAGCGCCACACGTCGCAGCAGTCGCCAGCGTCTTGTACAGTCTCAAACCAAGCATCAAGGCAACGGACGTGGAGAATATCCTCAAGAAATCAGCGAAAGACCTGGGTTCGAAAGGATATGATACGACGTATGGTTCCGGGCGTCTGAATGCCGACCAGGCAGCGAGCTATATCAAATGGAACTAAAAGTGGATCCAGTTGATACTGGGTTCGCTTTTTTATTTCGTGGTTAAAAAGCAGAAAAAAATTGCTTTGAACGTAAAAATTAGGTGTTTAGCGTAAAATTTTCCATTATACTGGTTGTATAGGTCAAAAGATGGATGAGGGAGCGGGAAAATGAAAAAATGGATGGCAGGACTGACAGTAGTAGGTCTCCTTGGGACGATGATCCCGATGCAAATAGATGCAGCAGGTACCGGCGCAAAAAAATTACCGACGCTGGACACGAAAACAAAGAAAGCCTACATCAAAGGAAAGTTTGACAGTAAAGGAAAAGCGTTGTTCTACTTTGACACGAAAACCTACCTGACAGGCGGAACCCATCTGAAATTTGCTGCCGACGAGACGGAAGCGGTCACCGTGTATAAGTCACAATCCGATTACAAACGGCAACTCGTCTACGGCCGGTACGATCAAATCACGGATCAGTCACTAGTCTTCCCGCTCAGTTGGAGCGGTCGTCAATACATAGAAATCGAAGGGAAGAAAAATACGTCGTTTGTCGTGCCGTTTAAGCTCGAACGGTTGCAACCGCTTCGGGAGTCGCTTGGTCAATCGAGAACGGTCGCGAAGTCACGCAGCCTCGTCGTCAAGATGACGGGTACGAGCAGCCAAAAACAACAACTGTCCGAGAAGACAGCAGCCGTCAAACACGAAACGATTGACGCCGGTCTCGGACTGGAGAAGTTCACGTACCGGACGGTCATGCAGGCACTGGCGGCGAAACAGCAACTCGCGAAAGCGAGTGGGGTTGCGTACGTCGAGCTCGACAGTCAGATGCACGGACTCGGAGGCGACGTCTTTAAATCGTATCAGTGGTCACTAAACAATACAGGGCAACGCGGTGGCGTCAAAGGCGCCGATATCAACTTCGATGCGATGAAGAAACGGATCGCCGTTAAAAAACAATCGACGGTGCTCGTCGCGGTCATCGATACCGGGATCAATCCGACGTACGCGGACTTTGCCGGACGTGTCCGGATGGACCTCGGTTACGATTTCGTCAACCGCCGTCAACTCGCGATTGATGATCACGGGCACGGCTCGCATGTCGCCGGTATCATTGCGGCGAACAGTAACAATACGTACGGTATGTCCGGCATCAATGCCAAGGCTTCGATCATTCCGATCAAAGTGCTGGAGGAAGACAACTACGGGTTGAACTCGGATATTGCGAAAGGCATTTTACATGCCGTCAAACAAAAAGCCAAAGTCATCAATATCAGCATCGGCGGTGGTTTCTCATCCCGGGCAATTGAAGACGCCCTCGCCTATGCGAAGAAAAAAGGGGTTCTCGTCATTGTCGCTTCCGGGAACGAAGGGCAAAGTAAATTGTCGTATCCGGCCCGGTCCCAGTATGCGTTTTCGGTCGGATCGACGAACCGGTTCGATAAACGGTCGTCCTTCTCAAACTATGGCAAGGGACTGGATTTAGTCGCTCCGGGACAAGACATCCCGAGTTATCTCAGTGACGGCGAATCCGCTTTTTGGAGCGGGACTTCGATGGCAGCCCCTCACGTCGTCGGTGTCGCGAGTCTCCTCTACAGTCTGAAGCCGACGATCAAAGCATCAGAAGTGGAAGCGATTCTCAAAAAATCAGCACAGGATCTTGGTGCCAAAGGATATGATCCGTCATACGGATACGGGCGACTCGATGCGGATAAAGCTGTGCGGTTACTGAAATGAAGAGAGCAGGGACAGTATGAGAGTTTTGAAACAACTGGTGTTGATGCTGGTCATCGGTGTTCTCTGCTTAAGCGGGACACTCGATGGACAAGCGGCATCCAAGGAAGAGCAAAGTGTATTAAAAGACTACCGGTCGTTTAAATTTGGTCTGACACTGACGCAGGTCGCCAAAGTCATGTACGGTCCATCTTACAAACAACATTTGAAACAGACGAATGGAGCGACGGTCTTTAAGAAAAAAGCAGATTGGGCTAAGAATGAACAAGGTCATCGGTCACGGCAATATTCGTTTTATGACCAATCAAAGACGTTACCCCAAGTGACGACGCTTAAATTTTACACAAAGAAGAACAAAACAACATACTACCTCACGGAAAAGACGCTGCAGTTTGTAGCAGATACGACTACTGGTTTACGTGAAAGTACTCGGATGCTCCGACATGTGACACATATTGAGGGAGAAGAAACGGAAGCAGAGCTCGATCAGCTTTTGTCCGGAAAAGGATTGGGCATGGTAGCGCTGCGTTGGTCTTGGAATTATCGTGCTGTTCAAACCAAACAGCAACAAAAAGAGCATGACTACCGGGGACAAGCTAAAATGTATGTCTTTAAAAGTTCGAATCCAAAGAAACAAATCAGTATGACGATGGGATTTGACGACCGAAGCAAGCAGTATAAGTTAGATAACTTTTCTATCTTCCCGATTGAAATGAAGTGAAAAGGAGCAGTCTTTCATGTTAAAAGGAATGTTGAAATACGCTGTCCTGGTGTCGCTCATGACATCAACTCTAGTAATCAATCCTGTCGAGGCGGCGACCAAACAGGAAAAACAAGTTACGACCGCCTTCACGAAATATAAGACAGGAATGACCATTACCGAGTTTGCAAAGCAACGATATGGTAAGACTTATAAAAATCAGTTGACGAAAAAGAACGGACGGACAGTTCTGAAGGAAAAGTCACCGAAGCAAGATACATCTGAGCAGATGGATTTCCTCTATTACATGATTTACGACAAGAAAACAGGTGATTCGAAAAACTATATGACGTTCTTCTTTACGGTCAAACCGAAGGGAAAGGTATACCGCTTAGCTTTAAAGTCACTTGATTTCCGTGGGGAAAATCCGATGGGCGTCCGGCAAAGCGACAAGCAACTGAAAAGAGGAAAACAAATTAAGAATGGTATGACGGAACAGCAACTCGATAAAGTATTGATAGGAGAGGGACTTGGCGACTGGATGACCTGGTCAGTAGCCGATTTCAGTCATACGCTGTCCAAGCGGGACATGGAAAGAATGGGATTGGGTCAAGGGAAAGGACGAGGGAAAGTCTATCTTTTCCGGACCAATCATCCGAACGAGCGGTTGCGAATTGAGATGGCCTTTGATTTAGATAAAAAAAACTATCGCGTCAGTGGCGCTGAGACCTTCTCGAGTGATCAAGAACTAGACTAAACCTTAAATTAAAACAGAAAAGAGCGAATAGACATGACGACAACATTTGGTAAACTTACAATCGCGGCATTAATCGCCGGATCAACACTGATCGCAGGCACAGCAGAAGCAGCAACGAAACAAGAAACAAAGGTAACGACACAATTCAAGACATTAAAAAATGGGATGACGATTGAACAGGCAGCAAAAGTTCTTTACGGAAAAGACTATAAAAAACAATTAACGAAAAAGAACGGAATGACCGTCCTGAAACAAAAAGCAGAGGCGACAAGCACGACGCAAGGTCAAAAGACGACGATTTATAGTTTTTATGACAAAAAGGAAATCGTACCTTCTGATATTACGACGCTGATGTTCATGACAAAGAAAAACAGTTCGGTTTATCGTCTGACATCGAAGTCGCTTGATCTGTTCCGTGACTCTTCGACAGGCGCGCGTGAAAGTAAGATGAAACTTGCAAAAGGCGCGAAAATTAAAACAGGAATGACTGAAAAACAATTGGATGGTGTATTGTCAGGAAAAGGACTAGGGGAATGGACAGGACTCGATTCAATTGATATGACATCTGTCCAAACGAAGCAGGAAATCGATTTAGGACTTGCGATTAAATCAGAGTTTAAAACATATGTCTTCCCGACTTCGACAAAACAGAAAAAATTTGTCATGCTCGAATACAATGCAAAAAAGAAAACGTACGTCGTCTCAAGTCAAATGTCATATTAATCTGGACGAAAGAGTCTGCCAACCGGTAGACTCTTTTTTTCATCTTTTCCCGTTTTTGACAATTCGTCCGTAATTTTCAGTATACTCGACTGTAAGATCGTTTTTGTTTGACCGATAATAACGAGAACTGATGAAGTTACATAACGAATACGTGAGAATGAATAGGAAGGAAAGTGAAAACGTGGAACGTGTCAAAAAAAGAAGGAAAGTCAAAAAACGCTGTACACCGTTAAAAGTGTTACTGTTGATTGCCTTGGTGCTGGTCGTTGGAATCGGAGGGTTTATCGGCTACACGTATTATCAGGTTGATCAAACCGTCAAAAAGATTCAGTCGCCGGTCAAAAATACGGGTGACGAAGTCGTCGAAAAACAAAAACCGGTGTCAGTCTTGTTACTTGGAGTCGATCAACGTCCGGGTGAACGGGGACGGAGTGACTCAATCATGATCATGACGCTCAACCCGACACAAAACGAAAGTCGTTTGATCAGTATCCCACGCGATACGAAAGTCGACATCGTCGGTAAGGGGACAAATGATAAAATCAACCATGCTTATTCGTTCGGCGGACCGGAGATGGCGATTAAAACCGTCGAGAAGTTTCTCGATATTCCAATCAACTACTATGCAGAAATCAATATGGAAGGATTCACCTCATTGGTTGATGCGGTTGGTGGAGTGACTGTCAATAACGATCTAGATTTTAAAGTCGGCGATAAACAGTTCACGGTCGGAAAAATTAACTTAAACGGTGATGAAGCCTTGAAGTATACGCGGATGCGTTATGAAGATCCGCGTGGGGACTTCGGTCGTCAAATGCGTCAACGCCAAGTCATCGAACAAGTCGTCGCCAAGTTATCATCGGATGTTTCTGTCAGTAAGTTCAATGCAATCATGGATGTCGTCGGTAAAAACGCACAAACCAACGTGTCGTTCAAACCGATGCGGACACTTGCCTTTGATTATATGGATGCGTTTAAAAACCAAAAGAATTTAAAGCTTGAAGGAATAGGTGGAAAAGAAGCGGATGGTATTTATTACTGGCATCCGACTGATGATTCACTGGCCCAAACGAAAACTGCATTACGTTACTCGCTTGGTCTAGAGTAAACAAAAGGGACAATCCATTTTCGGATTGTCCCTTTGCGTTTCATCATGTTATAAATTTTGTTCCGCCAAGCGCACTCGGCTGGTACTTGTTTCTGTTTGTTCAAACCGTTGCAGACGGTAAGAATTACTTGTGACAAGACCAGTCGTCTCCGTTTCCAGTTGAAGCGGCGCAAGGGTAGCCAATTCAGCATTTGTGATCGCTGTTTCCGACCAGTCAATCGCGATGACTTTATCGTTTTGGAGTGTAAAGAAATGATTACCGTAGAACAGGTAAGTGTTTACTTCATCAGAAAACGTCCGTTCCGGTGGACCATAAGCACTATTTAAATCTTCGGCAGATTTGCCGATAAGGTCAATGAGCGTCTCAGTAACGAAGCTTGTATCGAGATTATCACCGACCCATGTTAATAACGATTCGTCGGCAATTGCATCTTCTTTCAGTGATTTTGTCGTATCCACCGTTTTGATGTATCCGGTCAATTCGTCCGTCAATTCGATTTTGCTGACGGTATCCGTTGTTTCAAGAATCCGGTATCCATCACCAAAGTCGGCTTCGTAAAGAGTATCGGTTAGACCGGAGTCACTGTAAATGTTCGTGTTACGGGTTTTGACGTAAAGAACGTCAGGTTCTGCTTTCACAGCGGGTGTTTCTTCCTCAGTCTTTTCCTCGGATTTTTCAACCGTCACCGGTTGTTCGACGGATGATTTCGGTTTTGTGTCGGGAGACGCGATGTAATTCGAATAGACATACGTCCCACCGGCGCCGAGGAAGAAACAAAGAAGCAGTAAGGCGATCCATCCCCATGGAATTTTTCGTTTAGAGCGCGGTTCGGGTCTTGTTTTGATTTTCTTTCTGCGTGATGCTTCTGGTTCACGGTGCGTCCGCGATAAGGCTGGAGCAATTTCGATGTCCTCTTTAGGTTCGACAGGACCATCTTCCTCAAGAATCGGACGAGCCACGAGTGTTCCGTAAAAATCAGCTAACGCTTCATGATGTTTGCCGGCTAAAAAAGCTGACCATTCGTCGGCGGTTACTGTATCCTGCTTGAACGGAACAAGTGGTGTCTGGCCTGTCAAACGAATCATCGTATCCGTTAACGATTCTGTCGAAGCAAGGCTTAAACGAATCCGTTCATGAAGGCGACGGATGTCTTCTTCCGAGTGCGATGTATAGTATTGAAGGGCTTGTAGAGAGCGATGCATGAAGATCTTCCTCCTATGTTGATATCCGGAAATTCATGTAAAAAGAAACATGTCATTCTTTATTATACGCAACAAATTTCAAAAAACGTATGGTATTTCCTGAAATTTAATCAACCATTTCCCAATTTTTTGTTATACTGAGTTCTAGTTGATAAAAAAATACACCGTATTAGACAAATAAAGGAGAATAATCAAACCATGAATGAAACGATCAGCTTACAAGAATTATTTTCAATTTTGAGAAAATCGCTTTGGCGGATTCTCGCACTGACCATCGTCGCAGCCGTCATCTCATTTGCCGTCAGTACCTTTTTGATCAAACCGACGTATCAAGCCGGTACGCAAATTTTGGTCACACCGAAAAAACAGGAAAACGATGTGATTGATGCTTCGCAAGTCCAATCGTCCGTCACACTTGTAAATACATACCGTGTCATTATCAAGAGTCCCGCTATCTTAGAAAAAGTTCAAGCAGAAGTCGAAAACGCACCTGACAATATCGGTGCTTTGAACAATATGATTACTGTCGAGAGTGAACAAAATTCACAGGTTATCAACGTCTCTGTCCAAAATACGGATGCTGCCCTTGCATCAAACGTTGCAAACTCCGTTGCGAAAGTCTTTAGTGAAGACATCACGGACCTGATGAACGTCGATAACGTCAAAGTATTATCTGTTTCAGGCATTCCGACTGCTCCGGTCAGCCCAAATATCATCTTGAATACAGCAATCGCCGCAGTGGTTGGCTTCTTATTAGGTGTAGGACTTGCTTTCTTACGTGAAGTACTCGATCGTCGAATTCGCACAGAGGAACAAGTGCAACAAATTCTTGACTTGCCTGTTTTAGGAAGTATCCCGGATATTGACAGCAAAGTCTTCAAGTCATCAGCGAAAGCAACAAAGAGAGAGGCGGCAAAACAATATGGCTAAGAAAAATAAGATGAATAAAGATGCCCGTAATCTGATTACGGTCACTCAACCGAAGTCGCCAATTGCAGAGCAATACCGGACAATCCGGACAAATATCGAATTCATGGCAGTGGATAAAGAGATTCAAGTCATGCTTGTGACATCAGCGACACAAAGTGAAGGGAAGTCGACGACTTCTTCGAATCTCGCGGTCGCATATGCCCAACAAGGAAAAAAGGTCCTGATCATCGATACCGATATGCGTCGTCCAACGGTTCATTATACGTTCCGGGTCGCCAATGGTCTGGGATTATCCAGTTTGCTGACACGACAAGCCGAGCTTGAAAAAGCGATTCTTCCGACAAAAGTCGAAAATTTATCGATCTTGACGGCAGGACCAATCCCGCCGAACCCGGCTGAATTATTATCGTCTAAGGCGATGGAAAACCTCATTTTGAAATTACGGGAAGAATATCATGTCATCATCCTGGATGCACCGCCATTACTTCAAGTGGCCGACAGCCGGATCACGTCTAAATTGACAGATGGTGTCGTCCTTGTCGTCAGCTGTATGACGTCAGATCGTCAACGTGTTTTGAAGGCCAAAGAACAACTCGAACTGGCCGAAGCGAAGATCCTCGGTGTTGTCTTGAACCGTCGGGAACTGACGGATGATTCAGCGTATCAATACTATTATTCCTATGAATAAGGGGTGCCATTATGGTTGATCTTCATTGTCATCTTTTACCGCTGGTCGATGATGGTCCGGCGAGTGTCGAGCAAATGCTACAACTGGCGGAGCAGGCAGCAAGTGAAGGGGTCACACGAATCATTGCGACACCGCACCTGTTTCATCCGCAGTTCGAGACGGAAGACGTCGATGTAAAACTGAATGTCGATGAACTAAACGTCCTGTTCCATCAGCGAAGTATTCCAATCACCGTATATCCGGGACATGAAATTCGTTTGACGGGTGATTTGATTGAAGAAGTTCAAAAGGGTATGGCGTTGCCACTTGCGGATTCACGTTATTTACTGATTGAATTTCCTTCGACCGGAATCCCGTCCTATGCGCGACAAGTGTTTGCCGAATTAATTTCTGACGGCTATGTTCCCGTCATTGCACATCCGGAAAAAAACAAAGCGATCATTCAAAATCCAACGTTACTGTTTGATTTGATTTCAAATGGGGCGATCAGCCAGGTGACCTGTGCAAGTCTGATCGGGAAGTACGGCAAAGATGTCCAACGGTTTGCCGTTGCCTTACTCGAAAACGGACTGGCCCATCTCGTGGCGTCAGACGCCCACCATACCGAAAAGCGCCCGTTCTATTGGGAACAATGCCGAAAACATTTGGAGCATGAATTAGAAGACTGGTTGTACGAAGAAATTTATGAGAACAATGAAGCAGTTCTTCTAAATCAACTCGTGACGATAAATCCTCCAAATCCAGTTGAGAAGAACTGGAAGGGTCAGTGGGTATAAAGGGTTTAATGTGAAGAAAATGTAAAGAGAGTGAAAAGACACTCTCTTTTTTCTATGTTAACGCTTACAATATCAACAATTGGAAAACTTTATGGAATAAACAGCAATGGATGTGTTATCTTAATTTACATAAAGAATGCCAAATTGATTATATTATGGGAATCTGAAATTAGAACTGGGAGTTGATTTCATGAATCGTGTAAAAAAGGCGGTTATTCCAGCTGCTGGACTTGGCACACGTTTTTTACCGGCAACAAAAGCGATGCCGAAGGAAATGTTGCCGATCGTCGATAAGCCGACGATTCAATATATCATCGAAGAAGCGATTGAATCGGGGATTGAAGATATTTTAATTATTACCGGTAAAGGGAAGCGAGCCATCGAGGATCACTTTGATTCGGTTCCGGAACTGGAAGCGAACTTGATTGCGAAAAACAAATCGGAGTTGCTCCATCTCGTCGAAGCGACAACAAACATCAATATCCATTTCATTCGTCAATCAAAGCCAAAAGGTCTTGGAGACGCAATTCTGCAAGCGAAAGCGTTTATTGGAAACGAACCGTTTGTTGTCATGCTGGGTGACGATATTGTTCAAGCAGAGGTACCGTGTACACGCCAATTAATCGAGCAGTATGAGATTACGAACAGTTCAATCATCGGTGTACAACCGGTTGCGGATAAAGATACGCATCGTTACGGGATTGTCGATCCGAGCACAAGCATCTCAGAGAATTTACATAAGGTAAAATCATTTGTTGAAAAACCGGCACCAGGAACAGCACCATCCAACTTAGCAATTTTAGGTCGTTATTTATTGACACCGGAAATTTTTAAATACTTAGAAACACAAGAAGTCGGATCCGGCGGTGAGATTCAATTAACCGATGCGATTACGCGACTCAATGAAATGCAACGGGTCTTTGCCTACGAATTCGACGGAAAGCGTTATGATGTCGGGGAAAAACTGGGTTTCATTCAAACGACACTCGAATTTGCCTTGAAACGCGATGATCTTGGAGACGATGTGGCCAAGATGATGGAAGAATTACTGGCAGAACGAGCAAAAGCATCTTCACTTGTCTAAGTACTTTTCACCAATCATAAATAGAAAGGAGACTGCTTTTTGAAATTCTACTATTATTACCGAACCCTGACGTTAGCTTGTATTGATGCCGTAGCTTTAGGAATCGCGATGGGGTTTACTTATTTTTTCTTATATCCTAAAGAATTGTTTGAACTCATTGATAGTCAGTTGTTATTGCAATCAGCTGCTGTCTTTGCTTTGTTGTTCGTCACATTGGCTTTCTTAATGAAGCTGTACCGTGTCAACTGGAAGTATGCAAGTATTCAGGAGGCACTGACTTTATCGTTGTCACTTGGTGCAAGTTCGATTGGCTTAATGGTCTATCAGAATTTGGTGTTTGGACAAGTGCTCGAACGGATCACAATTCTTAGTTTTTGTATTTCTTTATTATTGCTCGGTGCGATTCGTGTCGCGTTGCGCTTACTTGGAATCGGTCAACATTGGCGCAAATATGCATTACCTCGCCGGATGGTCAAGTCACGTAAACGCACGCTTGTAATTGGAGCTGGTCGAGCCGGACGTTCGTTAGTCCGACAATTGTACGCGTCACCGTTTCATGAGTTAAAGCCTGTTGCTTTTTTGGACGATGATCCTAAAAATATGCATTTCATGATTCAAGGGATTGAAGTTGTTGGAACAACAAAAAATTTAAAATCTGTCATTGAAAAACACCAGATTGAAGCGATTGTCCTTGCAATTCCATCATTAACACAACAACGACGGATTGAACTAATCACGGAAGCGAAAACGCTTTGTAAAAACGTCCAAACGTTGCCAATGATTGAGGAGTTGATTACAGGTAAGGTTTCTGTCAGTGCGATTCGTGATGTCTCGATTGAAGATTTACTTGGTCGTGAGCCGGTCGAACTCGATATTTCAGGAATTAAATCAGAAATTGAAGGACGAACAGTCCTTGTGACCGGAGCGGGTGGATCGATTGGATCAGAAATTTGCCGACAAGTCATTCAATTTAATCCAACAACGATTTTACTACTTGGCCATGGAGAAAACAGTATTTACCTGATTGAACGAGAACTACGTGGACTTCAGTTTCCGATTAACCTAGTCCCGATCATTGCCGACGTTCAAGACCGAACACGACTGGAAGAAGTGTTTGCGACACATAAGCCACAGGTTATTTTCCATGCGGCAGCTCACAAGCATGTGCCTTTAATGGAAGCAAATCCATATGAATCGGTTAAAAACAATGTCTATGGAACAAAAAATGTCGCCGAAGTTGCTGATCTATTCCATGCAGAACGATTTGTCATGATCTCAACCGATAAGGCCGTGAATCCAACGAACGTCATGGGATCCACAAAACGAATTGCTGAAATGGTCGTTCAGGAACTGGGGCGTCGTAGTAAAACGAAATTTGCTGTCGTTCGTTTCGGAAATGTTTTGGGTAGTCGTGGATCGGTAATTCCATTATTTAAATCACAAATTTTAGCAGGTGGACCGGTTACTGTGACCCACCCAGAGATGACACGATTCTTTATGACAATCCCGGAAGCGAGCCGTTTAGTCATTCAAGCCGGTATTTTAGCGGATGGTGGAGAAGTGTTTGTTCTTGATATGGGAGAACCGGTTAAAATTGTGGATCTTGCAAAAAATATGATTGAGCTGAGTGGGTTTACAGAAGACGAAATGCCGATTGTGTTCTCAGGGATTCGACCTGGAGAGAAGATGTATGAAGAACTTCTCAAAGACGGCGAAGTGGACCCGGAAGCGATTTATCCAAAAATCTTCGTTGGTCGAACGCGACAAAAAGAACCGGTCATAAACATTTTAAATTTAGTTGATCGATATAAGAATACACCACTGCAACTAAGAATGGTCTTACTTGATATTGCGAACGATGTAGTTGTGCGTGAAGAGAATTTAGTTTAATAAACCGTCTGTAAAGAGGAGGAATGAAATTTGAGTTACTTAAAAATCAAACGTCCCCTTGGATTTTCGATTGCTTTTGTCGCTTGTTTAGTATTAATTCCTGTTTTTATCCTAATAATGGCTGCAATTAAGATCGAATCACGAGGACCAGTGTTTTTTAAGCAAAAACGAGTTGGTCTAAATAAAAATCATTTTAACATTCTAAAATTCCGAACGATGTATATTGAAACACCAAATGATACTCCAACACATTTGTTAGCAGATCCAGATGTATACATTACACGTGTTGGAAAAATTTTGCGTAAAACCAGCTTAGATGAATTACCTCAATTGTTTAATATCCTAAAAGGAGAAATGGCGTTTGTCGGACCACGTCCAGCTTTATGGAATCAATACGACTTAATCGATGAACGTGATAAGTATCAAGCAAACAATACATTACCCGGTTTAACAGGATGGGCACAAATCAATGGTCGTGATGAATTACCGATTGAACTTAAGGCAAAGCTTGATGGAGAGTATATTCAGCGAATGGGAATTTTGATGGATACACGTTGTTTCATTGCAACAATCTTTAGTGTTTTAAAAAGCGATGGAGTAGTTGAAGGTGGTACAGGAAAGATTACTGTAAAAGAAGTTGCAAGTACGAAGGAGTAAACAACGATGAAAAAAGTGCTTGTTACAGGTGAGAATGGTTATATAGGAAAGAAATTTAAAGAATGGGTTCAGTCAGGCAATAAAGAAATTGAGCTGAGCTATATTTCGGTAAGAGGAGAAGAATGGCGCAAAATTGATTTTAGCACTTACGATACTGTTTTACATCTTGCAGGTATAGCACATGTTTCTCGTAATCCAAAACTTAAGGAATTGTATTATAAAATCAATAGAGACTTGACAATCAAATTAGCTAAAAAAGCAAAAAAAGAAAATGTAAAACAGTTTATTTTTATGAGCAGCATTATTGTTTACGGATTAGATAATAAAATTGGTGATTATAGTAGCATCAATGAAAATACAGTCCCTACTCCAGCAGACTTTTATGGAGATAGTAAGTTACAAGCAGACCTAAAAATCCAATCAATGAACAGTACAGATTTTAAAACTGCAGTAGTTCGAACACCTGTTGTATATGGACCTGGATGTAAAGGTAACTTTAAAAAATTAATAAAACTATCGGAAATTACACCTGTTTTCATTGATTTAGATAATAAAAGAAGCATGATTTATATTGATAATTTAAGCAGTTTAATTGAACAAATAATTATCAATAATAGATCAGGTTTATTTTATCCTCAAAATGCAGACTATGTAAGTACAAAACAAATCATTGAAGTTGCTGCAAAATCTAGTGGACGAAAAATCTATTTTACTTCATCGTTTAACTTTTTAATAAAGTTAGCTAGTAAAAGAATTAGTATTGTTAATAAAATATTTGGTAATAAAATATACGATAAAAACCTTTCAAGATCTAATGAATATCAAATTTGTGATTTTGAGACATCAATACAAAAAAGTATTGTTAATAGATAGGTGAGGATGAATAACTATGAAGAAAAAAAAAGTTATGCTGCTTGGGAATCATGCATTTGTTATCTATAACTTTAGAAAAGAATTGATTAAACAGTTATTAAAGGACGGATATGAAGTTTATTTGTCTATGCCTTATGATGACGACAAAGTCCCTAAAATGATAGAATGGGGCTGTAAATTTATTGAAACAAATGTTGATCGTAGAGGAACTAATCCTTTCAGTGATTTTAAATTAGTACAACATTATTTAAAAATCATTCGAAAGTACTCTCCAGATATAGTGTTGACTTATACTATAAAACCTAATCTTTATGGAGGCATTGCATGTTCATTGCTTCATGTCCCCTACATATCTAATATTACTGGCTTAGGTAGCGGCTTTAAAAAAGATGGTCTATTAAAGTACTTTTTAACTTTTTTATACAAAATAGGGTTAAAAAAATCAAGAAAAATTTTTTTGCAAAATAAAAATGATGAAAAGACATTAATACAAAGCAATGTTGTAAAAAAGTCTTCTAATAATTACGAAATTCTTCCCGGGTCTGGAGTAAATTTATTAGAATACAAAAAAAAAGATTTACCATCTAATGATCAAATAGCCTTTATTTTTATAGGCAGAATTATGAAAGACAAAGGTATAAATGAATATTTAAAAGCTTCGGAGATTATAAAGAAGAAATTTGGAGAGAAAGTTAGATTTGATGTTGTGGGATTTGTCGAAAAAACTGATAAAGAATTATTAAATAAATTAACACAATTAAATGATAAAAATATTATAAGCTATTTAGATTATCAAAGTGATGTAAAACCGTACTTGAGTGCTGTTCACTGTCTAATTCAACCTTCACATGGTGGTGAGGGACTATCTAATGTTTTATTAGAAGCGGCTGCTATGGGAAGGATTTTAATCGCATCGAATATTCCTGGATGCAAAGAGGTAATTGATTCAGAATATAATGGGTATCTATTCGAAGCAAAAAATCATCTTTCTTTAGTAGAACAAATAATAAAAGTTATTGAAGTTAGTGATATTCAAAGAGATTCGATGAGTATTTATTCAAGAAAAAAAGTAGAAAATGAATTTAATAGAGATATAGTTGTAAATAAGTATCTAAAAGAAATAATAAATGTAATAGGGGTTAATTATGAAAAACAAGAGAAAATTATTAGTAATTACTAGAAGTGAGTGGGTTAATAGTAACAGTACAGGTAATACTATGACTAATTTCTTTGATAAGAACGAACATTTTGAGATAAATAACTTATATTTTAGAGATGCACCTCCTAAAAATGAAATTGTAAATAAATATTTTTCAATATCTGAATTTCAAATCCTAAAAAAGATAATAAATTTTAAATTTAATATAGGTCGTAGTTTTGAAATTTCAAGTTCAAGAAATGAAATTAATGAGGATAATACAAAAGAAAAATATTTATATAGTAAATTGAGAAGGAAATCTGATAAATTTAGCTTTGAATACATAGCTAGAGAAATGTTGTGGAAAACAAATTTATGGAAAAATAAAAATTTAGCTAACTTTTTGCGTGAAGAAAAGCCAGAGGTTATTTTCTCAACAGTATTTAAATTCCCTTATGCTCACCTTGTTTTGAGATTTATAATAAAACAAACAGGAGCTAAACTTGTTTTATTTCACTCAGATGATTATTTTTATGAAAATTCCAATGAAGGGATACTTATGCGTTTAGTCAGAAAGAGTGAACAAAAAAATATTTTAAAAACTATGGAAGTAGCTGATTTAAATTACTGTATTTCACAAGAGCAATTAATTAATTATAAAAAATATACTAAAAAACCTTTAAAACTATTATATAAAGGTGCAGATTTTGAAAAAAATCCTGTTCTTAAAGAGATACGCAAAACTAGTCCTATTATAATAACCTATATAGGATCTTTACAGTATGGAAGATGGGTTACGATTGGAGAATTATCAAGAGCGATTAAATCAATAAATAAAAAATATGATAAAGAAGTTATAAAGTTAGATGTGTATTCTCAATATGAACCTACAGAAGAGGAGTTAAATCATATAACACAAGGTGGATATACAAACTATTTAGGTAAGTTAGATAGTGATAGTGTACCTGATAAACTTTCATTATCAAATATAGTTTTACATGTAGAGTCATTCAATAAGCAAGAAAAAGAAAGAACAAAATTATCATTTTCTACAAAAATAGTTGATTGTTTAAATTCAGGTAATTGTGTTTTAGCAATTGGAGATTCTAAAGCAGCTAGTATTAATTATCTTAAAGTAAATGATGCGGGCATCGTAATAAATAGTGTTAATGAAATTGAGTCTACCTTAATTGAACTTATAAAAAATCCTGAAGAAATAATCGCATATTCTCATAAATCTTGGGAATTAGGTAAAAAAAATCATGATTTAAATAAAATCAGATCAGATTTAAATATGGATTTATTATCAGTTCTAAAGGAGAAGTAAAAAATATGAAAATTTTGCATATTAACGCAGTTAATAAGATCAGAAGTACAGGAAGAATGATTGAGGAAATGAACACATATTTAAGCGATTATAATGTGGAATCTGTTGTAGCTTATTCAGTAGGTCCTCATGATGATAAAAGTTACAGAATTAATAACATTATTGATGCTAAAGTACATGCGATGTTGTCTAGAATCACTGGAAAACAAGGCTATTTTTCTAAAAAAAGTACAGGGAAATTAATAGAATACATTAGAAGATTTCAACCAGATATTATACATTTGCATAATTTGCACTCTAATTACATTAACGTACCGGAGTTATTAAATTTCATTTCAAAAGATAATATTCCTTTGGTGTTAACTTTACATGATTGTTGGTTTTTTACAGGTAAATGTACTCACTACTTTGATGAAAAATGCTATAAATGGCAAACGATCTGTAATAAATGCCCTCAATTAAAAAAAGATAATAAAAGTATTTTTTTTGATAAAACTGAAAAAATGTTCTTAGACAAAAAGAAATTATTTTCTAATATAAATAACCTTTATGTCATTGGTGTATCAAAATGGATTACAGATGAAGCGAAAAAATCACCGATATTACAAAAAGCCAATGTAATCAAAACAGTTCATAATTGGGTAGATACAAATAAGTTTTGCTATAGAGAATTAAAAGTATCAGAAAAAATAAAATTTGATGGGTATGACAAAATTATTTTAGGTGTAGCATCGAATTGGTCGAAAAGTAAAGGAATAGATAGATTCATTTCTTTATCTAAAAGACTGAAAAAAAATGAATGTATTGTATTAATAGGTAATATTAATCAAGATCAAGATTTACCTAAAAATGTTATTAATATTAAAGAAACTCATGATGAAAATGAGTTAATAAAATATTATTTAAGTGCTGATGTATTTGTAAATTTCTCGTCACAAGAATCTTTTGGAAAAGTTACAGTAGAAGCTCTTGCTTGTGGACTACCGGCTATTGTAGGAGATAGTACAGCTAATCCTGAGATTATTAACTCTTCATGTGGTTATATTTTAAATAATTATGAAGAAGAAAAGGTAATAAAACTACTTGATAACATATTTATTAATGGGAGAGAATATTATAAAGATAACTGTATAAAATTTGTTCAAAAAAACTTTAATTTAGAAAAACAAATAAATAAATACTTTAAGTTTTATGAGGGAATTTTAAAAAAGGAGATTTGAATGTTATTTTCGATAGGATTAATTACTGGAGTTTTTTTAATATCTATAATGCCATTTCCGAGTAAAAGCATTAAGATCTTTACTATTGCATTTTTTTTATTTTTCATTTCAATTTGTAGAAGTTTTTATTTTACTACAGATGCTATATATTATGTAGAAAAATATGAATTACTTCGTTATAAAAGCTTAAATAGTTTTTGGACAGAATTGATTTCTGATAATGGGAAAGATCCTTTTTTCTATTTTTCTTCTAAAATTATAAGCGATTTAGGTTTTTCTGCAAGAGCATGGTTAGCATTGATATCGTTTTTCTTTCTACTAGCTATTAGTTATTTAATACATAGTTACTCTAAAAAAGTTTTTTTTAGTTTTTTTATTTTTATAACACTAGGTTATTTTTATTTCTCCTTAACGGGGTTAAGACAAACAATAGCTATTTCAATTTTTATATTAGCTATTTTAAAAATTCTAGATAGAAAAAATATACAAGCTATTTTTTTAATTGTTCTGGCCTCAATGTTTCACTCGTCAGCATTGGTAACTCTATTAATTTTTATTATTAAAAATATAAAAAATAAAATTATAATTTTTAGTTTCTTGTCTAGTAGTTTTATTTTTTCACTATTTTATGGGGATAAAATAAAAAGTTTACTTCAAAATACGATTGATAATATATCAGTTCAAGATAGCATATATAGATCGACTACACTATCTTATACAGGATTTTTAATTCAATTGAGTATCTATTTGTTTTGTCTAATATTATTAAATAAAAAAAAGAATATTGATAATAAGATAAATATATTATTAAATATTTCTTTACTTGGAGTAATGTTTAGTATGTTTTCACCTGTAGTAGCTGAATTTTTTAGAATAAGCCTCTATTTTAATATGATTAATATTGTTTTAATACCCATAGCAATTCAGGAAATTACTAATCAAAAATTAAAGTATCTACTAACTTTAATAATAATGATATTTTTATTTATTTACTTTGTTGATAGTGCAGAATTTTTTGACTATCAATTTTATTGGGAGGTTGGAAGATGACTAAACAATTATACTATGTAGGATTTTATGATATGCATGATTCTTCAGAGAATAGAATCAATTCAGTGGCAGCAGTAAATAAAATGAACTATATTGCATCTACATTTGTCGAAAAAGATTTTCATGTAAATATTCTTTCAGCAAGCTATACTCTCGATCAAAAAACATACAAAAAAAACACACGAAAAATTGCTCCTAAAATAAATGTTACGAGGTTTTTTACTTTAGGATGGACTAATAAATTTTATAAAATTATTAGCCTCCTTAATATAAATATCTCTATCATAATTAATCTATTAAAAAATATGAAAAAGGGCGATAAAATTATTGTTTATCATTCTTTAGATTTAATGTTTACAACCATATTAATTAAAATTTTATTTAAAAAAAGTGTGATTTTGGAATTAGAAGAAGTTTACAGTGAAGTTAAAAAAGTGAATAGTGTGATTAAATTTGTAGAAGGAAAAGTAATAAAAATAAATGAAAATTTTATTTTACCGACAAAGAAATTAGCTGAAATAGTTCCTGATTATAGCAAATTTGTGGTTGTTCATGGTATTTATAAACAAAAAAAAATCACTGAAGAATTATCTTTCAATGATAAAAAGATTCATATTGTTTATGCTGGAACATTTGACGAAACAAAAGGTGTACTCGACTTTATAAACGCTGCAAAATATCTAGATAAAAATTATGAATTACACGTATTAGGATTTGGCAGTAAAAAAGAAATAGAAAATATTAAAAATACTATAGAAATTGTAAATTCAAATTCAGAGTGCTTAGTAATATTTGAAGGTTTAAAGAAAGACAAGGATTTTGATTATTTTTTACAAAAATGTAATTTAGGTATTAGTCCTCAAGATGTAAATGCATTATATAATAGTACATCGTTTCCTTCGAAGATTCTCACGTATTTATCTAACGGATTAAGAGTACTCACTATTTCGGTCGACACTATCAAAGAATCTGACGTTGGAAAAACTCTCTATTATTATCATGATAACGATCCAAAATGTATTGCTGAAGAAATTAGATCTATTGATTTTAATATTTTGTACGACTCTAAAGAAATTCTCAATAAATTAGATAGAAAATTCAACTTACAATTAAATGAAATAATAAAAAATTAGAAAAAAAGAAGTATAGGAGTTGAATACATTATATGATCACTAAAATATTTATTAAGCTATTAAAATTTAATAGAATCATTAATCTAAAAATCAAAAAAAAAACTATGATACATTGGAGTGTTAATTTCGATAAAAACACTAAATTTGAAGGTTCAAATGAAGTATATAATAATTCAACAATTTTAAATTCTGATATTGGATATGCTTCTTATATTTCTAGTGATTGTATACTTGTCAATACAAAAATAGGACGTTTTTGTTCAATTGCAGATAATGTGAAAATAATTGCAGGCAATCATCCTACAAAAGAATATATTTCCACACACCCCTTATTTTATTCTAAATTTTCTAAGGGTAAATTGAAATTTAAGGTAAAAGAAGAATTTAATGAATATTCTTTTGCGGATGGTTCTTCGAGATTGGTTGTGATTGGTAATGATGTTTGGATTGGATCTCATTCTTTAATAATGAATGGAGTTACTATAGGTGATGGGGCAATAATTGCAGCTGGATCAGTAGTAACAAAAAATGTTCCATCATTTTCAATAGTAGGTGGAGTTCCAGCAAAATTAATTAGGTACAGATTTAGTAAGGAAGAAATAGAGAACATTACAACATTAAAGTGGTGGGAAAAAGATTTTAAATGGATAGAGAAAAATGCGTACTACTTTAATAGCATAGACAACATAAAAAAAATGTTAAGCAAGGAAGTCTAAGTTTCTTATGAAAAAAAATAATTTTAATTTGAAAAATAGGCAACTGTTTTTAGGTTCTTCTCTTATGTTATTAATAAAAGGATTATCAATAATTGTTTCTTTAATAACTTTACCTTTATATTTGAATTTTATTAGTGATCAGTCTTTATTAGGAATATGGTTCACGATAGTATCAGTTCTCACATGGATATTAACATTTGATATGGGATTAGGAAACGGTTTAAGGAACAAGCTTACTATTTCTTTAAGCAAAAATGATTTTGAAACTTCTAAATCATATATTTCTTCTGCTTATATTACTATTTTGGGTGTAATTATTTTGATATTTCCAGCGGGATTCTTCTTAATAAACAATCTTAACTGGAATAATATTTTAAATATATCTAATCAAGTAATTGATGTTAAAAGTCTCGAAAATTTAATTACAATTATGTTTATAAGTATTAGCATACAGTTTTTTTTGAAAACTATAACTTCAATTTTTTATGCACTACAAAAATCTTTTATTCCGAGTTTTTTGACACTGTGTTCTAGTGTATCAATTCTTATAATGGTGAGCATACTAAACCATTTTAAAAATGATTCAGAAACAAATTTAGTATATCTTTCTTATATAAATTTAGTTTGTACAAATTTACCATTAGCTATAGCCACAATTTATATATTTTTCACGAAAAAATATCTTACACCTAGCATTACTAATTTTAATAGATTAAAAGCCATCGAAATAATTAGTTTAGGAGGAGTATTTTTTTGGATACAAATAATGACTTTAATAATTTTTAATACTAATGAAATTCTTATTAGTTATTTAGCTAGTCCTAAATACGTTGTAGAGTATCAAATTTATAATAAATTTTTTATATTATTAGGTACGTTATTTAATATAGCATTGACTCCATTATGGTCATCGATTACAGCTGCAAAAGTAGAAGGTGATTTTGATTGGATTAGAAAAATATATAAGAAGATAATAAATATTTCTTATGTTGCTTTCTTAATTCAAGCTTTGATTGTAATTTTATTACCTCATATAGTTCAAATTTGGATTCCTAATTCAGATATAACAATTAATTATAAATTTGCAATTATTTTTGCGATAGCTGGTTGCTTAAATATTTGGGTAGGTATACATGCAACTATAGTCAATGGTCTTGGAGAGTTAAAAGTTTCAGTGATCTTTTTGACAATAGGAGCTTTGTTAAATCCACTCTTAGCAGTTTATTTAAATAATCTACATCCAGGATGGATCATCATAATAATTGCGAATTGTATTTCATTATTACCTTTTGCAATTGTTCAGCCATTAGTCTTGAATAAAATTTTAAGAAAAAACCAAAATGAAATGAGGAAGAAAAATGTTCAGTAAAAAAACATTATTAATTACAGGTGGTACAGGGTCTTTTGGAAACGCAGTTATGGAAAGATTTTTAGAAACCGATATAAAAGAAATAAGAATATTTTCTAGAGATGAAAAAAAACAAGATGATATGAGAAAGAAATATAGCAATGAAAAATTGAAATTTTATATTGGTGATGTTAGAGATGCGAATAGCATTAAAAATGCAATGTTTGGAGTTGATTATGTTTTCCATGCAGCTGCCTTAAAACAAGTTCCTTCATGTGAATTTTTCCCACTTGAGGCTGTTAAAACTAATGTACTAGGAACAGAAAATGTACTTAACGCTGCTATTGAATCTAGGGTTAAAAAAGTTATTTGCTTATCTACAGATAAAGCAGCATACCCAATAAATGCTATGGGAATCTCAAAAGCAATGATGGAAAAAGTATTTGTTGCGAAGGCTAAAGCAGTAGCGGATTCAGATACATTAATTTGTGGGACTAGATATGGAAATGTAATGGCATCACGTGGATCTGTAATTCCTTTATTTATTAATCAAATTAAAAAAGGGGAAGCATTGACGATTACAGATCCATTAATGACTCGGTTTTTAATGAACTTAGAGGAAGCAGTTGAATTAGTTATTTTTGCATTTAATAATGCTAAAGCTGGAGACATTATGGTTCAAAAGTCTCCAGCATCTACAATTGGAGAATTGGCAATTGCTTTAAAGGAATTATTTGATGCTGATAATGAAATTAAAGTAATCGGAACACGTCACGGAGAAAAGTCTTATGAAACGCTTTTAACTAAGGAAGAACATGTAGTAGCAGAAGATATGGGTGGATTTTATAAAGTTCCAGCAGATGTAAGAGATTTAAACTATGATAAATATTTTGTAGATGGTGATGAGCGTTTATCTTCTGAAGAAGAGTACAATTCTAACAATACTGACCGATTATCAATCGATCAAATAAAGTCAAGACTTTTAGAATTAGATTATGTACAAAAGGAATTAAATAATTGGGTGAAAGCATGAAAATATTAATTACTGGCTCTAATGGTTTTGTTGCTAAAAATTTGATTGCTGAGTTAAAGAATAGAGGATACGACGATTTATTAATCATTGATAAGAGCTCATCAGACGACGAATTGCATAAATACTGTAAGGAAGCAAATTATGTATTTCATTTAGCTGGTGTTAATCGGCCTTTAGAAGTTAAAGAATTTAAAAGTGGAAATGTAGAGTTTACAGAAAAACTTTTAAATTCTTTAGAATCAACAAATAATAAATGCACTGTTATGTACGCATCTTCTATTCAAGCATTATCAGATAATGCCTATGGGAAAAGTAAATTAGATGCTGAAAAAGTTTTGACGGATTATGCTGACAGAAACAAGAGCAATTTCCACATTTTTAGATTACCAAATATTTTTGGGAAGTGGTCTAAGCCAAATTATAATAGTGTTATCGCTACATTTTGTCATAACGTTTCTCGTGATATACCAATTAAAATAACAGATGAAAATGTTGTTATTAAGTTAGTCTATATTGATGATTTAATTGATATTTTGATTGAAAAAATGTTAGATGCTAGTGCTCAAAGTGAAGTAATCACTTTAAAAAAATTTTATGAAAAGTCGTTAGGCGAGATTGCAAGACTGATTGGGCAATTCAAGATCTATAAAGATAACTACTATATTAACTCAACAAATGATTCTTTTGAAAAAAAACTATATAGTACGTATTTGAGTTATATGCCTGTAAGTGAATTGAATACAACTGCAAAAATGAATAAAGATGAAAGAGGATCTTTTACAGAGTTGTTCAAAACTTTAGATAGAGGCCAAGTTTCTGTCAATGTATCAAAACCAGGGATTACGAAGGGAAATCATTGGCACCATACTAAGAATGAGAAATTTGTAGTAGTCAGTGGTGAAGGCATAATTCGTTTCAGAAAATATGGAGATCATGAAATCATAAAATATAATGTTTCAGGTGAAAAAATTGAAATTATTGATATTCCAGTTGGCTATACACATAATATCGAAAATATAGGTTCAAGTGATTTAATAACAATTATGTGGGTCAATGAAATATTTGATATTAATAGACCAGATACATATTTTTTGGAGGTTTAAGTAGATGAAAAAAATAAAAGTAATGACTGTAATAGGAACTAGACCAGAAATCATTAGATTATCAGCAGTTATGAACAAACTAGACAGTTCAGAATCTATAGAACATATTTTGGTCCATACTGGACAAAATTACGATTACGAACTTAACGAAGTGTTTTTTGAAGATTTTAAACTCAAAAAACCAAATTACTTTTTATCATCAGCTACAGGAAATGCAACTGAAACTATTGGTAATATATTGGTGTCAATCGATCCGATTTTGGAAAAAGAAAATCCAGATGCCTTATTAGTGCTAGGAGATACAAATAGTTGCTTGAGTGTTTTAGCAGCAAAAAGAAGAAAAATACCTATCTTTCACATGGAAGCAGGTAACAGATGTTTTGATCAACGTGTTCCCGAAGAAACAAATCGGAAAATAGTTGATCACGTGTCAGACATTAACTTAACTTATAGTGATATTGCACGTGAATATTTGTTACGAGAAGGTCTTCCTGCTGATCGAATTATAAAAACAGGTAGTCCTATGTTCGAAGTTCTCAATTCACGTAAGAAAGACATTGAAATGTCTACAATTTTACATGATTTGAACTTACAGCCTGAATCATATTTTGTAGTTTCAGCTCATAGAGAAGAAAACGTTACCTCAGAAACTAATTTAAAAGATTTAGCAGAGAGTCTAAATGAAATAGCTGAAGAATATGATTTTCCTATTATTGTTAGTACACACCCACGAACAAGAAATATGCTTGAGAAATATGAGATAACTTTTAACTCGAAAATCCGTTTGTTATCACCTTTAGGTTTTAATGATTACATTGCACTACAAAAAAATGCGAAAGCTGTTTTAAGCGATAGCGGAACCATTAACGAAGAAGCATCTATACTTCAACTAAAAGCTCTAAATATTCGAAAATCACATGAGCGTCCAGAAGCTATGGAAGAAGCAATTACTATGATGACAGGATTAAAAAAAGATCGAATTTTACCAGCTCTCCGAATTCTTGAAAATCAACAAATACAAGATTTGCTACCAGTCCAAAATTATACACATCCAAATGTATCAGAGAAAGTGCTAAGAATAATTGTTTCGTATATTAACTATATTAATGAGAACGTTTGGAAAAAAACTTTATAAAAATATAAAGGATGTTAACTTTGATTAAAAATAACTTAATAATTGTTACTGGAGCAGCAGGTTTTATTGGTGTGCATTTATCAAATCAGTTAACGAATCATGGTTATAGCGTAATAGGTTTGGATAATATGAATACTTACTACGACTTAAATTTAAAAAAAGACCGACTAGCTCAGCTAAACGATAATAAAAATTTTACATTTGTTGAATGTGATTTAACAGATCGAGAGCGTATCAATAAAATTTTTGAAGAACATCGACCGATAGTTGTCATTAATTTGGCAGCTCAAGCAGGAGTTCGGTACTCCATTGAGAATCCTTATGCCTATTTAGATTCCAATCTAACCGGATTCCTTAATATCTTAGAGGCTTGTCGGAACTATCCAGTCGATCATTTACTGTATGCCTCGTCTAGTTCTGTATACGGTGGGAACAAGGTCGCACCGTTCTCTACCAATCATAATGTCGATCATCCAGTCAGTCTTTATGCTGCGACTAAAAAATCAAATGAATTGATGGCACATACATATAGTCATCTCTACAATATCCCAACGACAGGACTTCGATTCTTTACGGTATATGGTCCATGGGGGCGTCCAGATATGGCCTATTTCTCCTTTACGAAAGATATCATTGAGGGGAATCCAATTAAAGTGTTTAATCATGGGAAAATGGAACGTGACTTCACCTACATCGATGATATTGTAGAAGGAATCGTCAAACTCATTCCACTTGCACCAGAAAAGAATTCGGATTGGGATGAAAGTGTCGACGAACTGGGTGCGAGTTTTGCCCCTTATCGTGTTTATAATATTGGAAATAACAGCCCTGTCCCATTAATGAAGTTCATTAATGTGTTGGAAGAAAAAATCGGTAAAGAAGCGAATAAGCAGTACATGGATATGCAGCCAGGTGATGTTCTTCGCACTTACGCAGATGTCTCCGAACTCGAGCGTGATATTGACTTTAAACCGAGTACAAGTATTGAAGACGGTCTTGGTAAATTCGTTGACTGGTATAAAGAGTACTACAACGTCAAATTATAAGAAAGGAGAGACTTAAAATGAAAATTACAGTAGCAGGAACGGGATATGTCGGTCTTTCGATGGCGGTTTTACTCGCCCAGCATAATGAAGTCACATCGATTGATATCATTAAAGAACGTGTCGAGCTTGTCAACAAGCGGAAGTCGCCAATCGTTGATGCGGAAATCGAAAACTTCTTACAAAACAAAGAATTGGATCTGCATGCAACAACTGATAACTTTGAAGCTTATAAAGATGCTGAATTCGTCATCATCGCTACTCCGACGGATTACGATCCAACACGGAACTACTTCAACACGCGGACCGTTGAGAGCGTCATCGCGACAGTTCTTGCCATCAATCCGGATGCAACGATGGTCATCAAATCGACGGTACCAGTTGGCTACACACAAGAATTAAAAGAGAAGTTCGATACACCAAACATTATCTTCTCACCAGAGTTCTTGCGTGAAGGACAGGCACTGCATGACAATCTGTACCCGTCACGTATCGTTGTTGGTGAACAGTCGGAGCGAGCGCAGCAGTTTGCTGATCTGTTGCTTGAAGGGGCCATCAAAAAAGATGTGCCGATTCTTTTGACAGATTCAACAGAAGCTGAAGCCATCAAGTTGTTCTCCAATACGTATTTAGCGATGCGTGTCGCGTTCTTTAACGAACTCGATACGTATGCAGAAGTCCGTAATCTTGATACAAAACAAATCATTGAAGGTGTCGGGCTTGATAGCCGGATCGGCAATCATTATAACAATCCTTCTTTTGGATATGGTGGGTACTGCTTACCGAAAGATACAAAGCAACTCCTTGCGAACTACGATGAAGTGCCGAATAACATTATCGGGGCAATCGTTGAAGCGAACCGGACACGGAAAGATTATATTGCAGATACAATCATCAAACAAAATCCGAAAGTTGTTGGAGTTTATCGTTTGACGATGAAAACAGACTCAGACAACTTCCGTGCTTCTTCGATTCAAGGCATCATGAAACGAATCAAGGCAAAAGGAATAGAAGTGACGGTCTTCGAACCTGTATTGACGGAAGATACATTCTACAATTCACGTGTCATTCGTGATCTTGAAGCATTCAAGCAAGAATCAGATGTCATTCTTTCGAATCGGATGCATCCTGAGTTGAACGATGTTGAAGATAAAGTATATACGCGTGATTTGTATAGCCGGGATTAAAAGAGATATCTTGTAGATTGTTCTAAACCATAAACAAACCCTTAATTCGGAGACGAATAAGGGTTTGTTTTACATCACCAGATTAAATAATACCAGCGTGAAGTATAAATTTTTTGAGTTGAGTTTTTTGCGTTCGATTGGATATGTTTTTTTATGGATTCAATGAATGAAGAACAGAATTTTTTTTGAAAATGCTTCGAGTCTAACGGGAAAAGTAGTTGTTTTTCTCAACTATGAGAAAAACAACTACTTTATTTTTAGTCTGAAGTCGAATTTCGGTTAAACTTTTTTATTTTATTCTGCTTCTGTTTTTGAATCATTTTAACGAGTGATAAAAATATCATCTGTCCGTCTGTCGTGATAGGGAAAAAGTTAAATACGTTTGCTAAACAAAGTATTTTCACCACTACCCACGCTCCGCCGTCCCCTTCGACCCATATACCAAAAGAGAAAAGAAGTAATGGTGCTGAAACTGAAATGATCAGATTTTGCCAGTCTACATGAGTATTATGATAACGGACCGTCGGAGTCAGAAAACGGTCGAATGTCACGCGTGGCTGACGTCGGAAGAGAAGCGCAAAACACCAATGGATACTTTCATGAATAGTCACGACTAAACCAATTAACAGTACATAACTGATCAGGAGCAGTAGTGTCTCAGCTGTCATGTCGAGCAGAAATCCGTCGTGTCTGCATGAATAATCCAAATAAAGTGAACAGTACGATAAAGGCTAGATACATGAGGAGCGCCTGTAATGTGAGTGAGAAATGCGTATTCAGTTCTTCTTTCGTCATCACAGTAGAAATTTTCAGACCGGTCATCGTTGTCACAACACTGGTTTCATTGATTTGGAAAAGCTCATAAATGTAATCAATCAAAAAGATGACCGCCCAGATTACAGTTCCTACACCGATCAATTTTGTGAGTTTCATTTTGCCACCTCGTATTCTTTCTTTAGTATGAGATACAATACACCGAGCAAGAACAATAATGCAGGGTATAGCGCCCCGTCTATGCTGACAAGTACTGATAGGAGAATAATTAAGATAATCGTTAAAACAGAAGCAATCGTCTCATTGATATTGCTTTGTGATTTCGGAAACAAGAATCCTGCAATTGTTGCCGCAAAAAAGATATTGATACCATACAGATAAGGGTTCAAACTATTTGTCTCGACAATCCCGACATATAAGGCAGGGGCCATTAGAATGATCGACACTCCGAGTAGGGAGCCAAGCTCCATCAGCGGATGGATGCGGTATAATCCATACAGTTTGCGTACCGCCAACGTCGCATCTGCGTATGTGATCGTTACGATTCCTAAAATCGGTAAAAGGAATAACCACAGTTGCATCGTTCCCCCCAGACCCACTTGATAGAGCGCCCCGGCTGACATGACAGCTAATAATGCCCAGAAATAAAGGAAGTTCTTACTTCGAATAATGGCCGGCATCGTTGTTGCCAGTCCAATATTAAAAGCGGGCAAGCCCAACTTAAAGTAACTCTGACGCACATAAAGATGGTTGCGGGAGAAGAATAGGGTTTGCAGGAGATACGCAGCTCCTCCAATCAAGATGCTTCCTGCTAGTACGAATAGGGTTAGTGTAAGAATAGAGTACGGCAGCGTGCTGACCCAAACATCGATTTGAAATCGTGTCTTGATTAAATGGAAGGTCACCAGGCCGATTAGACATAAATCGAGCACGAATCCCAGGATGATGCGCTTAAGTCCGGACATTTTTTGTAACAGAGCTGCGTACAAAAAATCAAGAATCCAAAAGCTTGCGATAAAAACAGTATGTAGAGTCAAGAGCACAAGCAACGCAACTCCCCATTGCATCGGAATCAGCTTTAGTGCAGGTGCCACGATGATCATCAACAACTCAAAAAAGACAAGTGCGACACTCAACTTAAACAAGCGTTGACTGACATTAACTTCCCGTTCAGAAAAAGGAAGTGTTTGGGCGAAGAATAAAGAGTTCCGATTTAATGAGACTGTTGCGTTCAACAGAATGAACATGAACGTTCCTAAAATGAAAACGACATTGAAGTAACTGCTCAACGTCATTTTTCCTGCTAACAAGAGTGTCGCCTGATCAGCTTCTTTCGCATTGGTCGTCAACGTCGAAAGTTGGACCATATTTAAATAAAAGTATCCGAGGTAGGCTGCCGTCAGCAGTAGTAATAATCCGTAACGGTTCAATCGGCTACGAAAGAACGGACGATTGAACAAACCATGAAATGTATCGTTATAGAAGAACTTCAGAAGACATAAAATGTTTTTGGACGATGGCGAACTTCTCACGCAAGACCTCCTCTTGTTTTATGACTTGTGTCAATTCTTCGGGAGACCCCTCAAAGTGTATAAGGGAACCATGACGCATGAGTCTGACGTCATTAGGAAAACGATCAATCGTGTTCCGTTCATGCGATACGATGATGATTTTCTTCGTCTCGCCAACCGCTGCGAACAGCTCCTGTACAAGAAGGGATGTATCGAAATCCAGTCCGCCGAAAATTTCATCCGCGATTATATACTCAGTATTGGCAGCAAGTGCTGCAACAATTTGAATTTTCTTCTTCATTCCAAAGGAGTACGATTCGATGGTTTTATGTTGTCCATCCGCTAAATCGAGTAGTTCGATTAAGATGGGTGCTTTCTCATACTCACTTGTCTCGTATCGACTTAAAACGAACTGGACATATTCTTTACCTGTCATGTATCCAGGTAAATAAAAATCTGAAGGCAGATAGAAGAACTTTGACTTATATGCTTTGCTGCCTGGAGATAATGCATCAATCAAAATGTCACCACGATCTGCTTCGAGTAAGTTTGTCATCATGTTTAGTAATGTCGTTTTCCCACTACCATTTGTCCCGACGATCACAGAAACACCGGTTTTTGAGAACGTTGTTGATAATTGATCAATAATACAATTTTTTTTGAACGACTTCGTTAACTGTTTGATTTCAATCATTTTCTCGCCTCCTAAGAAAAACGGGAGCCCGAAGAGCCCCCGCCTATTAAGTACGTTACGAGGCTTTACAGCCAATACCCATTTGCCAAATCTTTGGCCAATTCAGCTTTACGTTTCCGTTAAAGCTGTAGCCGCGGCTTGTGCAATAAAAGGCATATGCAAAAATTCCAACTAAAAGGACTAACGCGAAAACCATCCAGAACCACTTGTTTTCGATCATGTTAAAGAATTTTTCTTCCAATGATAACTGATACGACACGAACATTGCAGACATTTGAATTCCTCCTTTCTCTTTTAAGATAGAAAGTTATTCATCCTCATGAAACATGGCATTAGTTTTTTGAAGAGAAAATTAAAACTTCCTTCCACTTGATTGTAACAAAAATTCCAATATTAGGAACGAGTCCTTTTGGAGCATCTTACTCAACGAATAATCATGACTTTTCTACCGAGGATTTCTTTAATACTAGTACTCTACTAACTAGTTTTATAAAAATCTGATTGAAAAGTCCTGAAAAAATTAAAGATTATTCTCATAGTCAAATTAGATATATTATGGGGAAAATGTTTGATATTACATAATAATTGAGAAAATGATCACATGATGGTCCTATTTCAAAAACAGATATTTTATATGAAAACGTAAAAATCTCAGAAACACTTCGTCAATTACATGATAAAGGGATAAGTATCTCTTTGGATGATTTTGGAAAAGGATATTCCTCTATTTCTTATCTACAGGACTATCCGATTGATACGATTAAAATAGATCGTAAGTTTATAAAGGATATTGATTCAGAAATTCGTGCCCGTTCCATCGTAAGGTCCGCAATTTTTATTGGTCAAGAGTTTAGATTGAATATTGTAGCGGAAGGCGTAGAAACTGCTGTGCAATTACAAGTTCTTCGCGGATTAGATTGTCCTACTATTCAAGGCTATTTATTCAGTCAACCTTTACTAGAAGCGGATTTTGCTGAAGTATTATCACGTCAACTGTTACTACCGAAAGAAAAGATTACTAATAAAGAGATTGCTACGTTATCGTTGCAGGCAAAATTGACAATTGATCGTATTGACGACGTGCCTGTGAAAATTGGCTCCTCTGTCATCATGGTTTGCAGAACTAATTTGAAAAACTTAACTTTTTATTCTAATATTTGTTTTCCTGTTAAAGAAGAAGTGGAGTATAGATTAACTGTAGAATTAACAGATAGATTTCAGTAAGAAGTTAGTCTAAGTAACAATATTAAGAAAGAAACAATCAAATAGTACAAACTTTCCGATTTTTCTACATTTTAAAAAGTTCATGGGTAGAGTTATTATATGAATGGGATTGAATAAAAAGTGAATGGGGAATTGAGGGGGAAATACTTTCTAAAAGGAGGTTCTTCTCATGACACATTTTGAATATCTAGACCACTATTTGAAAACGCATCTTTTTTATAGTAAATCGACAATCAAAGCATATCGCAGTGATTTACGACAAATGAAAAATAATCAAATTGAATGGTCGACGAAATCCTTGCAACGTTACTTTAATGAGTTGATTAAACGATACAAACCAACGACCGCTATGCGGCGATATCATGCCTTGATGGCACTCGGAAATGAACTCATCCGAGCGAAACGTCTCAAAGTTAATCCGATGAAACAAGTCCGTCCGATTGTTCACCAGCATATCCAACAACGTGAGCATCATCCACTCGAAGAAACGATTCAAATGATTCGTCACATTACGGATCCGACCTATCGTCTCTTCTTTGAACTCATCAGTCAAACGGGCCTCCGCTTCATGGAGGCCCGTTTGTTGTCGATTGAAGATATTCAGTTCGAGAAGTTAGCGTTATTCGTGAGACACGGGAAAGGCCGACGCTTACGAACGGTTCCGCTTGGAGAAGGACTTGTGAGTAAGCTTCAAACGTTTTTAGAAGGACGGAAGACAGGACTCGTCTTTCAGTCTGTCCGAGGCAAAGCCATCAATGAGCAGTCGGCTCGTGATGCATTACGTAAGCAGTCGCTTGCTAAGCGTGGACGACCGTTACATCCGCACGACTTACGTGTGTCGTTTGCGACGTATCTCTATCAGACAGGCAACCGTAAATTGCTTGAGATTCAGCAGTTACTTGGTCACGGCAGCTCCCGAACGACAGAAGGCTACATCATCAGTCAGGAAACGAAGCTCCAGCAAGTCATCGATGCATTGTCGGCGTAAGGCGGTTGATCGAGGAGCGGGCGGCTTCTGACGACGGTAAGATATACTGTTGCGTTGTCTTCGCGTCACTATGGCCGAGCAGGCGCATGACAGTCAGTAAATCAGCTCGATGTTCCCGGTAAATTGTCGTCGCGAACGTGACCCGTAAATCGTGTGGTCGGAGTGTCCGTTTTAAGAGCTGCTCGCTGGCAAGCCGGAGTTGTTTTCGCGTCTGATTCGGATCCAGCAAACCACCAGCAGTGTTTTGAAATAAGGGACCGTCATTGGGTTGAACATCGAGATAGCGCATCAGGACAGTAACCAGTTCGTCGTGGAGCGGGACGTAGCGTGTTTTCTGTCCCTTGCCATGACGGACAAACAGTTGCCGTTCGGTCAGGTCGAGATCGGTCCGACGTAATTGTCGGGCTTCGTTGAACCGAAGACCTGTATGTAAGAGCAGGAAATAGAACGTATACATCGTCTCGTCTTGCAGCGTCTCGATGACGCGTCTCGCTTCGGTGTAACTAAAGGCAGTGCGATGTTTCGGTAGCGGACGCGTCGGTTTCTTAATTCGGGATAAGGGGTTCGAGGGAATGGATTTTTCAGCGACTAAGGCGTCAAATAGTGTCGCGAGTGCATTAATCCGCCGGGAGACAGTTGTCGGAGCGTAGGTTTGTTTTAACAACGTGATGTAACGATGCATGGAAGGGATGTCGATGGTGTGGGCGTGGGTACAGAAATGACGGACGTCGGCACGATAGGCTTTTTTCGTCAGAGGACTGTAGCTCGGTGACTGTTCGATGATGGCCAGTAACCGGTCCAAGTAAAACGTCATCATAGGAGGATGTCCTGGACTTTCTGTTTGAGTTCCGACTTGAGCGACCGGAGGCGGGCCGGAGAGTAGCCGAGGATTTCCTCGTTACCATGAAGGAGGGCTTGAAGAATCGTAAATTCCTTGCGGGACAGTTCCTGTTTCAGTTGATCGAGTAGATAAGTGAACGAGACTTGCTGCTGACGGGGGAGTTCCGGTAACGTCTCGACGGCGACTTCACCGGCGAGTGTCCGGTTGCGGGTTGCTAAGTAATCAAGCATCGCGCCTTTCGCACGAATTCGGGCGAAGGTGACGGTCATGACTTTGCCTTCTTCAATTGATTTCCAAAGTCGGAGCAGGGCAGCCTGGCGGCATTCATCCTGTTCATTCGGGTGAATCGAGAGACGGGAGAGAAGAGAATTGACGAGGGGCATCCACTGTTTTAAGGCTTCATTCATTATAAGAGAATCCAATCTGAGATATGCATATCTATGTATTCCGCGGTAGTTTCAGTATAAGTAGAGTTATCCTGAAGCGAGTGGCGGAAACAGGCGGTTTTTCAAGAAGAATCAGCGGTTAAATGGAGAAAATGAAGAAGATAGGTGTTAGAAAAGCTGAGAAAACCGTTGGCATAATTCAAAAAAGACGATTTGAAAAGAGCGGATAACTCTACTTATCCAAGAGGATGTTCGGGAAAAAATAAAAAACCTGAATCCGAAAGGGAGACAGGTTGAAAAACTAAGAAATAAAGTGGGACTCAAATTAAAATCGGTTATCTTCAGCGGATACATCGTTGGATACTTTTCCGGTGAAGATGAAGTGATAGACTTCGATAATGAGGCAACAAACAACAATAATATACAGAAAGAATGAAATCCAACTATAGTTAAATGTTGCTGGGATTAAGTAACTTAAAAACGAAAACTGTTCATTAATTATGGTATAAGCGAACGCTAAAATCAGTGTAAAAATCATCAATCTTCGATTAAAGTTCAATGGTAAACGATTAATAAATTTCGTTACTCCAACAATAAGACAAATAAATGCTAAGAGGAAAAAGGCAGAATTGATTTGATTAACAATCAACTGCTCATTGAATCCAGTCATATTACTCGAAATGTGAATGATCCATCCAACGACTAAAGAAAATACACCTATCTTTAAGTTTAACGATCCCGCGCGGAGTTGAGGAATTAGTTCATGATGATGCTTGATTATCACAATAATGATAGCGATTAAAGAAACTCCCAGTAAAAATGACATAATTAATCTCCTTTGTTTTATCAATATAAGGATAGTATAAATTAAATTCCCTTAATTTTACTAATTTATTTGATGGATAAGGAAATGATTAAAATATAAAGGGTGATAGATTCAAATAAGATGAAAAAGTATAAATAAAGAATGTTTTAAGCGAAACAAGGGTAACTGTAACTGTTAGCTAAGGAAAGAAAAACTGACACTTACGGAGGTAGGGAAATGAAGCGACTGGATGGATTTCCAACATCGTACTGGCGGACTTCGATTGAACCTTCAACTTATCCACAGCTAGACGATAACCTGACGAGTGATGTCGTCGTCATTGGAGCCGGAATTGCAGGGCTCGTCACAGCCGTTCAACTGATTGAACAGGGCTATGACGTGACCTTAATTGAAGCAGACCGGATTGCGAGCGGGACGACCGGTTATACGACAGCAAAGGTTTCATCACAGCATGGCTTGATTTATGACGAACTGATTCAGACATTCGGCGAAGAGAAAGCGAAACTCTATCACGAAGCGAATGAAGAAGCGATTCGGTTCCTGCGGGATCAGACGACACGTCTTGCGATTGAGTGTGAGCTCGAGGAACAGGATGCCTATCTTTATGTCGCGTCAAGCGGACCAAAACACAAGCAACTGGCCAAGGAAGCGGATGCCTACAGCCGGCTTGGTATTAATGGAGGAGATGCGACGGATGAGGTCAAAAGCAAGTTACCGTATCCGGTCGAACAAGCACTCGTGATCCGTCAGCAAGCCCAGTTCCATCCGGTCAAATACTTACTTGGTCTCGCCCGTCATTTCACGGAACAAGGCGGACAACTTTACGAACAGACGCGGGCGACGTCTGTCGAATCAAAACGGACGCCGACCGTGTTGCTTGAATCGGGTCATCAGATTGAAGCGAAAAAGGTCATCGTCGCGACACACTTTCCGTTCAACGACTTTAAGGGACTCTATTTCTCGAAACTGGAAGTGCACCGGTCGTATATCGTATCCGGACTGGTCCAGGAGGATTTCCCGGACGGTATGTTCATGAGCGCCGATAAACCAAGCCGGTCGCTCCGTCATGTGCACACGGCAGACGGGAAACGGCTTGGACTGTTCGGCGGGGAAAACCATCTGTCCGGTCATCAGACGGATACAAAAACGAACTATCAAGCGTTGGCCCATTTCGCGGCGAGTGAGTTTGGTGTAGCTGAAATTGACCAATTCTGGTCGGCGCAGGATTTGATCTCACTCGATAAAGTGCCGTATATCGGACAGATGACGAGTGACGATCCGAACATCCTGATTGCGACCGGCTTTGCCAAGTGGGGGATGACAAACGGAATTGCGTCAGGTCTTCTCTTGTCCGATTTATTGACCGGTACGCCGAACCGCTTCCGGGGATTATTTGACCCGAACCGGTCGAAGCTGAATAAGCAGGATGCGAAACAATTCGCGAAGAACAATGCCGATGTTGCGATTGAATTACTGAAGGGAAAAGTAAGTCGCGCCAGCCAATCAGTGGACGACCTCGGCATCGATGAAGGTGGGCTTGTCCTTCATGCCGGGAAGACGGTCGGAGGATACCGAGACGAATCCGGTGAGTTACATCTCGTCAAGACGACCTGTACGCACATGGGATGTGACGTCAAATGGAATAACGGCGAACGGTCGTGGGATTGTCCGTGTCACGGTTCACGGTTTGATTACCAGGGAAATGTGTTGGAAGGACCGGCGGTGAAGCCGTTGAAAAAATTGAACTGATCCTAAATCGTCTCTATTGCTAGAGGCGGTTTTTTAATTGAGGTGGAAGAAATATCTTGAAACTTTCTTTTGCTGGAGAGTTAATAGTTTTGTGGCCGTCTGACCTTAAATATTTCGAATGATATCAGAATTTAATATTCATTCTGTTTTTCGATGTGCTATAATTACCAGGTATTAAAAATATTCAAGCGTTTAACTATATCGGTCGGGTCGATCTTCATGTGGATGTTACGAATTCACCGTCACGAACGCCGTTTACAGGTTTCATATCAAGTTCATTTCATTGTAGCGTCGTGAACGCTGTACGAATTCGAGGAGGAAGCAACACATGAGTAAAGAAAAAATCGCCCAGCTTCGCAAACACGTTTCACCTTTTGAGAAGGCAGACGTCAAATCCAGCGTCCGGCAGATGATTAACACGATTTTGCCGTTTCTCGTCGCCTGGTTCCTGGCTTATCAGGCCTTGCAGATTTCCGTTTGGCTCGCTGTCCCGCTTGCGATCGTCGCAGCCGGTTTCGTCGTGCGGATGTTCATCATCTTCCATGACTGTACACACGGGTCATTCTTCAAAAACAAAAAGGCCAACGCAATCGTCGGAACGATTACAGGCATTCTGACTTTATTCCCGTACGAGAAATGGAAACGGGAGCATTCGATCCACCACGCATCCAGCGGGAACTTGGACAAACGCGGTGTCGGTGACATTTGGGTCATGACGATCGAAGAATATGTCGAAGCTTCAAAATGGACGCGTCTGAAATACCGTCTGTACCGGAATCCGCTCGTCATGTTTGGTCTTGGACCACTCCTGTTGATTCTCGTCGTCAGCCGGTTCAACCGGAAAGATGCCCGCAAGAAGGAACGGATCAATACGCATGTCATCAATGCCTCGTTGATTGTCCTGTACGGCATCATGATTTACTTCATCGGATGGCAGGCGTTCCTGATCATTCAAGGAACAACGATGTTCACGGCAGGCGTCCTCGGAATCTGGTTATTCTACGTCCAACATACGTTCGAAGACTCGTATTTCGAGGATGAGAGCGAATGGGATTACGTCAAGGCCGCCATCGAAGGCAGCTCGTACTATGAATTGCCGAAAGTCTTGCAGTGGGTGACGGGGAACATCGGTTTCCACCACGTGCACCACTTAAGTCCACGTGTACCGAACTACAACTTAGAAAAAGCGCATACGGCAACACCACCGCTTCAAAAAGCAACGACAATCGGCTTGTTCTCGAGTCTGAAGTCGCTGCGTTACAAGCTGTATGACGCTAAAAATAAAACGTTCGTGACGTTCGGGGAAATCAAGCATCTCTTGCGTGAACCGAAAACGTCTATCTCATAAACGATAGGGTCTTACTTCTTTTTAAAAGGAGTGAGGCTTTTTTTGTTGCAACCTCCGACTTTTGCCGTATGTCTCGCCCGGGAATCCATGATACGATGGCAAGTATTGAAAAGGAGGGATGTCCGGATGCGTCGTCCATCAATCGGCTACATCACAGCAGGAGCTATTTTACTTTTATTATTTGGATTCAGTTCGATGAGTTATCAGCAGCAATCCTTGATTCCGTTTCTGACGAATCATATCCCACTCGGATGGGTCTACGCCTTTTCGTTCGTCTCGTTTCATTATGAGGTGCCGATCAGCGTCGCGGCACTTGGACCCGCAGCATTCCTTGAGTTTTTCATCCGTAAAGGGATGCATGCCGGTTTGTTCTTCATCCTCGGGACAAGCCTCGTCCATGTCTTGCGTCTGCGCGGCTATCGTCCGGTTCCGGCTGCCTTCTTTGCCGCGACGACAGCGATGACCGTCGGAGTGGTTGATGAGTTTCATCAGCAATTGACCGGCGGACGGACTCCGCTCGTCGGAGATGTCATCATTGACGGAAGTGGTGCGGTCTTCGGGATTGTCCTCTATACGGCTCTGCGTCTGTTCCTAAAAGCCGACCGGCTCGTCAAGTCGGAATACCAGCAATCGAGTTGAACCCAAAAATACCCGGTCGTCTCAGCAAGCTTGAGGCGACCGGGTATTTGAACGATTAGAAACGCTGGACCCATTCGATTTTGTATTGCGTCCGACCGAATTGTTTACGAAGCATCGTATCCGCTTTTTTCCGTGCGGTCGTATGGTCACCGGCTTTAATGATCAGGCGATCTGTGTCCACGATTTCATCCTGTTCGATAACTTGATATTGAATCGTATATTCTTTATTAAACAATCCGAATACTCCCAAGAAATTCACTCCCATATTCTTCATTCTATTAGTTATTATATGGTATTAAATTGTGGAATGCAATTTAAATAAATGACTTTTGACTTACCTGGTAAGAAAACGTTTATGGTTCTAAAGAATCATGGGGGTAATATTTCAAATGTTACAAAGAATGCTCGTATGAATGGGTAAATATCAGAAAAATTTAATTTTTCTAGAATCTAGATATATTCAATTTAGGTATTTAGTCATACTTTAAAAAGATTTATTTTTATTTTTAAAATATATTTAAGGATATTTTTTTTGTATTAACAAGAATTGCCTTGGAACTATTATGGAATTATCGGTATGATAAGAAGAGTGAGAAAAAGAGGTGAACCAATGCATGAGGAAGTGAAACAAATCAGACAGAGACAACAATCCGCGACCGTACGAGAGCGACTTTATTTTTGGTTACTCTTGCTGAGTACACTCGTAACGGGTTGTGGCTTAATCATCGGGATTCTGACACTTGAAACAATAGGGATCATAATCGTTGGAACGATCCTTCTTTTACTCGGTATGTTCTGGGTTCGTCAGTGGATTCGTGTCATGACCATCCGGACGGACGGGATGGTGCTGAGTGAACAGCAGCAACCACTTGTTTATGAACAACTTCGGCAGGATGCGGAACGACTGGGATTCTGGAAGGTGCCGGAAATCATCGTAACAAACCATAAGACAATCAAACGTCCACGGACGATCGGCTTGTTTCAAAAGTATCTGCTTGTCTTACCAACCGGTTATCCGGTAAATGCGACGACGCGTTTCGAACTGTTGCGCGAGCTCGTCCATTTAAAACAGAACCACGAAGAGAAACGGATGCTGCTGTTGCTCGGGAGTTGGGTGCCGTTCCTGAGAAGTGCTTATCTCCGGGCATGCGAAGAGACGGCTGACCGGCAGGCACTGGCTTGTCTTGCAGAAGAGGAACGTGTGCCGGTGCTTGTCCGGTCCGTTGTCGGTCCTGTCTCCTGGCAGACGTTGAACCTTGATGCCTATATCGGTCAAAAACGCCAACCGATGCCGTTTGCCGCAGCGCTCAGTGAATTGTTCCGAAATCAGTCGTCCATTTCCCGGCGGTTGACGTTTGCCGGACTCGACGCTCCGCGAAAACAGTCGGTCCGTATTGCGAGTGCCGCCGTCGTCAGTCTGAGCTGTCTGGCCCTGGCAGGACTGGTCTTCGCCGTGACAAAGCTTGAGTTGCCCGCTTGGTTGCCGAACGGTGCCTCTTCCGTTGCCGAGCAGACGGCGAAAGAAGATCTCGGAGAATCGAAACTGATGGCGGCGATTCAAAAGGGGACGCTTGCAGAAATCGAAACGTTGATTCCGAAGAGTGATATGCAGGCAGTCGATGCCGACGGCGATACGGCCCTGCATTACCTCGGGTACCGGAAGTCGAGTGAGGGGCTGGAGACGGTCTTTAAAGCCTTGCTTGCTGCCGGCAGTGATGTTGACGCCGTCAATGAGTTCGGCGAACGGCCGTTCATCACAGCGGTCTACAGCAACAACAAGGAATTGGTGGAGCTGTACTTGGAACGGGGCGAGAAGATCAATCAACAGGACGACGAGAAATATACACCGCTCCATCACGCGGTTGAAGGTGAAGGAAAAGAGACCGTCCAACTGTTGCTTGAGCGGGGCGCCGACCCGGCAATCAAAAATGCCGATGGGTATACGCCGCTGATGATGGCACAGGAGTATGAACTGGATGACATCATCACCTTGCTGAAACAAAATCAGACCCAGACGTTATGAAGACAACAACAGGAGAGGATATGATCCGCCTCCTGAAAACACAAAAAAGACCGGCAGTTAAGCCCGGTCTTTTTTTGCGGAATTATTTTGTTTCTGCTTTTGTATCGACGATCCGGCCTTCGATTTTGTAATCGACTTGACCAAGTGATTTCGTGAAGTCGCGGAGGTTTTCCCAGTCCGAGAGACCAAGATCCGTCACACGACCGTCTTTATAAGCCACTTCGAACGGTGTAAGTCCGTCGCCGCCTTTAGCTGTGAAGGCATTCGTTGCGATGACGTACGTTTTCGTTAAATCAAGGGCTTCAAACGTGTCGCCGTTTTTGACTTCCATTTTCGTGACACGGTCGCCTTTTGCGAGTTTGCTGCTGTATTCGAATTTCATACCTGAAACGTGGAGGAAACCGCCGTTTTCGATTGGAGCGACGCCAACGCTGATTTCAAGCAGGTCTTTGATTTCCTGACCTGTCAATTGTGCTGTCGCGAGTGTGTTACCGAACGGAAGTGTCGTCAAGACTTCACCGACCGTGAGTGGACCGGCATTGATGGCAGCACGGATTCCACCACCGTTTTGCATCGCGATGACTGTATCTTTGTTGTATTCTTTCGCTTTTTGGAGCATCCCGTCTGTGATCAGGTTTCCGAGTGCCGTTTCGCTGTTCCGGACACTGACTTCTCCACGCGGGTTTACGAGTTCGTTGACGATGTTCGCGCCGACTTCTTCGTTTTTCAGTTCTGTGATTTGATCAGCGTACGGTTTAAGGATAGACGCGGCAGTAGCATCTTCCGCTGCTTTCGAGACGTCGATCAATGATCCTTTATACTCTGTCAATTTCCCTTTGTAGTCGAACGTCAGGTTAAGATTTCCGAGGAAATCACCGTACTGGTAAGCTTGAGCGATGATGGTCGGCTCTGCTTTACCCGGTACGACCGTATCATCCACGACGACCGGTGTTTCAAGTTTCGTATGCGAGTGACCACCAACGATGACATCGATGCCGTCCACGTTACGTGCGAGCAACTGATCGTTGTCGACGGCCGGATTGTCATCAAAACCGATGTGTGTCAAAGCAACGATTTTATTGACGCCACGGTCTTCGAGTTTTTTGACGGCTGCTTTCGCACTGTCGATGTAGTTCGCGAAGGCGACAGTTCCCGGACTCGAGATATCGGCCGTCTCTTCTGTCGTCAGACCGAAGAAACCGATTTTTTGTCCTTTGTATTCTTTAATGATGCCTTGATAGATTTTGCCTTTTTCAGGACCGGCTGTGATTGTTTTCGATTGCAGACCGCCGAGTAATTCGTTTTTGCTGAAATCGACGTTCGCTGTGATGAACGGGAATTTCGCTTTCTTGACGAATTCCTGTAACGCTAAGTGGTTGTCCGCATCCCCGAGATCGAACTCGTGGTTACCGAACGTCATCATGTCGTATTTCATGTAGTTCATCAGCTCGAGATCAGCTTGTCCTTTGAACTTGTTGAAGTAAAGGGAACCGGAGAAGACATCCCCTGCATCGAGTAACAGTGACGGTGTACCGTCTGCTTTATAGGCAGCGCGGAGTTCTTTAATGACGGTCGCGCGTTTTGGTGCTTTATCGAGGTTGGCGTGCGTATCGTTCGTGTGCAACAAACCGATTGAGAAATCATCTTTATTGATATCAAGGACGTTGATTTTTGCTTTGAGGGTGATTGTTTTGCCGAGACGTGTGTAACTCGCAACGGCATATTTCACGCCGGCTTCGCTCGTATCGACTTTCGACCAGCGGACCGGTTTGTCATAGACACGGCCTGTCGCATAGAGGACAGCCAACGTTTTCGGAAGTTCCGGTTTTTCACCGACATAGATTGTCTGTTCTTTGACACTTTCGACGAACTTCACGGCATAGTTTTGAATGAGGATTTTGACTTCGATCGGCGATTTCTTCTTGCCATACGTTCCTTTGACCGTCTGATAGCGGTTGAAGATGTGACGGTCATAACTTTTCCACGTGATTTTCTCGCCCTTGTATGTAGCTGGTAACTTGACCGGGGCACCTTTTGTGAAGACGAGTGACTTGAGTTTGACCGTTTTGACTTTGACATGCGTTGCTGCCGATACAGTAGTCTGGGCAACCGGCACGATTGCCGATGTCGTCAGGGCGACAGCAACGGCTGCCGCGTAAAGCGGTTTTGATTTATACATACGTAGAAATCCTCCTTCAAAGTGGGTGTATGAATACAAGGTCGAAATGCGATCGTTGACCTCTTCTTCTACTATAAGTCGTTCTTGGTGGATGGTGCGATAAAACTTTTGTAAAATTCGTAAATTCTTAGGTCGGACGACATGACAACCAGGGATAGACGTCCGTTTTAGTCCATTTTTCTGGTTAATTTGACCTAAACATGTAAAATGATAACGCTTTCATTATAATCTGTCCGAGTGAAAAAAGAAACGGAAATATACATCAATTCGTCAAACATTCCCATTAATTGATAATCTACTGGTGGAGTTCGGCGTATGAGTTCGGTATGATGAAGAAATGAGGAAACCGCGGGAGGAGAGCAATAAGACGATGAAAGAGACGATTCAAGGCACCATGGTTCTGGTCATCTTATGTGTGATGAGCATTTTATTGATCTGGGGATTGTCATCCCCGCCGACGACGATTGAATTTCCACTTCTATCCCATTCGAAACCAGTCAGCAACGATGTCTTGTCCATCGTTGCCGACTGGTTTTTTTGTCGGGGAGAAAGCTACAGTTTGGTGTCGGTTTGCCCAATACATTGACATGAATTTTAACGATGGCTAGAATTGATTAAGTGTATGGCACCCGGTGCCTGCTTTTTTAATAGGAAAAGAGTGCTTGAAAAGGAAGGGAGGAATGAATCAACGTGCAGGCGTCTGCCTGTCCGCGGTCGGTCGTTCGTTTGAAGAATCGCGAACGGAGCCCGTCTTTTTATTTTGAAGTGGATGCAACCGAACTAAAATACATGTACCTTTACAGATCGGAAGGAAATTAATTATGTGGAAAGAAATGAAAAGCATCATCCGCGAACAAGTGGAGAATTTTCCGCTGATTCGCCGTCTCGCCCGTTATGAGATTAAATCGGCGCACGCGGAGCAACGACTTGGACTTTTGTGGGAGCTGCTCAATCCCGGCTTACAGATCTTTATTTACTGGTTCGTCTTTGGTGTTGGTCTGAAAGGGAACAAAAACGTCGACGGTGATACACCGTTCATCGTCTGGCTCCTCTGCGGGATCGTCGTCTGGTTCTTCATCAATGATGCCTTGCTGCGCGGGTCGAACTCGATCAACAGCCGCCTGGCGATGGTGACGAAAATGCGTTTCCCGATGAGTGCGATTCCGTCGTATGTCATCTTATCCCGGATGTACCAGCATTTCGCGATGCTCCTGATCGTCTTCATCGTCATCATCCTGAACGGTATTCCGATCACCTGGAAGTTACTCCAACTCCCGTATTATATGGCGGCTACTTATATCTTCGTCTACGCGTTCTCCCTGTGTTTCTCGACATTGATTACGCTCGTCAAAGACATTCAATTGTTCCTGCAATCGATGATGCGGATGCTGTTTTATCTGACACCGATTCTGTGGAACATCGAACGGTTCCCGGATGTCTTACACGGTGTGCTTCGTCTGAATCCGGTCTTTTACCTCGTGGAAGGATACCGCGCGAGCCTGCTCGGCGGAGCCTGGGTTTGGCAGGAGTGGCCGACGGGACTTTATTTCTGGAGCGTGACACTGCTCTTGTTCACAGCCGGAACGTTTTTACACATCAAGTTCCGTAAATCATTCACCGAGCTCGTTTAAGGAAGGAAATCGCCATGTCTATGATAAAACTCGACCATGTCACGAAACGGTTCGATATGGTCACGACGACAAAAGAAAAATTCAAGTTACTGTTTAAGAATCAAAGTAAAAACGTCAAGACGTTTACGGCACTCCGCGATGTCTCCCTTGATATCGGGTCCGGTGAAGTCGTCGGTCTCGTCGGAATCAACGGTTCCGGGAAATCGACGCTGTCGAACCTGATTTCCGGTATCATCTATGCCAACGAAGGCGACGTCGAAATCAACGGGGAAGTGGCAATCATCGCCGTTTCCCAAGGGTTGAAAAACGTCTTGACCGGCCGTGAGAACATCCACCTGAAATGTTTGATGCTCGGGATGGACGATGCAGAAATCGAACGCCGGATGCCGGGGATCATTGATTTCGCGGACATCGGGGATTTCATCGATCAACCGATTAAAAAATATTCAAGCGGGATGAAATCACGGCTCGGATTTGCGATCGCCGTCAATGTCGATGCCGACATCCTGATCGTCGATGAAGCGTTGTCGGTCGGTGACCAGACGTTTTACAACCGGTGTATCGACAAGATGAACGAGTTCAAGAACGAAGGCAAGACGATCATCTTCGTCAGTCACTCGTTGAACCAGATCCGGAGTTTCTGTGAGCGGGTCATCTGGCTCGAATACGGACAGGTCAAGCTCGACGGGACGACGAAGGAAGTCGTACCGGAATACAAGAAGTTCCTGACCGAATACAAGAAGCTGACGAAAGAAGAACAGCACCAGTACCGGCGGGATCGTCTGAAGGAACAGAGTGCCCAGGCGAAACCGGGCAAGAAAAACATGGATGCCGAAGATACGGTCAAACATCCGGGATTGATTTTGTCAGGGATCGGCTTACTCGTACTTGCAGCCGGCAGTCTGATGGTCATCGATGAGACGCCGTCATTCGCGACATTCACGGAAGCTTTAACCAAATTATTCTGAGTGCAGACCAGGGACACATGTCTCTGGTCTTTTTTTGACTCAAACAGGGAACAAGAGATTAGAAAGAGAATGTTTATCTATAACCGATCCAGTGCGGAGGAGGAATAGACGTGTCGAAAGTCAGAAAAGCCATTATCCCGGCAGCCGGTCTCGGGACCCGGTTTTTACCGGCGACCAAAGCGATGCCAAAAGAAATGTTGCCGATTTTAACGAAACCGACCATCCAGTACATCGTTGAAGAGGCGGTGGCGTCCGGAATCGAACAGATCATCATCGTCTCTGGGCGGAGCAAACGGGCAATCGAAGATCATTTTGACCACGCACCGGAACTCGAGAATATCCTGCGGCAAAAAGGAAAACTTGATCTGTTGAAAGAGGTCGATGCTTCGACGACGATGGCGGAGATACATTATATCCGTCAAAAGGAACCGAAAGGACTGGGACATGCGATTTGGAGTGCCCGGCATTTCATCGGTGACGAACCGTTTGCCGTTCTGCTCGGGGACGATATTATCGTCTCGGAAGAACCAGGTCTGAAACAATTGATGGATCAGTACGAAGAACTCGATGCGTCGGTCGTCGGTGTCCGGCAGGTCCCGACGGAAGATACGCACCGGTACGGGATCATTGATCCGTTGAACCAGACGGGACGCCGTTACCAGGTCCGGCAGTTTGTCGAAAAACCGGTCCAGGGAACGGCACCGTCGAATATGGCGATCATCGGACGGTATATCCTGACGCCGGCGATTTTTGAATACTTGGCGACGCAGGAGGCGGGGGCAGGCGGAGAGATTCAGTTGACGGATGCCATCGAACGGCTGAACGGACAAGAAGACGTCTACGGATATGAGCTCGAAGGGAAACGATTTGATGTCGGGGAGAAGATGGGGTACGTCGAGACGACATTAGCCTTTGCGCTCGAGGATACAGAGATTCAGGCAGATGTCCGGCAGTTACTCAAGCGGTATGTCGAGAGCTGGCAAGATTAAAAAAACAGGGGTGACGGATGAGAGTTCCGTTACCCCTGTCGAAAGAGAGTGGTTGTCAGCTTGGTGTGTCACGTTTGCTTTGTGTTCATGTACGTTTTCACTTGCGGTGCCCGGTAAGAGCGGAAGCGTTCGAGCAACCGTTCCGGATCCGATTCGACGAGCAGCATCGACGCGTGCTCGGCAATCAGGAAACCTTGTGTCTCCATTTGCTGAAATAACGCGACGAGCGGATCGTAATAGCCGTCAATGTTTAAGATGCCGCAGGGCTTTTCGTGAAGACCAAGCTGTGCCCAGGTAAAGACTTCGAAAAACTCTTCCATCGTTCCCGGACCACCGGGTAAGATGATGAAGCCGTCGGCCAGTTCTGCCATCTTCGCTTTCCGGTCATGCATCGATTCGACGAGGTGAAGTTCCGTCAGGTTCGGATGGGCAATCTCCTTTTCCTGCAAGAAATGAGGCAGGACACCGACTGCCTGTCCGTTGGCTGCGAGGACAGCATCCGCAACGGCGCCCATCGTCCCGACACGCGAACCGCCGTAGACCAGTCCGATTTGATGCGCTGCGAGCGTCGTCCCGAGTGTTGTTGCGGCTTGCCGGAAAATGGGTGTTGCTCCGTCTTTAGAACCACAAAATACTGCTAGCTTTTTCATCCATAGGTCCCCCTTTTAAAAATCGTCTTCTGTCACCATATCATATCAGTAAGTTTTGAATAAGAGGAGTCTTGTAAGGTTTTGACGAAGAAAAACAAATCAGGAAACGTCGAAGTGGAGGAGGAAGTAATGAGACCTAAAATCATCGTCTGGCTGGTCCTGCTGATTGCGGCAATCAATCTTGCAATCGGTCTGTGGATTCCGGAATCACCTGCCCGAACGACGGTTAGCAGCATTTTGCTCGGACTGATCGTCTTACTTGGAGTGGGGTATTTCATTGCACTGCGCCGTTCTTCAAAATAAATTAAACCCGTTTCGTTTGCGTGCAGCAGACGGAACGGGTTTTTGTATACAAAAGAATCATAAAGATGAGAGTGATTGAATATTCTAAAAAATCTATTTTCATACACTTTATCGACACAAAGGTGGATAAAATGTAAATAATATGCACGTTTCGGGACCTATGACCTAAGACGAAAGGTATGGTAAGTGTAAATAATGTGCAAAATGTATCGAATATTCGTATTCGAATATCCGAGGGGGGTCTAAGGTTATATGATGTTGTTACAGAGCTAGACAAAAAAATTAGGAGGTTATTCATTATGAACTTAAAAAAGAAGTTTTTAATTTTAGTTGGACTCA
>Ga0308168_1000454_pt1 | contig 49756 bp, 40 predicted proteins | sample PhyCR2_FD_202133 | JGI IMG/M metagenome (GOLD analysis project Ga0308168, IMG submission 202133) | Phyllosphere microbial communities from UC Gill Tract Community Farm, Albany, California, United States - DLSLRC.R2 | ecosystem: Host-associated > Plants > Phyllosphere > Unclassified | place: USA...
ACCGGGCATCGCGATCCGGGTCCATACAAATATTAGCAATGATTCATCAATTTGGTTGCAACTTGTGCATTACTATCTACATAGTTGCGACTAGGCATCATTACCGATATAAAGGAATTTCATGCGTTCGTATGCTTGCGTCCTTGCCGTATTGCTCTTGGCGCAGCCTGCGCTTGCTGCCGGAGCGGCCGCGGCGGCCGCGGCGCAGGACCAAGCCGGTGCATGCAATATGGTCGGCTACTACCTGTCGAACGGCTTGGGCGGCATGGCGACCGATGACGCCAGGGCGCATGCGTGGTATCGCCGCAGTGCCGAGTTGGGCGACGACGTCGGCGCTCTGAATTTGGGTCGCGACTATCGCGATGGCACCGGTGTCGCCTGCAATCTTGCGCAATGGATACGCTGGCTTCGCCAGGCCGCCGAGCTGAACAATCTTGAAGCGCAAGCCTTGCTGGCCGAGGCTTATGCGGACGGCGACGGCGTTGCGCACGACGACGTCGCTGCGGTGTACTGGGCCGAGCGGGCGGCCATGCGCGGCAGCGATCCCGGGCGCGTGCAGCTGGGACGCCTGTTGTGGGCGGGTCGTGGGGGCGACAAGGATCCGGCGCAAGGCACCGCGCGCATCCGCCAGGCCGCCGAGAACGGCAGCGTGACCGCATGGTACTTCATGGGAGAAGCCTATGACTACGGTAATGGCGTTGAAGCAAGCGCTCTGCTTGCGTTTGGCTGGTATCAAAAAGCGGCCCTCGCAGGCCACCAATTCGCCGCATTGAAGCTGGGTCGGGCCTATCTGCACGGCAGAGGCGTGATGCAGGACAACCAGCTAGCTGCCAAATGGCTGAACCGGGCCGGCGAGTCGGCCAGCGTCCAGATCAACATGATCCTGGCCGCCATGTATGAAACGGGCGAAGGCGGATTGGCCGATCCGGCGCGCGCCGGCTTGCATTACCGGAAAGCGGCCGAGGCGGGCGATATCGGAGCACAGTGGCGGCTGGCACGGATGCTGCGCGACGGCAATGGTATGGCGGCCGACCCGGTGCAGGCCGCCGCATGGATGCGCAAGGCCGCCGAAGGGCTTGGTTCACAGGCCCAAACCGATCTCGCGCGGATGTACCAGGCCGGCATCGGCGTCGAACGCGACGATGCCCAGGCCTTGATCTGGTACCGCAACGCTGCGCGCGGCGGTGAATGCCAGGCCATGGAGGGCCTGGCCGCGATGTACGAGACAGGCAAGGGCGTTCCGGCGGACCTGCGCATGGCCCAGGTGTATTACGCGCTCGCGGCACGCAACCCGATCGAGCCGGGCGAGTGCGCCGGCGCGGCGGCCAGGGCCGAGCAGTTGGCCGGCCGCCTCGACGCGGGCCAGCTGGCCAGCGCCGAAGCCAGCGTCAAGACATGGAAGACACCGCAACCGCTGCCGGACGAGAAGCCGGAGACGCCCGCCGTCCACTGACGCGGTCGCGCCTGCTGGCGGGCGGCCGCGTGCCGCCGTTTCGCGTACAGTCATGGCGTGAATCCCGTGCCCATCCATTTCGTCGTCGTCACCATCGGCTCGGCCGGCGACCTGTTCCCCTTCATGGCGACGGCGCTTGCCCTGCGCGCGGCCGGCCACCGCGTCAGCTTCCTGGCGCCCGTGCAGCACGCGCCCTTCGTGGAAGGCAGCGGCCTGGACTTCATTGGCCTGCCCGCCGACGAAGCTGTGCTGTACGACCCCGACCTGTGGCACCCGACGCGCGGCTTCGGCGTGGTCTGGCGCGCCACGCGTCCGGGCATGGCGCGCGTTGTGCCCTTCGTCAATGCCTTGCCGAAGGACGAGCAGGTCGTGCTGCTGGTGCACCCGCTGGCGCTGCCGGAGGCCGACCTGTGCCGCGCCATCCGGCCCACCCTGAAAGTCGCCGCCGCCTACCTGGCGCCGCAGAACCTGCCGACCGTGTACGACCCGCTGCTGGTCGGGCCCTGGCGCGTGCCGTTCTGGGTGCCGTTCGCGGCGCGCCGGGCCTTGTGGCGCTGGGGCGCACGCCGCTTCGTCGATCCGGTCGCGCTGCCGGAGGTGAACGCGGCGCGCATCGCCCGCGGCCGGGTGCCGATGGCCAGCCTGCTGAGCGATCTGTTCGGCCTGGCCGACCTGTCCGTGACCCTGTTTCCCGAGTGGTTCGCGCCGACCCAGCCCGACTGGCCGAAACCGATCTTGCGGGCCGGCTTCCCGCTGTTCGACCCGCAGCCGGATGCGCCGCTGTCGCCGGAACTGGCGGCCTTCCTGGCGGCCGGGCCAGCGCCGGTCGCCTTCACCCACGGTACCGGCAACACCCAGGCGACCGCTTATTTCGGTGCGGCGAAGGATGCGGTCGTTCAGCTCGGCTTGCGCGCGGTCTTCCTCAGCGCGCACCGCGACCAGATGCCGGCCGACTTGCCGCCAGCGGTCCTGTGGCAGGCCTACGTGCCGCTGCGGCGCCTGTTGCCGCAGGTGGCGGCGCTGGCCCACCACGGCGGCATCGGCACCACCGCCGAGGCGCTGCGCGCCGGCACGCCGCAGCTGGTGGTGCCGCTGGCGCACGACCAGTTCGACAACGCCGCACGGGTGACGGCGCTGGGCGTGGGCGCCAGCCTGCGCGCCGACCGCGTGAACGCGGCGCGCCTGGCCGGCAAGCTGGCGCAACTCAGCGACAAGGCGGTGGCAAGGCGGTGCGCCGCGGTCAGGGCGCGCTTCGACGGCGGCGATCCGATGCGGACCGTAGTCGAGCGGCTGGAAGCGCTGGCAGGCGAGGGCAGCCATGTTGCCGAGCAAGCTCGCGCCACCGCCGGCGGAAACGGGCCACAATAAACTTTTGACAATACAACAAGGAACGCATCATGCAACGAAGTGCACTGGTGGTCGGTGCCAGCGGTATCGGCGGCCGCTACACGGCCCGCGAACTGCTGGCCCACGGCTGGACCGTCTACGGACTGGCACGCACGCCGCCGCGCGACCTGCCGGGACTGATCCCGGTGGCGGCCGACCTGCTCGATACCGCCGTGCTGGCCGAAGCGCTGTCCGACGTGGCACCCACCCACGTCTTCATCACGACCTGGATGCGCCAGGACACCGAAGCCGAGAACATCCGCGTCAACGCCGCCATGGTGCGCAACCTGCTGGACGCGCTGGCGCCGAGGAAGTCGCTGCGCCACGTGGCGCTGGTCACCGGCCTCAAACATTACCTGGGTCCGTTCGAAGCCTACGCCAGCTCGGGTACGCTACCGGACACGCCGCTGCGCGAAGCGCAGCCGCGCCTGCCGCTCGAGAATTTCTATTACGCCCAGGAAGACGAGGTCTATGCCGCGGCCGAGCGCGACCGCTTCACCTGGACCGTGCACCGTCCGCATACCGTCATTGGGCTGGCGGTCGGCAATGCGATGAACCTGGGCACCACGCTGGCCGTGTATGCCTCGATCTGCAAGGAGACCGGGCGCCCGTTCCAGTTTCCGGGTTCGGAAGCGCAGTGGAACGGCCTGTCGGACGTGACCGATGCGCGCATGCTGGCGAAACAGCTGCGCTGGGCCGCCGATACCGACGCGGCCAAGAACGAAGCCTTCAATATTACCAACGGCGACTATTTCCGCTGGAGCTGGCTGTGGCGCCGTCTGGCGGCCTGGTTCGGCGTGCAGGCGGCCGGTTTCGACGGCCAGGTGCGCCCGCTGGAAGAAACGATGGCGAACGACGCCGAGGTCTGGCGCAAGATCGCTCAGAAGCATAACCTGGTCGAGGCCGACCTGGGACGGCTGGCGTCGGCCTGGCACACCGACCTCGACCTGGGGCGGCCGATCGAGGTGATGACGGACATGACGAATAGCCGGCGCCTGGGGTTCGCGGCCTGGCAGGCGACCGAGGATTCGTTCTTCGACCTGTTCTCGGCTTTGCGGGCGGAGCGCTTGATTCCATAAGTGTTATCGCCAGAACGTCGTCCCCGCGAAGGCGGGGACCCAAGTTCGTCGCGTACCACCAGCTTATGCGCCAGCGACCTGCGTGCAACTTGGATCCCCGCCTGCGCGGGGATGACGTTAATCGAAGTACGCTTTCTTTATCTTGTACGGCTCCGGCGGCGCTCCGTGCGTCACCGCACCGCCGCCACCCGCCCTGGTGCGTTGTAATGAAGCCTTCCAAGCCACCACCCGGAACGCCGATGCGCCGCAAGCCCGACCACCCGCAAGACCCTACGCCGACGCCATCGGGCGCCGGCCTCCCAGGCCACGTGCGCGTGCGCGGCGCGCGCGAGCACAATCTCAAGAACGTCGACCTCGACATCCCGCGCGATGCGCTGGTGGTGTTCACCGGCGTGTCCGGCTCCGGCAAGTCCTCGCTCGCCTTCGGTACCCTGTACGCCGAAGCCCAGCGCCGCTATCTGGAATCGGTGTCGCCGTATGCGCGCCGCCTGTTCCACCAGATGCCGGTGCCGGAAGTCGACGACATCGACGGCTTGCCGCCGGCGGTGGCGCTGCAGCAGCAGCGCGGCACGCCGACCACGCGCTCGTCGGTCGGCAGCGTCAGCACGCTGTCGAATTCGGTGCGCATGCTGTACTCGCGCGCCGGCGACTATCCGCCGGGGCAGGGCATCCTGTACGCCGAATCGTTTTCGCCGAATACCGCCGAGGGCGCCTGCCCGCAGTGCTCGGGCATGGGCCGCATCTACGAAGTCACCGAGCACTCGATGGTGCCGGACGACTCGCTCACCATCCGCGAGCGCGCGATCGCCGCCTGGCCGCCGGCCTGGCACGGCCAGAACCTGCGCGACATCCTGGTGACGATGGGCTACGACGTCGACACGCCCTGGCGCGACCTGCCGAAGAAGGACCGCGACTGGATCCTGTACACCGACGAGACGCCCACGGTCCCGGTCTACGCCGGCTTGACGCCCGAGGAAACCAAAAAGGCGCTCAAGCGCAAGGATACGCCCAGCTACCAGGGCACCTTTACCGGCGTGCGCCGCTACGTGATGCAGACTTTCGCCACCACCGAGAGCGCATCGATGAAGAAGCGGGTGGCGCGCTACATGGTCGGCCTGGAATGCCCCACCTGCCACGGCAAGCGCCTGCGTCCGGAAGCGCTGGCGATCACGTTCGCCGGCCTGGATATCACGGAACTGTCGCGCATGCCGCTCGAGCGGCTGGCGAAGCTGCTGCAGCCCTACGCCGACGGCAGCGCGCCGAAGGGTAAAACGGATAAGTACGCCGAGCAGCTGATCGTCACCCAGCGCATCGCCGCCGACCTGTGCGCGCGCCTGGACGTGATGCTGGCGCTGGGCCTGGGCTACCTGGCGCTGGAGCGCAGCACGCCGACGCTGTCGCCGGGCGAACTGCAGCGCCTGCGCCTGGCCACCCAGGTGCGCTCCAACCTGTTCGGCGTGGTCTACGTGCTGGACGAGCCCTCGGCCGGCCTGCATCCGGCCGACACCGAGGCGCTGCTGGATGCGCTGGCGCGCCTGAAGGCGGCCGGCAACTCGCTGTTCGTGGTCGAGCATGCGCTGGATGTGATCCGCCATGCCGACTGGATCGTCGACGTCGGCCCGCTGGCGGGCGAGGGCGGCGGCCGCATCCTTTACAGCGGCGCGCCGGACGGCCTGAGGAACGTCGCCGAATCGCACACGCGGCGCTACCTGTTCGACGACAAAGGGATCGAAGACCGCACCCCGCGCGAACCGACCGGCTGGCTGCAGCTGGAAGGCGTGCACCGCAACAACCTGCACGACCTACGCGCCCGCTTCCCGCTCGGCGTGCTGGCCGCCGTGACCGGCGTGTCCGGCTCCGGCAAGTCGACGCTGGTGAGCCAGGTGCTGGTCGACCTGCTCGGCGTGGCGCTGGGCCAGGGCGCGCCCGAGGAGGAGACCGAAGAGGAGCCGGGGCTGGAACGCGAGGAAGTCATCGCGACTGAAGGCCGCATCGCCAGCGGCATGGAGGGCGTCAAGCGCCTGGTGCGGGTCGACCAGAAGCCGATCGGCCGCACCCCGCGCTCCAACCTGGCCACCTACACCGGCCTGTTCGACCAGGTGCGCAAGCTATTCGCGGCCACGCCGCAAGCCAAGAAGAAGCGCTACGACGCCGGACGCTTTTCCTTCAACGTCGCCAAGGGCCGCTGCGAGCACTGCGCCGGCGAGGGCTTCGTGATGGTCGAGCTGCTGTTCCTGCCCAGTGTGTACGCGCCGTGCCCGACCTGCGAGGGCGCACGCTACAACGCCGACACGCTGGCGGTGCACTATAAAGACAAGAACATCGCCGACGTGCTCGGCATGACGGTGGACGAAGCGTATGCTTTCTTCGAAGACCAGGAACCGGTGGCGCGCCCGCTCAACACCCTGCGCGAGGTCGGGCTGGGCTACCTGCGCCTCGGCCAGAGCGCGACCGAGCTGTCCGGCGGCGAAGCCCAGCGCATCAAGCTGGCGACCGAACTGCAGCGCGCCACCCGCGGCGGCACGCTGTATATATTGGACGAGCCGACCACCGGCCTGCATCCGCTCGACGCCGACCGCTTGATGGCCCAGCTGAACCGCCTGGTCGATGCCGGCAACAGCGTGATCATGGTCGAGCACACGATGCGCGTGGTGGCTGGGTGCGACTGGGTGATCGATATCGGTCCGGGCGCCGGCGAGGCCGGCGGCACGGTGGTGGCGGAAGGGCCGCCGCGTACGGTGGCGGATTGTCAGGATGGCCAAACTTCTCGTTACTTGAAGGCAATGTACCGCTAACGGTGCGCATTTTCGCGTAAATATGCTGCGCAGGAAAGAAAAACTGCTCAAAAGAACGCGCCTTGTCGGGTAATTGCGTTACACTTTGGATATTTTTTTCCAAACGCGTCGCGTAAAAGTATGCCTGGCTCGAGTCTCGACACTAATCAATTTCGCCGTATCCTGTCCCGCAACGTCGCCATGCCGCTCGGCATGGGCGTCCTCAGCGCGCTGGTCTTCGTCGGCATCATCGCCTACCTGATCAATGTCCTGAGCTGGGTCGAGCATTCGGAGCACGTGATCGGGCGCGCCAACGAGGTCAGCCGGATGTCGGCCGACATGGAAGCCGGCGTGCGCGGCTACCTGCTGTCCGGCGACGAGGAATTCATGACGCCCTATCTGCTGGCCAAGCCGAAGATGGAGGGCGAACTGGATGCGCTGCGCAAGCTGGTCGGCGACAACGAGAGCCAGGTCGATCGTCTCGAACGCATCCGCAGTGCGCATCGCGAATGGCAGCGCTTCGCCGACGACGTCGTCGCACGCCGCAGCAAGAATATCGATTTCATCGACATCATCAAGAGCGGGCGCGGCAAGGTCCTGACCGACGAGGTGCGGCGCCAGTTCGCCGATTTCACCGAGACCGAGCAGCGCCTGCTACAGGAGCGCAATGCCTCCTCGCGCGCCGTGATCGGCTGGTCGGTCGCTGCCTTCCTCCTGTTCAGCCTGCTCGTGGCCGGTTCGCTGGCCATGTTCGGACGCCGCGAACTGTTGCGCCTGTCCCGTTCCTATAACGAGACGCTGGAACACGAAGCCGAGCACAATGCCGAGCTGCGCCACCAGGACTGGCTGCGCACCGGCCAGGCCGAACTGGCTGGCAAGACCTCGAACATCCACGAACTCGAACCGCTCGGCAACGTCGCCCTGGGCTATGTCACGCGCTACCTGGAGGGCGTGGTGGGCGCCATGTACGTGCGCAGCGAGGACGGCGTACTGCGCCGCCTCGCCGCCTACGGCTTCGCCCATGCCGATACGGAGCGCGGCCAGCAGATCCAGCCGAACGAATCGCTGGCGTCGCAGTCGGCCAACCAGAACCGCATCCTGACCCTGCGCGACCTGCCGCCGGATTACATCAAGGTCGGCTCCGGCCTCGGCGAAACCGCACCGCGCGAACTGGTGATCGCGCCGCTCTCGAACCACGGCAAGATCAAGGGCGTGATCGAGATCGGCTTCCTGCGTCCGGTCACCGAGCGAGACGTCGAGTTCATGAAGATGATCGGTCCCGCGGTCGGCGCCTCGGTGGCCGCCGTGCTGTACCGCCAGCGCCTGCAGGTGGCGCTGGAAGAACAGCAGGCCATGAACGAGGAATTGCAGGTGCAGCAGGAAGAACTGCGCACCGCCAACGAAGAGCTGGAAGAACAGTCGCGCGCACTGGAAGAATCGCAGTCGGCGCTGGAAAACCAGCAGGCCGAGCTGGAGCAGACCAACGAGCAACTGGGCGAGCAGGCCGCCCGCCTGGACCTCAAGAACAGCGCCCTGCTGCAAGCCCAGGACCAGTTGCGCGAACGCGCGCTGGAGCTCGAGCGCGCCAGCCGCTACAAGTCCGAGTTCCTGGCGAACATGTCGCATGAACTGAGGACGCCGCTGAACAGCTCGCTGATCCTGGCCAAGCTGCTGTCCGACAATACGACCGGCAACCTGAACGACGAGCAGGTGCGTTTTGCCCAGACCATTTATTCGGCCGGCAACGACCTGCTCAACCTGATCAACGACATCCTCGATATTTCCAAGGTCGAGGCCGGCAAGCTGGACCTGGTGCCGGAAGAGTTGCCGCTGCGCCGCGTGGTCGAGCACATGGCACGCACCTTCGAACCGCTGGCGCGCCAGAAGTCGCTCGAGTTCCGCTTCGACGTCGCGCCCAACGTGCCGGCGTCGATCCACACCGACCGCCAGCGCATCGAGCAGATCCTGAAGAACCTGCTGTCGAACGCGGTCAAGTTCACCGACAGCGGCGACGTCAGCCTGGCGGTCAGCGCGACCCAGGATGGCTGGGTCCAGTTCGTGGTCCAGGATTCCGGCATCGGCATCGCCCCCGACCAGCAGGAACGCATCTTCGACGCCTTCCACCAGGCCGACGGCTCGACCGCGCGCAAGTATGGCGGCACCGGCCTCGGCTTGTCGATCTCGCGCGATTTGACCGCGCTGCTGGGCGGTACGCTGACGGTGGCCAGCGCGCCGGGCGAGGGCAGTACCTTCACGCTCAGCCTGCCGCGCAACGGCACCGTGGCGGCCACGCCGCCGGCACCGGCGCCGCAAGCCGCGCGCAGCAGCGCCCCGGTGCGCGCCAAGGCGCCGGTAGCGGCCCCGGCCCCGGTGGCGGAGACCGCATCGAGCGAACCCGTGGGGCAGGCCGGCGCCGCGACGCGCTTCCCCGACGACCGCGACCAGCCGGCCAACGGCCGCCGCACCGTGCTCACCATCGAGGACGAGCCGGAATTCGCGCGCATCCTGTACGGCCTGGCGCACGACATGGAATTCCGCTGCCTGGTGGGCCTGACCGCCGAGCAAGGCCTGGAACTGGCCACCAGCGAGCAGCCGGATGCGATCCTGCTCGACATGCGCCTGCCCGACCGTTCCGGCTTGTCGGTGCTGCAGCAGCTGAAGGAAAACCCGTCCACCCGCCACATCCCGGTGCACGTGGTCTCGAGCATGGAAAACGGCGGCGAGGCGCTGCACCTGGGCGCCATCGGCTACGCGCTGAAGCCGACCACGCGCGAGCAGCTGGAAGAGGTCTTCCTGAAGCTCAAGGACAAATCTACCCAGAAACTCAAGCGCGTGCTGCTGGTCGAGGATGACGAACGCCAGCGCGACAGCGTGGTCCAGCTGATCGCCGACAATGACGTCGAAATTTCCGCGGTCGGCTCCGGCGGCGAAGCGCTCGCGCTGTTGCGCTCGCAGATTTTCGACTGCATGATCATCGACTTGAAGCTGCCCGACATGCAGGGCAACGAGTTGCTGCAGCGTATGTCGCACGAAGAGCTGGTGTCGTTCCCGCCGGTCATCGTCTACACCGGGCGCAACCTGACCCGCGACGAGGAAGCCGAACTGTCGAAATACTCGCGCTCGATCATCATCAAGGGTGCGCGTTCGCCGGAGCGTTTGCTGGACGAGGTCACGCTGTTCCTGCACAAGGTCGAGTCGCAGCTGTCGTCCGAGCGCCAGATCATGCTCAAGACGGTGCGCGGACGCGACCGGGTGTTCGAAGGCAGGACCATCCTGCTGGTCGACGACGATGTGCGCAACGTGTTCGCCCTGACCAGTGCGCTGGAGCAGCGCGGGGCCAACGTGGTGGTCGGCCGCAATGGTTTCGAGGCGCTGTCCAAACTGGATGAGGTGGAGAATATCGACCTGGTGTTGATGGATGTGATGATGCCGGGCATGGATGGCCTGGAAGCGACGCGCCGCATCCGCCAGGATGGGCGCTTCACGCGCCTGCCGATCATCGCCATCACCGCCAAGGCGATGAAGGACGACCAGGAACAGTGCCTGGCCGCCGGTGCCAACGATTACCTGGCCAAGCCGATCGACCTGACCCGCCTGTATTCGCTGCTCAGGGTGTGGATGCCGACGCTGGAGCGCATTTAACGTAAAGACGTAAAAAACGATGACCAAACCGCCAAGCGACATCGATATCGAACTGCGGATGCTGGTCGAAGCTGTCTATCTCAAGTACAACTACGACTTCCGCGACTACACCGGCGCTTCCCAGAAGCGCCGCGTGGTGGTTGCCATGCGCGCCATGGAATGCGAGACCGTGTCCAGCCTGCAAGCCCGGGTGATGCACGATCCGGCCGCTTTCGCGCAGTTGCTGCAATTTCTCACCATTCCGGTCACCGAAATGTTCCGCGACCCGGATTACTATCTGGCCATCCGGCGCCAGGTGGTGCCGTTCCTGGAAACGTATCCTTCGCTGAAGATCTGGGTGGCCGGCTGCAGCACCGGCGAGGAAGTCTATTCGCTGGCGATCCTGCTGCAGGAAGAAGGCTTGCTGGAGCGCACGCTGATCTACGCGACCGACATCAATCCGGCCTCGCTGGATGCGGCGCGGCGCGGCGTGATGCCGCTCGACCGCATGCGCCTGTTCACCGAGAACTACCAGAAGGCAGGCGGCACGCGCGCCTTTTCCGACTACTACACGGCGGCCTACGGCGGCGCGCTGTTCGACCGGTCGCTGGTAGAAAACGTCACCTTCGCCGACCATAGCCTGGCCACCGACAGCGTGTTTGCCGAGACCCATTTCATCAGCTGCCGCAACGTGATGATCTACTTTAACCGGCGCCTGCAGAACCGGGTGCTGGGGCTGTTCCACGAATCGCTGTGCCACCGCGGCTTTTTGGGCCTGGGCAGCAAGGAAAGCATCGACTTTTCCACCTATGCCCAGCGCTTCGAGCCGCTGGCGCGCCGGGAACGCCTGTTCCGCAAGGTGGGCGCATGACCGCCAGCACCATTACCGATCGCGCTCTGCAGGCCAGCCTGCAGGGACGGCGCATCGAGGCGGTCGTGATCGGCGGCTCGGCCGGCGGCGTCGACGCCCTGCTCCAGCTGCTGCCGGCGCTGCCGGCGGGGTATGATCTGCCGGTCGTCTGCATGCTGCACCTGCCGCCCGACCGCGAGAGCCGGCTGGCCGAACTGTTCGACGAGCGCCTGCCGCTGCCGGTGCGCGAAGCCACCGACAAGGGCGACATCGAGGCCGGCACCGTCTATTTTGCCGGTCCCGGCTACCACCTGTCGGTGGAGCAGGACCGGACGTTCTCGCTGAGCTGCGAGCCGCCGGTGCACTATGCGCGGCCGGCGATCGACGTATTGATGGCATCGAGCGCGGATGCCTGGGGCCCCGGCCTGGTCGGCATCCTGCTGACCGGCGCCAACCACGACGGCGCCGACGGCATGGCGCAGATCCGCGCCCGCGGCGGCTTTACCGTGGTACAAGATCCTGCTGACGCCCAGGTGGGCGTGATGCCGATGGAAGCGATCCGCCGTTGCAATCCGCACCTGGTCCTGCCGCTGGCGCGGATCGGGGCGCTGTTGCCCATGTTGGAGAATTACAAATCATGAGCGCAAAAGACCCAAGCAAACTCCTGATCGTCGACGACCTGCCGGAAAACCTGCGCGCCCTCGACGCCGTCATCCGCGACGAGCACCGCATCGTCTACCAGGCGTCTTCCGGCGAGGAAGCGCTGTCGCTGATGCTCGAGCACGAATTCGCGCTGGCAATCCTGGACGTGCAGATGCCGGGCATGGACGGCTTCGAGCTGGCCGAGATGATGCGTGCCACCTCGCGCACCCGCAACATCCCGATCGTGTTCGTGTCCGCCGCCGGGCGCGAGCTGAACTACGCGTTCAAGGGCTACGAGACCGGCGCCGTCGACTTCATGTACAAACCACTCGATCCGGATGCGGTGCGCAGCAAGGTCAACGTCTTCGTCACCCTCGACCAGCAGCGGCGCGAGATGCGCCACCAGATGGAAGCGCTGGAACGCAGCCGGCGCGAGCAGGAAGTGCTGCTGCGCGAACTGAACGCCACCCAGGGCGAGCTGCAGCGCTCGCTGCGCATGCGCGACGAATTCATGTCGCTGGTGGCGCACGAGCTGCGCACGCCGCTGAATACGCTGTTCCTGGAAACGCAAATGCGCAGCCTGCAGCTCAAGCGCGGCAACATGCCGGCCTTTAATGCCGAGCAGATGGGCAGCATGATCAAGCGCGACGAGCGCCAGATCAAGTCGATGATCCGCCTGATCGACGACATGCTGGACGTTTCGCGCATGAAGAGCGGCACGCTGTCGATCCGGCCCGGCAAGGTCGAGCTGATGGCACTGCTCGAACGCGTGGTCAACGACCTGGCGCTGGCGGCGGCGGCGGCCGGCTGCAACCTGCTGCTGGAGCCGCATCCGCCGGTGGAAGGCTGGTGGGACGAATTCCGCATCGAGCAGGTGGTCGTTAACCTGCTCACCAATGCGCTGCGCTACGGCGGCGGCGGCGCGGTCGAAGTCAGCGTCCACCAGGAGGGCTGCCACGCGGTCATCGACGTGCGCGACCACGGCAAGGGCATTGCCCCCGACTTCATCGAACGCATCTTCGAACCCTACGAGCGCGGCGCCAAGAGCGGCGAGCCGAAAGGCCTCGGCCTGGGCCTGTACATCTCGCGCCAGCTGGCGACCTCGCACGGCGGCAAGCTGACGGCCAGCAGTGCCCCAGGGCAGGGCGCTACCTTCAGCCTGACCCTGCCTTGCACCGAGCCGGCCTTGCAAGCTGTCGCACCTGCCTAAAACCGATGCGGGCCTGCGGCCCGCAGCCTCGACACCTCGCCCCGCGATGGAGAAATAGCGCCACTGGCGCTATTTCTCCTTGTGCATGCCGCATCCATGCCGCTTCCAACTAATTAGCTTACCAATGGCGCCGATAGGTCCCACCTATCCAAGCACGATAGGCAAAATTAATCGATAAAATCTGCTCAATTAATTTCACATAAACGCGTGTGCGGGGTATAGTGTGCACCTAACGTATTTTTTTAACCCCACAACAGGAGCTTTCATGTCCCTCATCAACAGCACGATCAAGCCGTTCAAAGCAACCGCGTACCACGACGGCAAGTTCGTCGATCTGACCGACGCCGATTTCAAAGGCACCTGGTCGGTCGTGATGTTCTACCCGGCTGACTTCACTTTCGTCTGCCCGACCGAACTGGAAGACCTGGCCGATTTCCAGCCGGAATTCGCCAAGATGGGTGTGAAAGTCTACGGCGTGTCGACCGACAGCCATTTCGCTCACAAAGCATGGCACGACACCTCGGAAGCCATCAAGAAAGTGAACTACCCGCTGATCGGCGACCCGACCGGCACCCTGGCCCGTAACTTCGAAGTCATGATCGAAGAAGAAGGCATGGCCCTGCGCGGTACCTTCGTGATCAATCCGGAAGGCCAGATCAAGGTCATGGAAGTGCACGACAACGGTATCGGCCGCGACGCATCGGAACTGATGCGCAAAGTCAAGGCAGCCCAGTACGTCGCCGCTCACCCGGGCGAAGTCTGCCCGGCCAAGTGGTCGGAAGGCGCCGAAACCCTGAAGCCGTCGCTGGACCTGGTCGGCAAGATTTAATTAAATAGATCGTTGGAAAGCGGGCCGCTCCGCCCGCTGCAGTAGTAGCAAGAACGCAGTCACAGCAAAACTTGTCTTACCTGACTTGGGCCCGCCTCTTGCGAGTCCGGCCCAAGCCACCATCTCTTATTTGCGCCGCATTGATCCCGCCCTAGAAAAAGGCGATCAAACTAGTCGATTTTGCCGCGCCAGATTTACTAATTTGATGGACGCACGATGTAAGAATCGATGCGTCGGGGCCAGGCTTTGCCCAGAACTTTAACGATTTAACGACGATACGAACGAGGAAATGACCATGAGCGTGCTTGACAACGACCTGAAGACCCAACTCGGCGCCTACCTGCAGCGCGTGCAGCAACCGTTCGAACTGGTTGCCTCGCTGGACGACAGCGAGAACTCCAAGCAGACGCTCGAACTGCTGCAGACCATCCAGAGCCTGCGCAGCGACAAGATCACCGTCCGTACCGACGGCAACGATGCGCGCAAGCCGTCGTTCAGCGTCCAGCGTACCGGCACCAATACCTCGCTGCGCTTCGCCGGCCTGCCGCTCGGCCACGAATTCACCTCGCTGGTACTGGCCCTGCTGTGGACCGGCGGCCACCCGCCGAAGGTCGAGCAGGACACCATCGATGCCATCAAGGCGCTCGAAGGCGAGTACAACTTCGAGATGTACATGTCGCTGAGCTGCCATAACTGCCCGGACGTGGTGCAGGCGCTGTCGCTGATGGCGATCCTGAACCCGAACGTCAAGACGACCGTGATCGAAGGCGGCGCCTACCAGAAGGAAGTCGAAGCGCGCCAGGTGATGGCCGTGCCGATGGTCTTCCTGAACGGCGAACTGTTCGGTTCGGGCCGCATGATGATCGAAGAAATCGTCGCCAAGCTGGACAAGGGCGCTGGCGCCCGTGACGCCGCCAAGCTGAACGCCAAGGATCCGTACGACGTGCTGATCGTCGGCGGTGGCCCGGCCGGCTCGGCAGCAGCCGTGTACGCCGCCCGCAAAGGCATCCGCACCGGCGTCGCCACCGGCCGCATGGGTGGCCAGGTGAACGACACCATGTCGATCGAGAACTACATCTCGGTGCTGGAAACCGATGGCCCGAAATTCTCGGCCGCGCTGGAGCAGCAGGTGCGCCACTACGGCGTCGACGTGATGACCCAGCAGGAAGCCGCCAAGATCATCCCACCGTCGGCCCCTGGCGAACTGGTTGAAGTGCAATTCGCCAACGGCGGCTCGCTGAAGTCGAGCACCGTGATCCTGTCGACCGGCGCCCGCTGGAGGAACGTCAACGTGCCGGGCGAAGAGCAGTACAAGAACGCCGGCGTCAACTACTGCCCGCACTGCGACGGCCCGCTGTACAAGGGCAAGCGCGTGGCGGTCATCGGTGGCGGCAACTCGGGCGTGGAAGCGGCGATCGACCTGGCCGGTATCGTCGAGCACGTGACCCTGATCGAGTTCGCCAACCAGCTGAAAGCCGACGCCGTGCTGGTGAACAAGGTGCAGAGCCTGTCGAACGTGACCATCCACGTCAACGCCCAGACCACCGAGATCACCGGCGACGGCAACAAGGTCAACGGCATCTCGTTCAAGGACCGCATCTCGGGTGAAGAGAAGAACGTCCCGCTGGCCGGCGTGTTCGTCCAGATCGGCCTGGTGCCGAACACCGAGTTCCTGAAGGGCAGCCTGGAACTGTCGCGCTTCGGCGAGATCATCGTCGACGCCCACGGCCGCACCAACATCCCGGGCGTGTTCGCCGCGGGCGATGCGACCACCACGCCGTTCAAGCAGATCGTGATCGCGGCGGGCGAGGGTGCCAAGGCAGCTCTGTCGGCTTTCGATTACCTGATCCGCATGCCGGTGGCGGTTGAATCTGCGTAAGCGGTCAAGTCAAGTCTAGTTAGCTGTTGAAGAGGCAGCGCTTTCCGGAAGGAGGCGCTGCTTTTTTTATTTCCATACCCTGTCAGCGCTGGCTGCCTGCGCGTTCCACCGGACGTATTTGGGGAAAACCGTCAACACATGCCATTTCATACTGTTGGCCAGCCTTGAACTCGTAGACGAGCGATGCTGCTACGTCCAATACTGTGATACCCCCGGGTTTTGGCGGGCAGATGTAGCCAATCCTCTGTTTGCCGGGGTGCAGGCGAATCTCGCCGCGTGATAGAACGAGGCCGGGCAAGGCGAGGTATTTTCCGGCCGCGATGGGGATGGGCTTTCCCAGTTCGTCTAGAACGGTAAGTCTTGCCGTTTTCGTGTCCCACTGAAGGTCGTAGTTGGTCTTTGCGTCGATACCGGTGCAGGCGGCAGTGACCAGGATGAGTGGAGCGAGGATCAGACTTTTCATTAGGGTCGAATTTGCGTCTGAATCTGTGGGATCAGGGCTTCTGCTGGAAGCTGGACGCCAGCAGGCCGTTGTCGAACCCGGCCGACCCGCTGCCGTCGACGGCATAACGGTACAGGACGGCGGAATAGATGCCGGTCAGCGTCGCCTGGAACAGCACGCAGGCCAGCAGCGCCAGCACCACGACGGCGCCGAACAGGAAGAAGAACACCGGGCTGACGGCGCCGGCGGCAAGCAGCAGCGCCGCCAGCAGCACGCTGCCGCCGGCCAGGCCGAAGTAGACCAGGCCGAAGGCGGCGCCCATGCCGATATGGCCGGTGACGTTCTCGCCCCAGGTGCGCTTGAGCAGGGCGGTGCTTTCGGAAATCGACTCCATCGGACCGCGGTCGCGGGTCACGATTACCGGCACCACCAGGAAGGTGGCCAGCGCCCAGCCGGCGCCGATCAGGCCGACGACCAGGCGGCCGACGAAGCCGAGCCGTTCCTGGATCGCGCGCAGGATCACGCCGACGGTCGCGGAAATGACTGCATAGCCGAGGATGGCAGGCAGGCGGCCATTGGCGATGCGCAGGCCGCCTGCCAGCGTCGGACTGCCTCCGTCCAGGCGGATCATGACGGCGCCGACCAGCGCCGTGTTGAAGTAGAAGATGACGAAGTACTGCACCACGTAGAACAAGAAGCCGATCGAATACAGGCCGCCTTCGCCGATGCCATCGACTGAAGCCAGGCCGAACACCGGCAGGGCAAACGCGGCCACCAGCAGCAGCCAGGCCCCGGCCGAGATCAGGGGGAACAGCAGCAGGCGATTGTCCTGCCTCAGCACCTCGGCGCTGGCGCGGACGAGATCGAAACTGCGTCTGATACGGTCGAACATGATCGGCTCCTTGACGTGCGCCCCGGTAGGGGCGCGTTCTCGCACATGTTAGCGAAAAATGTCTTCCGGAAATACGTGCTTTGTCACAGCGCAGAGCATCAGCCGATGCCGGAGCCGGGCGCGCTGCGTGTCTCGATCATTGGCCGACGCAAATGATCTTGCTCGTGTACTCGTGTGCATTGCCCTTTTTCTTCGTTGCCCATGCCATGGCTTCCTCGGCCTCGGCAATCGTCATCACGGTCGCCTTTTCCTTGTTCCTGATAAAGGAGACGCCTTCGAATTTGCCGTCCTTACTGCGCATGACGCGGGCGAACACGGGTGCCGTGTTGTCCTTGTCGGTGCGTTTGTTTTGCTGGACGAGATAACGTTGATCGTTGGTTTCCATGCTGAGAGTCGCTAAGTAAAAGTTCAAAGCGGTATTTTACGGCCTGGGCGCCTCCGGTAAGCCCATGCCTGCGGCAAGGCGTCGAGCAGCAGCGCCAGTCCGAAGCAGACCAACAATACCGGCAGGTACATCGTAAAGGTCCAGGTCTGCAGCTTGCCCAGCACACCGCGGTACAGCGCGACCGCCCCCAGCACCACCAGCATATGCGACAGGTAGAGCTCGTAGCTGAGCTGGCCCATGCGCGCCAGCCAGCCCAGGCCAGGCGCAGGCCGCGGTGGCCAGGCGTGGAAGGCGAGCAGCAACAGGCTCGCACCCAGGCACAGCGCATACAGATTCGACCCGTAAAGGTGCTTATGGACGGCGTCGCCCCAGCCCAGCACCAGCAGGCTGCAAAAGGCGCCGAAGATCGCCATCGCCCGGGCGTCGCGCCGGCCTGGACGCCAGCGCTGCGCGAGCAGCGCCGCCAGCACGCCCCATGCGATCGCCGCCATGCCGGGCAGGTAGGCTTTTTCCCACCAGACTTCGTCGCTGGCAGGGACCAGTGCGCGCAAGGGGCCGATCAGCAGGGCCCAGGCCAGCAGCAATCCCACCAGCAGCCGGCGCGGCAGCCACAGGCACAGCAGCGGAAAGCCGAGATAGAACACTTCCTCGATCGACAGCGACCACAGCACGTCCCAGCCGGCCGGCGCCCAGCCGGTGCGGCCCTCGTACCAGTTGAAGGTGAAGCTCAGGGCCGAGCCGAGCAGGCCGCCGAGGGTTTGTTGGCCGGGCTCCGGTGCAAAGCCCTCGATGCCCAGGCAGGCCAGCACGCTCAGCAGCGCCAGCGTGACGAGCAGCAGCGGCAGGATGCGCCGCGCCCGCGCCCGGTAGAAGCGCGCGAGCTGCACATTGCGCAGATCGCCGTCGCGCTCGATGATGCGGGTGGTGATCAGGAAGCCCGAGATCACGAAGAACACGAACACGGCTTCGTAACCGTTGAAGCTGATGGCGTCGATCAGCCGCTTGGGCAGCCAGTCGCCGAGCAGGCTTGGTTGCAGGGGCAGGCGGAAGGGCAGGGCCAGGTGGTGGACGATCACCAGCAGGATCGCCAGGCCGCGCAGGCAGTCGATGCCGAAATTGCGCTGTCGGAGCGTCATGGCAGCAGGCCCGGAAACTCGGCCAGGAAAGCTTCGCGTGCCCACACGCCGGTCGACATGGCCTCCGGCTGCGTGGCGTCGCGGCGGACCAGGCGCGCAAAGGTGACGGTGCGCCCGTCTTTCGTCGCCCAGCCGACGTACCAGCCCAGGCCGCTCGAAGCGCCGGTCTTGCCGTGCAGGTCCCAGCCGTCCACGGTGCCGTAGCGGGTCAGCGCGGCGGTCATGTCGTAGGCCTGGCCGCCGACGCCGAGCCGGCGGTTCACCAGCTTGCCGAGAAAGTCGAGCTGCTCCAGCGGCGAGATCTGCAGCGAGGAGCCGATCCACGACAGCGTCAGCCCGTCATGCCCGGCGTCGCCCGCCACGTCCTGGTTGCCGTAGCCGAATTGCCGCACGTAGGCGCCGAAGCGCGCCGGTCCCAGCGCCAGCGTCGCCTGCTGCGAATACCAGACCACCGAATCGCGCATCCATTTCGCAGGATCGGTCGGTGCGCGCCAGGCCGGCTGCCAGTCGACGTAGCCGGGGCGATAGGGCAGCAGCGGCGTGTGCATATCCTTCAGGATGCCGGCGTCGTAGCCCATCAGGCTGATGGCGATCTTGAAGGTCGACGCCGGGGTGACGCGGGTGCGGCAATCGCCGCGTTCCAGCAGGGGCTTGCCGCCGGCAGCGTCGGCCAGCGCCGTGCAGACCTCGGCCGCATGGACAGGAGCGAGCAGGGCGCACAGCGCACCTGCAGCGAGACAGCATCGTTTCATGGTGTTCCTTGTGGGGATGTACATGCTTCATACAGCGTATCAGACCAGCCCGCCGGCCTGCATTTGCCGGCCAGCAGCGCTTCGATCCGCGCCACGCGCTCGGCCAGCGCCGCCGGCCGGCGCTGCGGGTGATAGTGGTTCGGGGCCTTGATCATGGCCACCAGGCGCACGAATTCGTGCGCGTCGAGCGCAGCCAGCGGCTTGCCCGCATACAGCAGCGCCGCCAGCGCCAGGCCGCGCACCTGCACGCCGGCCTGCGTGCCCATGTAGACGTGGGCGATGTAATAGTCGAGCTGCCTGGTTTTGGACATGCGCGCATCGAGCACCAGCGCCATCGCGTCGCGCCCGAAGTCGATCGCCTTGCAGCAGCGCTGGACGCCCGCATAAAAGCGCTGCATGAGGCCGGCGCCGGCTTGCCCGTCGCGCAGGTAGAAGTCGCGCGCGACCGCCGACGTCAGCGTGGCGACGCCTTGGCCGGCGGCGAGGCTGATGCCGGGGTGCGTATGAAAATCCGGGTCTTCGACGGCAAGCAGGATCGCGCTCTGGCGTGGCGACAGCACGCCGGGGTGGGGCAGCGGCAGGGCCGCTGCCAGGCTGTCGTAGCTGCAGGCAGCCCAGGCGGCGGCCAGGCCGAGGTAGGCGGCGACCAGGAGCAGCAGCGGAAGCAGCAGCGCGGTGCGGACGAATCGTTTCATCGGGTCCGGGCAGTGGTCGAAAACATGGATTCTGGCCCGGCCGCACGCCCCGGCGAACCGGCGTGTGACGAAACGCCGGACCGGTGTGACCGCCGGCGCCGGAGGGGCTGGTGGCCCGCTGGTATACTTTCCGTCGATGAGTACGCTGAATCCCGCCGCCCGCTATCCGCAACCGCCGCGCACCTGCTCCCGCACGCGGGAACGCATGCTGCCGCCGCTGCGGATGATGGCGCTGAACCTGCTGGCCTGGATCGCGGTTTGCGCGGTCGGCACCCAGGGACAATGGCAGCTGCTGCCGAAATGGTGCATCGAATACCTGCCGATGCTGCTGCTGAGCGCCGCGCTCGGGCTGGCGCTGCTGCGCCATCCGGCGCTGTTCGAGCGCCGCCGCCATGTGCTGGCGGTGTTCGTGGCGGTGGTGCTGCTGTTCCAGCCGCTGCAATGGCTGTACGTGGCCAGGGTGCGCCTGCCGCTGGCGGAGGCCGACTGATGGCGGTGACTTACCTGATCGTGGACGACGAAGCGCCGGGCCGCATCAACCTGCGGCTGGCGATGGAGGCCCATCCCGGCTGGACCCTGGCAGCCGAATGCGCCAGTGCCGCCGCCGCGCGCGCCGCGCTGGCCGCGCGGCCGGCCGACGCCCAGGTCCAGGTGATCTTCCTCGACATCCGCATGCCGGGCGAGGATGGTCTGGCGCTGGCCCGCGAGCTGGCGCGCCGGCCCGAGCCGCCGCTGGTGATCTTCGTGACCGCCTTCAGCGCCCATGCCGTCGATGCCTTCGACGTGCATGCGCTCGATTACCTGCTCAAGCCGGTGAGCGATGCCCGCCTGGCGCAGGCGGTGGAGCGCGCCGAGGCGCTACTGCGCCATGGCCAGCGCACCGCCTACGGCAATGCCTTGCGCAGCTATGCCGAGCGGAGTAGCGACGATGCGGCCTGGCTCGACCGCATCAGCGTGCGCTCGGTCGGCCGCGTCGAGCAGGTGCGGGTCGACGACATCCTGTGGGTCGAGGCGGCCGGCAACTACGTCAACCTGTGCCTGGCGGCGCGCCAGGTGCTGCACCGGCTGCCGCTGAGCCGCCTGGAGACGCTGCTCGACCCGAGCGTGTTCGTGCGCGTGCACCGCGGCACCATCGTGCGGCGCGACCAGATCGGGACGCTGGCGACGGTCGGCGACGGCAGCTACCGGCTGACCCTGCGCTGCGCTGCGCAGGTGGCGGTCAGCGAGCGCTACGTGGGGGCGATCAGGGCGCTGGTGTAGCCGCTAATGCTGCCGATGCGCGCTCAGCGCGAGCGCCGGCGCCAGACCTGCACGCCGATGGCGGCGGCAGCCACCACGGCGCCGGCCAGCAGGGCCGTGTTCTTCTTCTGGCCGGACCCTTCGGTCGCGCGTTGGCCGCTGTGCACGCCGCTGGCCGTGGCCGGCGGCTCATACAGGCTGCCCTGGGTGTCGCCGGTACGGTCGGCGCGCTTCGACCAGGTGTCCATGAAGCGCTTCATGGCGACCGCGGTGAGCGGGGTGGCCAGTTCGGCCAGCTTGAGCGCGAACGCAGGCGCGCCGATCACGGTCGTGGCACGCGGCTGGCGCGCCAGCTTGACCACGGCGTCGGCCACCTTTTCCGGCGCCAGTACGCCGGGCGGGTAGGACAGCTTGGCGCCCGTGTAATTGCCGGCGTGGGCAAAGCCGGGGGTGTCGACGAAGGTCGGGTAGACGTCGCAGAGGTGGATGCGCGGCTGGTCGTGCAGTTCGGCGCGCAGGGCGGCGCTGAAGCCGCGCAGGCCGAACTTGCTGGCGGCATAGGCGGCCGAATACGGCGTCGTGACGTAGCCGCCCACCGAAATCATGTTCACCCAGATGCCGTGGCCCTGTTCCAGGAAGATCGGCAACAGGGCGTGCGCATCGTTCATGTGGCTGACGAGATTGGTCTCGATCACGCGCTGGTGGTCCTCGATCGGTACCTCGGCAAACTGGCCGACCACGCCGACGCCGACGTCGCTGAACCACAGGTCGATGTCGCCCAGCGTGCTGCGCGCCTCGCGCGCGAAGCGTCCAACGGCATCGGCATCGGTGGCGTCGACTACTTTCACGTCGGCCTTGCCGCCGGCCGCGCGGCAGCGCTGGGCGATGTCGTCGAGTCCTTCCTTGCCGCGTGCGCCGAGCACCAGGCTGGCGCCTTCCTTCGCGAAAGCGATGGCGGTGGCGGCGCCGATGCCGCTCGATGCGCCGGTGATGACCACGCGCAGATTCGTTCGTTTCATGTAACTCACCCGTTCCAGGTATAGAAGTGGCCACCATGATGCCCGCTTGCGCGGCAATGGGTCGCATGCTTCGGAACGAGGAAGGAGGAGAAGAGGTGTTATGCCTCAGGCAGACGTGGAAAAACGCGCCGGCCGGTCAGGGCAGCGCCGCCCGGCATGCCTGGCGCATGCGGGACCGGCATCGATCAGTGGAACAGCAGCGGGGCAGCGCTGTTGAAGGCTTCGGTCGCGACCAGCAGCCAGGTGGCGAGGCCGGTGATGGTGACGTGAAGAGCGGTCCAGGCGGCGGTGGTCGGGTGCATGCGGATCATGGTGAACCTCCAGGCGGGCGGTAATGTTTGGGCAGTGAGATCATCTTAATTTAAGTACTTTATGGAAACTATCGGCGGGTAATCCGTCGCCTTGTAGGAAATCGCGCTGTTCCGCTGTCTGATCGGTAGTAGATCGCTAACGCGGCGCTCCTACGGTTGCTGTAGGTTGCGTCCTATAGCGTCGCGTTCGTGCCCAATTTACAGTTGGGCTCATCATGACCCGACACGAACCCAAACTCCTGCACAAAGGCTTGCTTGCGGTACGCCGCAACACCATCCGTCGCCTGCTGAATACCGTCTTCGGTATCGCCCAACTGCGCGACGGCCAGCAACGCGTGATCGACAGCGTCCTCGATGGCAAGGACACGCTGGCGATCATGCCCACCGGCAGCGGTAAATCGCTGTGCTACCAAGTTCCCGCCCGCATCCTCGAGGGCATGACCATCGTCGTCTCCCCACTCATCTCGCTGATGAAGGACCAGCTCGAGAAGCTGGAAGAGATGCACATACGCGCCGTGCAAGTCAACAGCAGCCTGAATGCCGGGGAAGAGCGCAATGCGCTCGCGGCCATCGAACAGCAGCAGTGCGAGATCGTGTTCTGCACGCCCGAGCGGCTGGTGTCGCCGGAGTTCGTCGCCTTGTTGCGGGAAGTGAAGGTGGCGCTGGTCGTGGTCGACGAAGCCCACTGCATCTCGCAATGGGGCCACGATTTCCGTCCGGCCTATCTCGAGATGGCCGGTACGCTCGACGCCCTCGGCAAGCCGCCGGTGCTGGCGCTGACCGCCACCGCCACCGACGAAGTCATGGACGACATCGGCCGCCAGCTGGGCCGGCCACGCATGAACGTCATCAATACCGGCATCTATCGCCCGAACCTGCACTACCGCGTGCAGCAGGTGACGAATGGCGAGGAAAAGATGCAGCAGGCGCTGCGCCTGGTACGCGAGACCGGGGGCAAGGGCATCGTCTATGCCGCCACGGTCAAGATGGCGGAAGAGATCTACCATTTACTGGAAGAGGCCGGGGAGTCGGTCACGATCTACCACGGCAAGCTGCACGCCGCCGAGCGCAAGGCGAACCAGGACCTGTTCATGGACGACGAGCGGCGCATCATGGTCGCGACCAACGCCTTCGGCATGGGCATCGACAAGCCGGATACGCGCTTCGTCATCCACCTGCAGATTCCGGCCAACCTGGAAGCCTATTACCAGGAGTCCGGCCGCGCCGGCCGTGACGGCAAGGATGCCGAATGCACGCTGCTGTTCCTGCAGGACGACAAGCGCGTCCAGCAGTTCTTCCTGGTCAAGCACTACCCGACGGCGGACGAGATCCGCGCCATCTACGAAGCCGTGCGCAAGCTGGCCCAGGACGAGACGGCCACGCCGCAGCGCGTCGACGAGGTGACCGGCGACCTGGCCGGGCCGCACCTCAAGGTCTGCCTCAAGCTGCTGAAGGACGCCGGGCTGCTGCGCCAGAACCGCAAGCTGGCCTGGACCCTGGGCGCGACCGAGTCGAAGGCCAGCCTGTTCGAGGCCATGGCCGCGGTCTACCGCCAGAAGCAGGAACACGACAAGGAAGCGCTGGAGCAGATGGTGTCGTACGCGGTCAGCGGTTTCTGCCGCTGGAAGCTGTTATTCGATTATTTCGGCGACGAAGTCGACGGCTTCGAGAAGTGCTGCCGCTGCGACAACTGCCTGAACCCGCCGGCGGCCGTGCTGACGGAAGACATCGAAATCCGCGACGACGAGTTCGACCACGAGCCGGTGGCCCAGCCCGATCCGGCGTCGGTGTTCGAGGCCGCTGCGCGCGTAAAAGTGCCGAAGTATGGCGAGGGCGTGGTGCTGTCGGTGGCTGGGGACCAGATCTCGATCGCGTTTCCGGATGGGGAGCACCGGTCGTTCCTGAAGGATTATGTGGAACACGTGGGCTGAATAAGAACGTTGGCTCGTCAACGTCGCCCCAGCGGAGGCAGGGGCCCAAGTTGGATGCATCTCGACAGCGCATACGAAATTGGGCCCCTGCCTGCGCAGGGGCGACGGAGGTGGTGTTGTAAGGCTGCATAAGAAAGGAAAACATGGGAGACATGGTCGTAGTACGCAAGGAGGGACTCTACTGCGTCCCGGGTGATTTCTATATCGATCCATGGCGGCCGGTCGACCGGGCCGTCATCACCCATGCGCACGGCGACCATGCGCGCTGGGGCCACAGCCACTACCTGGCTTCCAGCAAGAGCGTCAACATCCTGAAATCGCGCCTCGGCGCCGACATCAACATCGAAGGCCTGGACTACGGCAAGCGCGTGGTCCACAACGGTGTGACGATCTCGCTGCACCCGGCCGGCCACGTGCTGGGCTCGGCCCAGATCCGCATGGAGCACGAAGGCGAAATCTGGGTGGCGTCGGGCGATTACAAGGTCGAGCCGGACGCCACCTGCGACCCGTTCGAGCCGGTGCGCTGCCACAGCTTCATTACCGAGTCGACCTTCGGCCTGCCGATCTACCGCTGGGATGCGCAGCAGGACGTCTACGACGACATCAACCGCTGGTGGCGCGCGAATGCCGACGAGGGCCGCACCAGCATCCTGTACGCCTATGCCTTCGGCAAGGCCCAGCGGCTGCTGTCCGGCCTCGATCCGTCGATCGGCCCGATCGTCTGCCACGGCGCGGTCGAGCCGCTCAACCGCGTCTACCGCGAAGGCGGCGTCGACCTGCCTGCGACCCAGCTGGTCAGCGAGACCGACAAGGCTGACCTGAAGCGCGCGCTGGTGCTGGCGCCACCCTCGGCCTCGGGCTCGACCTGGACCCGCCGCTTCGGCGACTACAGCGATGCCTTCGCCAGCGGCTGGATGCTGCTGCGCGGGGCACGGCGCCGGCGCGGCGTCGACCGCGGCTTCGTGCTGTCCGACCACGCAGACTGGCCGGGCCTGATGGACGCGATCCGCGCCACCGAGGCGCAGCAGATAATCGTCACTCACGGTTCGATCCCGGTGATGGTGCGCTGGCTGTGCCAGACCGGACTCGATGCCAAGGCCTTCGATACCGAATACGGCGAAGAGGACGACGAGTCGGCCGACGCCACCCCGGCGCCCGACAAGGCGCCGGCGGCGGGCGCCACGTTGCCGGCCGCGAGCGACGAGGAAGAAGACGAGGATCGCCGCGAAGAGGTCAAGCCGGCGCCTGCCGGCGAGGAGGCGAACGATGCGTGAATTTGCGCGCCTGTACGCCGAACTCGACGAGACCACCGCCACCAACCGCAAGCTCGACGCGTTGCGCAACTACTTCGAGCATGCGGCCCCCGAGAACGCCGCCTGGGCGGTCTATTTCCTTGCCGGCGGCAAGCCGCGCCAGGCGGTGCCGTCCAAGCTGATGCGCCAGTACGCGATCGAATACGCCGGCCTCGACGACTGGCTGTTCGACGAGTGCTACGCGGCGGTCGGCGACATGGCCGAGACCATCGCCCACATCCTGCCGCCGCCGACGAAGCACAGCGACATCGGCCTGGCGGTGTGGATGGAAGAGCGCATCGGTCCGCTGCGCGGCGCCGACCCGGCCACCATCCGCGAGGCGCTGTTTTCATACTGGGACGAGCTGACCTGGCGCGAGCGCTTCCTGTTCGTGAAACTGATCGGCGGCGGTTTCCGGGTCGGCGTGTCGAAACTGCTCGTCACGCGCGCGCTGGCGGCGATCGCCGCGGTGGATTCCAAGCTGATCGCCCAGCGCCTGATGGGCTGGACCGACGGCCGCGTGCGCCCGACCGGCGCCGGCTTCCTGCAGCTGATCGCGGCCCAGTCCGACGACGAGCACAAGCTGCGCGGCGGCCAGCCCTATCCCTTCTTCCTGGCGCACCAGCTGCAGGGCGAGCCGGCGGGTCTCGGTGACATGGCCGGCTGGCAGGTCGAGTGGAAGTACGACGGCATCCGCGCCCAGCTGGTGCGGCGCGGCGGCCAGAATTACCTGTGGTCGCGCGGCGAAGACCTGATCACCGAGCGTTTCCCCGAGTTGGCCGCGCTGGCGCTGCCGGAAGGGACGGTGGTCGACGGCGAGGTGCTGGTGTGGCTGGATTCGGATGCGCCGGCGCCGTTTGCCGACCTGCAGAAGCGCATCGGCCGCAAGACCCTGTCGGCCAAGTTCTTGAGTGAATACCCGGCGGTGCTGCTGGCCTACGACTTATTGGAACTGGACGGCGTCGACCTGCGCACGCTGCCCCAGCACGAGCGGCGCGCGCTGCTGGAAACGCTGGTGACCGGCGTCGCCAGGCCGCAGCTGCGCATCTCGCCGCTGGTCACGGCCGACACCTGGGAAGACCTGGGCACGCTGCGTGCCGAATCGCGGGCGCGCGGCGTCGAGGGCATGATGCTGAAGGCGCGCGACGCCCATTACGGCGTCGGCCGCACCAAGGACGTCGGCACCTGGTGGAAGTGGAAGATCGATCCGTACGCGATCGACGCGGTGCTGATCTACGCCCAGGCCGGCAGCGGACGGCGCGCTTCGCTGTACACCGACTACACCTTCGCGGTGTGGGACGGCGATGGTGCGGAGCGCAAGCTGGTACCCTTCGCCAAGGCGTATTCCGGCCTGACCGACGCCGAGATCCGCCAGGTCGACAATGCGGTGCGCAAGACCACGGTCGAGAAATTCGGGCCGGTGCGCTCCGTAAAACCGACCATGGTGTTCGAGATCGGCTTCGAGGGCATTGCGCTGTCGACGCGGCACAAGGCCGGCATCGCGGTGCGCTTCCCGCGCATCCTGCGGCGGCGCGACGACAAGACGGTGGAGCAGGCCGATACGCTGGATACCTTGAAGGGGCTGCTGGAGGCGGCGCCGGCCGAGGTCGATATCGAGCCCGAGGTGGCGTCATGACGCGTTCGCAGGCCGAGCAGGCGGTCGACGGCTGGTTCGCCGGCCGCGGCTGGAAGGTCTTTCCGTTCCAGCGCGCGGTGTGGAAGGCGGCCTTGGCCGGGCAGTCAGGGCTGCTGCATGCGAACACCGGCGCCGGCAAGACCTACGCCGTGTGGTTCGCGGCGCTGCTGCGCGGCGCCAACCGCTCGCGCCGTAGCCGTAGTGGTGTACGGGTGCTGTGGCTGACACCGATGCGTGCGCTGGCCGCCGACACCCAGCGTTCGCTGGAAGTGTCGGCGGCCGATCTGGCTGCCGCCAGTCCGGACGTGGTCGGCGCATGGTCGATCGGTGCGCGCACCGGCGATACCGGCTCGGCCGAGCGGGCGCGCCAATCCAAAAGCCTGCCGGGGGCGCTGATCACCACGCCGGAAAGTTTATCTCTGTTGCTGTCGCATGCGGGCGCGCGCGACCAGTTCAAGCACCTCGACATGGTCATCATCGACGAGTGGCACGAACTGATGGGCAGCAAGCGCGGCGTGCAGGTGCAGCTGGCGCTCGCACGCTTGCGGCGCTGGAATCCGGAACTGGTGGTGTGGGGCCTGTCGGCGACCATGGGCAACCTGCAGGATGCGCGCAACGTGTTGCTGGGGACGGATGCGGACGAGAGCAAGGGCGTGCTGGTCGAGGGCGACCTGAAAAAGCAGATCGTGGTCGACTGCCTGATCCCGCCGACCGTCTCGCGCTTTCCGTGGGGCGGCCACCTCGGCCTGCAGATGCTGCAGCCGGTGATCGACGAGATCGACAAGAGCGGCTCGACGCTGGTGTTCACCAACACGCGCGCGCAATCCGAGATCTGGTACCAGAACCTGATCGAGGCGCGCCCCGACTGGGCCGGCGTGGTGGCGCTGCACCACGGCTCGCTCGACCGCGAAGTGCGTGAGTGGGTCGAGAAGAGCTTGAAGAACGGCGAACTGAAGGCCGTGGTCTGCACCGCCAGCCTCGACCTGGGCGTGGACTTCCTGCCGGTCGAGCGCGTGCTGCAGGTCGGCAGCGCCAAGAATATCGCGCGCCTGCTGCAACGCGCCGGCCGCAGCGGCCACGCGCCGGGGCGGATCTCGCGCGTGACGCTGGTGCCGACCAACAGCCTGGAACTGCTGGAAGCGGCCGGCGCCAAGCGCGCGGTGGCCAGCCGCCGCATCGAGGCGCGCCAGGTGCCGAATAAACCCTTCGACGTGCTGGTGCAGCACCTGGTGACGATCGCGCTGGGCGGCGGCTTCCACTCGGAAGAGCTGTATGCGGAAGTGAAAACCGCCTGGTCCTACCGCAACCTGACCCCGGAAGAGTGGCAGTGGGCACTGGATTTCGTCGCGCGCGGCGGCCAGAGCCTGACCGTGTATCCGGAATACCGGCGCGTGCTGCCGGACGAGGAGGGCGTCTACCGCGTGCCCGACGCTACCATCGGCCGGCGCCACCGGATGAGCATCGGCACCATCGTGTCGGATGCGCAGATGCAGGTGCAGTACATGAGCGGCGGCCGCATCGGCAGCGTCGAGGAATCCTTCGTCGGCCGTCTGAAGCCGGGCGACCACTTCCTGTTCAGCGGCCGCATTCTGGAACTGGTGCGCGTCCATGAAATGACGGCCTACGTCAAGCGCAGCACCTCGACCAAAGGCGCGATCAGCCGCTGGGGCGGGACCAAGGTGCCGCTCAGCGCCGAGATGGCGCGTGCCGGGCTGGAAGAGCTGGAGCGGGCCGCGCAGGGCATTTTCGAGGGGCCGGAAATGCAGGCGGTGCGCCCGCTTCTGGAGGTGCAGGCCAACTGGTCGTCGCTGCCCACCGGCGCGGTGCTGGTGGTCGAGAGCATGAAGAGCCGCGAGGGCTGGCACCTGTTCGTGTACCCGTTCGGCGGCCGCTCGGTGCACACCGGGCTGGCCTCGCTGCTGGCTTTCCGCGTCGGCAGCATCATGCCGTCGACCTTTTCGGTGGCGGTGAACGACTACGGCTTCGAACTGCTGTCGCCGGAACCGGTCGACTGGGCCGCGCTGTTCGCGGGCGCGACCGGCGCGGACGTCGGCCTGTTCGATACCGGGCGCCTGCTCGAGGACGTGCTCGACAGCCTGAATGCGACCCAACTGGCGCAGCGGCGCTTCCGCGAGGTGGCGCGGATTTCCGGGCTGGTGTCCCAGGGTTTCCCGGGACAGCGCAAGTCGATGCGCCAGGTGCAGGCGTCGTCGGCGCTGTTCTTTGAAGTCTTCCGCAAGCACGACAGCGGCAACCTGCTGCTCACGCAGGCCGAGCGCGAAGTGCTGGAGCAGGAGCTGGAACTGACCCGGCTGCGCGACACCCTCAATGCGCTGCACGGACGCCGCATCGCCTACCACGAGGTCAAGCGTGCCACGCCCTTCGGCTTCCCGCTGATGGTCGAGCGTTTCCGCGAAAAGGTGTCGACCGAGAAGCTGTCGGACCGGGTGGCGCGCATGGTGCGCGAGCTGGAAAAGGCGGCCGCGGCATGAACCAGGGTGAGAACAGCGGCCCGCGCGATGCACCGGTGCTGGCGCTTGCCGGCGAACGGGTACTGCTGTTGCCGCAGAAAGCCGTGTACTGGCCGCGCCTGGAGATGCTGATTATCGCCGACATCCACTTCGGCAAGGCCGCGGCTTTCCGCTCCTTCGGCATCCCGGTACCGCACGGCACCACCAACGAAAACCTGGATGGGCTCGACGCGCTGATCGACGCCACCGGCGCCACCCACGTTTTATTTTTAGGCGACTTCCTGCACGCGCGCGCTTCGCATGCCGCTGCCACCCAAGCGGCGATGCTGGCCTGGCGCCGCCGCCGCTGCGACCTGGTGCTGACGCTGGTGCGCGGCAACCACGACATGCATGCGGGCGACCCGGCCGAGGCGCTCGGCATCGACCTGGTCGACGAGCCTTATACGGTCGGGCCGTTTTCCTTCTGCCACCATCCGGACATCGACGCGCCGGGCTATGTGCTGGCCGGCCACGTCCATCCGGCCTATGTGCTGGCGACCCGGTCGGATGCCTTGCGGCTGCCGTGTTTCGTAGTCGGACCGACGCGCATGATCCTGCCTTCTTTCGGTTCATTCACCGGGGGCTATACGATCAAGCCGGCGCCGGGCGAGCGCATTTTCGTGACGTCCGGCGAAGCCGTCCATGGCGTTATATAAAGCGTTCGCTAGCGCACCGAGCTTTATAGAGGGGCGGCGTACGCTAGTCACATCGAAATTCACGCGCGAGTCCGGAGGAAAATCATGGCGAATACCCACAAAAAACTGGCCGCGGCCGTGGTCGCTGCCTTGCCCCTGCTGTCGGTGACCGTCGCAGCGCCGGTCCAGGCCCAGGACCGCCACCCGCGCGCTGCCGCCATCGCGCCGCGCATCGAAGGTTTCAACGTCGACGAAGTGCGCCGCCTGGAACCGGGCACTGAACTGAATTTCGACCTGTACGGCTCCCCGGGCGGCAATGCCACGGTGCGCATCGACGGCGCCACGCGCAACGTGCACCTGACCGAGACCCGTCCCGGCACCTACCAGGGCACCTATACCATCGGCACCCACGACCGCCTGCGTCCGGACAGCCAGGTGACGGCCAACCTGCGCGCCGGCGGCCAGGTCATCACGCGCCTGCTGGGCGAACCGCTGGTGCGTGGCCCGGTAGGCCGCGACGATGGCGGGCGCCTGGCCGCAGTCCCGCACGTCGAGAGCTTCGACGTGCGTGGAAGCAACGATCTCGGTCCGGGCAACGACCTGCAATTCACCGTGTTCGGTACGCCGGGCGCCAAGGTCGATGTGCAGATCGCCGGGACCTCGGGCGTGTTCGCGCTGCCGGAAGTGCGTCCGGGCCAGTACAGCGGCATGTACCGGATCCGCCGCAACGACAACATCGCCCCAGACGCGCCGGTCACCGCCACCATCCGCGCCAATGGCCGCTACACCACCGCAATGCTCGGCCATCCGTTGCTGGCCGGCGGTCCGCCGCCGCGTGCGGCCGGTCCCGACCTGCGTCCCGGCCCGCCGCCGGCCCCGCGCGATGCGCGACCGGCGCCGCGTGACGACCGCGTCGCACGCTACTGCACGAATTGCGCGACGATCGAAGCGATCAACGTGGTGCAGGCCAATGGCCAGGCCTCGGCGCTCGGCACCCTGGGCGGTGCCGCCGTCGGCGGCCTGCTAGGCAACCAGGTCGGCAGCGGCAACGGTCGTACGGCGGCGACTGCTGCCGGCGCCGTGGCAGGCGCGCTGGCCGGCCGTAGCATCGAACGCAATGCCCGCAGCGGCGACCGTGTCGAGGTGGTGGTGCGCTACGAGAATGGCGCAACGCAGAACATTCCCTACGACAATGACCCGGGTTTCCGCGTGGGCGACCAGGTGAAGGTCAACGGCAACGTGCTGGTACGTGACTGACGAGCAAGGCGGCTCGGATTCCAACGGTCGGGCTGCCGGAATCCGGGTGAGCACGGTTAGGAATTACAGAAGAAAACGCTTCAGTGTATGCGTAGCGGCTCGAGGTTGAATGGCTGGGCCGGCTGTCGGAAAATTAGATGAAGTGCAGGCACTATTCGTAGCGCCAGCGCTGAAGAAAGCCGACGCTGGCCATTGCCCGTGCAAAGGCGACGCCCAGCGGCACGATGAACAAAAGCCGGCTCTTGCAGGAGCCGGCTTTTTTATTGATCAGTCTGCCTCGGCGGTGCAAACGGTCCCGAGCAGGTTCCGGAGTAGAGGAACCCTTGTCAAGTGCGGCTGGCTGCAGTGGCTGGCGTGGCCATTGCAGCCGGTCGCGCTGGTCACCGGGGCTTTAAGCCGTGGCCAGCACTTGGCCGTCGCCGGAATCGGCATCGGCCTTGTGCTTGGCGTTCTGCTTGGCGCGCGAACGGGAAGGCGGCAGACGGCGCAGCGTCTTGAGCGCTTCCGGATCCTTGATCCCGATGGTGCGCTGGTCGACGGTGATCAGGCCGATCTCGTTGAAGGCGGACAGCGTACGGCTGACCGTTTCCAGCGTCAGGCCGAGATAGCTGCCGATTTCGTGCCGCGTCATGCGCAGGTTGAACAGCTTGCTCGAGTAGCCCATCGCCGCGAAGCGGTCGGCCAGCGAGATCAGGAAGCGGGCCACCCGTGCCTCGGCCGACAGGGCGCCGAGCATGCCGATCATCGCCTGTTCGCGCACCAGCTCGCGGCTCATCACCCCGTACATCAGGTTCTCGAGCTCGGCGTGCACGCGGCCCAGGGCCGTGAGCTTCTTGAACGGCACCAGGATCAGGTCGCAGTCGGACAGCGCGACGGCTTCCGAAGCGTAGTGGCGGGTGTGGATGCCGTCGACGCCGAGCATATCGCCCTTCATCGGGAAGCTGAGCACCTGCTCGTTGCCGAATTCGTCGATCAGCACCGTTTTCAGGAAGCCGGAATTGACGATGTAGAGGGTGTCGAAGGCTTGGCCGATCGTGTGCACGCGCTGGCCCGTCTTGAACTGCACGTGCTGGAACAGGAGTTCTTCGGTGTTCATCGACACCGCGGCCGGGATGTGCAGCAGATCGCACACTTCCTTCAGGTTGGACCACAGGCGCCCCTGGCGCTGGCGACCGGCTTCCATCTGGGATGAGTGCAGGGTCGATTGGGCGGCGTTGCGTTGTTCTGACATTGGCTGGGACTGCATTCTCATCTCCAGGTAAAGGAAATCAAGGTTTCAGGCGGTTCCCGGCCGGGTCAGCTGACGGGTGCGATGTGCACCACGTCGACTGGTCAAAGCGTCAAATACAACGCCCTTGACCTGGATATGGACCGCAAGCAAGTCGAAACGCTGAAATCAGTATGCCAACACGAGTTCGGCATTCATATCAGTAACGGCTGAATGTGTAGGTAGGACGGAGCGTCAGCTTGTAGGAGTTTTCTGACTTAGAGGTGGTGGCACAGAGGGAAAACGGGTGCCGGATGCTGTAGGAGAGGCATCCGGATTGGCAGGTGGTTACCGGGACGATGGGTCGCCAAGCCGCACTAATGTTGCGTGAAAAGGTCAAAAATTATTACATGCTGAAATAAACCGAGGCTTTTCAGCGTCCAGGTCAGGCCTTCATCGGTGCCAGCAGGCGGTGCGCCACCGCGTACTGGACCATCTCCGACAGCGAGGTCATGCCCATTTTCTGCATGATGCGGGTTTTATGGGTGCTCACCGTCTTGACCGACAGGTGCAGGTTGTTGGCGATCTCGGTGATCGACTTGCCGCCCACCAGCAGCGAGAACACTTCGAATTCGCGGTCCGACAGCTGCTTGTGCAGCAGCTGTTCGTTGGGCGCCATGATGTTCAGCGCCAGCTGCTCGGCCACCTCGGTGCTGATATAGGGGCGGCCGGAGGCCACCTTGCGGATGGCGCCGACCAGCTGGGTGCCAGCGCTTTCCTTGGTCAGGTAGCCCTGGGCGCCGGCGCGGATGGCGCGCACCGCGTATTGCTCTTCCTCGTGCATGGTCAGGATCAGGATCGCCAGCTTGGGCGCTTCGCTGCGCACCTGGCGGATCAGGTCGACGCCGCTGCGGCCGGGCATCGACAGGTCCAGCAGCAGCAGGTCGAAGCCGCCCTGGCGCACCAGCGACAGTACCTCGAAGCCATTGATGGCTTCGCCGACGATTTCGATGTCGAGTGCACCGTCGAGGATGCGCTTGAGCCCCTCGCGCATGATGGTGTGGTCGTCGGCGATGACAATGCGGATCATAGAAGTCCCCAACCATGCGTATCAGTCAATGGTGCATCCTAGCACCTTCAAGACTGGGTCATGTAAATTTTTTAACGAAAAGTCGCTTCCCGGCGGAAATCGCAAGCGCCGGGCTTCGGCCACCAGGTGTGCTCAGGTACCGGGTTCGCGGATCAGGCGGTGCACCAGCACCGGCCGGGTCGTTTGCGACAGTACCTTGTTGGTTACACTGCCGAGCAGCAGCTGGCCCCAGCCACTGCGCCCGTGCGAGCCCATGAAGATCAGGTCACACTGTTGTTCCTCAGCAACGTCGACGATTTTCAGCGCCGCAGCGTCGGAAAATGCCGTCAAACAAGAATGCTTCAAACCGGCCTGTGCTGCCGAGCGCATGATGGAACCCATGTACTGTTCGCCCATGCGCCGCATCTGGTCGATGTAGTCTTCTTCGCTGGGGTAGGAGGGCGGGATGATTTCGACGTACACGGGATACTGGTAGTCGGGGGCGACGAACAGGGCGAGCACTTCGGCACCCATCTGTTTAGCGAACTGGACACCGGCGCAGGCAGTGTGTTGCGAGACCGCCGAACCGTCAGTCGTGATCAGAATTTTCCGGTACATGCTGAGTTCTCCTCTCAGGTCACGTTACCTCTATTGTAGTGCGCCTTTTCCGGGCCGGCGGATTGTAAATGATTGATCTTACTCAGAGATGTGCTCGCTAATCCGCGCGAAAACAGCAGCTGTCATAACGCCGCAGGATAAAAAAATACAACACTTGCTTTGTAAAAATAACTAGAAACGACGTGAAAGATTGTTTCGAAACTAAGTTTACTGGGGCATTCACAACGGTGCCGTACCGAAAGATTTACCTACGGCAACCACACTGATACACTCGCCGTAATCTTGAGCTGTCTATTTACAGGCAGCATCCGCACCGACACCGCACAGATCATCGCGACATTTACATTATGGAGAAGCAGGGACTATGACCGACGCCGCTGACGATTTCGACGCCTTATTCGAGGAAGTGGCAGCGCAGCGAGCCAGCGCGCCGGCTGCCGATCCGACACCGGCTTCCGCCGCCCCGGCCGCTGCCGCCGCCGACGACATCGACGACCTGGAGGCCCTGTTCGACCAGATGTCGACCGCCTCCTCCACAGCCACCCCTGTCGCGCCCGCGCCGGTGGTGGCCGCCGTGGCACCCGCCGCTGCAGCTGCAACTGCTGCCGGCGAACCGATGGACGACGCCGAAAAGAACATGTACGAGCGCCTCGGCGGCATCGTGCGTGTGATGCACAACTCGCTGCGCGAGCTTGGCTACGACAAGGCGCTGACCGAGGCCTCGTCCCAGATCGTCGATGCCCAGGACCGCCTGGAATACGTGGCCAGCCTGACCGAACAGGCCGCCAACAAGGTGCTGAACACCCTGGACGAAGGCATGCCGGCACAGGACGTGCTGTCGAAGCAGGCCAAGGACATGGAAAACCGCTGGGCCGACCTGTTCGCCGGCAAGCTCTCGATCGAGCAGTTCAAGGCGCTGGCCGGCGATTCGCGCCAGTTCGCCCAGCTGGTGTCCGAATCGACCGAGGCGGAAAAGGCACGCCTGCTCGAGATCATGATGGCCCAGGATTTCCAGGACATCACCGGCCAGCTGATCAAGAAAGTGGTGACCATTACCAAGGTGGTCGAGAGCGAACTGGCGCAGCTGCTGCGCGACAGCGCGCCGGCCGACGTGAAGGAAAAGCTGGCGCAGAAGCAGGCGGTTCAGGAGCAGCCGGTGCAGTTGATGTCGGGTCCGTCGGTGCCGGCTGCGGCGCTGGATCAGGACAGTGTCGATGACCTTCTTGCCGATCTGGGATTCTAATGGATGAAATGCTCAAGGATTTCGTCGTCGAGGCGTTGGATCTTGCGACCAACGTGGAAGAGCACCTGCTGCGCCTCGAACGCGATCCGGACAACAAGGAAACGCTGAACGCCGTGTTCCGCTCGTTCCACACCATCAAGGGTGGCGCGGGCTTCATGGGCCTGCCGGCGATGGTGGCGGCCTGCCACCTGACCGAGAACCTGTTCGACGCGCTGCGCACCGGCGCCGCCCCGGTCACGCCGCTGGCGATCGAAGCCTCGCTGACGGCGTCCGGCTTCGTCGCCGACCAGCTGAACGAGCTGAATAACGGCGCCGCGCCCGAGCAGCTGGCCTCGATGCCGGACGAGCTGGAGCGCATGCTGAAAGATGCGATCGCCGGCCTGGATGCGCCGAAGGCCGCACCGGCGCCGGTCGCGGCGCCGGCACCGGTTGCCGCCGCCGCGCCGGTGGCAGCCCCGGCTGCCTCTGCCAGCGCCGATGGCCTGGACTGGCAAGCGATGTATGCCGCCGTGGTCCCGGCCGGCACCGCGCTACCGGCTGCAGCTGCCGCTGCGCCGGCAGTGCAGGCTGCCGTGCCCGCCGCAGCCGCAGCGGTCGCGACGACCGCCGCAGTAGCCGAACCCGCCGCCGCACCGGCCAAGCCGGGCTGGGATGGCGCCGAGCGCCGCGCCGCCGATCCGAAACCGGCCAATGCCGCGCCGGCCAAGGACGAGAGCATCCGTATCGACGCGGTCAAGCTGGATGCGCTGCTCGAAGTGGCCGGTGAATCGGTGCAGGCCGCCAACCAGGCCGCCGTGCTGCTCGAGCGCCTGTCGCAGTTCAAGTTCGAAGGCCAGGCCGCCACGCTGATGGCGACACTGACCGAGACCCTGGAGCGCGCTTCGCGCTACTCGGCCGAGCTGCAGCGCGCCACGCTGGCGACCCGCATGCAGCCGGTGGGCCGCCTGTTCCAGAAGTTCCCGCGCCTGGTGCGCGAGCTGGCGAAAGACCTCGGCAAGGACGTCGAGCTGACCATCGAAGGCGCCGAGACCGAAGTCGACCGCGTAGTGGTGGACAGCCTGTACGACCCGCTGGTGCACATGCTGCGCAATGCGCTCGACCACGGCGTCGAGGGTCCGGAAGACCGCGTCGCCAACGGCAAGCCGGCCAAGGCCTTCATCCTGCTGAAAGCCTGGCAGGAAGCCAACAGCGTCATGATCGTGCTGCAGGACGACGGCCGCGGCATGAATCCGGCCAGCCTGCGCAAGAAGGCGATGGAAAAAGGCCTGATCGGCGAGCACCAGGCGGCTTCCGACGACGAAGCCTACCAGCTGGTGTTCCTGCCGGGCTTCTCGACCAAGGAAGTGGCCTCCTCGGTGTCCGGCCGCGGCGTCGGCATGGACGTGGTCAAGACCGCGGTCGAGAAGAACCGCGGCGCGATTCGCATCGACTCGAACCTGGGCACGGGCACCAAGTTCTCGATTCGCCTGCCGATCGAACTGTCGATCGTGCCGACCATGCTGGTGTCGACCTCGAACGCCCAGCTGGCGCTGCCGATGGCGGTGGTCGAGCGCGTGGTCGAGCTGCCGGAAGAGTTCATGCAGGTCGGCGGGGCCCCGGTGCTGAAGGACCAGGGCCGTCCGCTGCCGGTGCGCTCGCTGGCTGCCTCGCTCGGCTACGAGCCGTGCACCGAGCGTGTCGGCATCGTGATCAACGCGCCGCAGCCCTACATCCTGGCGATGGAAGCGGTGGACGGCACCGCCGACCTGGTGATCAAGCCGATGACGGCGCTGACCGTCGAAGGCATCACCGGTACCGCGCGCTCGGCGGAAGGTTCGCTGGTGCTGGTGGTCGGCCTGTCCTTCCTGATGGACGGCTGCCGCTCCGCAGTGCGCCTGGCAGCATAAAGGCACCGCGATGGCGCAAAAACGTTCCTGAAACTTTTGTGCAACAAAGCTACGAAAAGCCTGTGCAGGAAATGCACAGGCTTTTTTTATTTGCGTTTAATTTCTAAGGTGCAAATATTGTTTGGCTACGATGCGCAGCATTGAAATAATCGTGCAAAGCGCCCGGGTTTTCGCAGTGCACAAATATGGCATAATCAAAGACCATGCCCGCATGAAGCGGTCATTTGAAATGGGATGCAAGGATGATTACCTTAAAGACGCTCTACGACAAACTCTGGGATTCGCATGTCGTGCGTGCCGATGCCGATGGCACCACCGTGTTGTATATCGACCGTCACCTGGTCCATGAAGTCACCAGCCCGCAAGCTTTCGAAGGCCTGCGCGTGGCCAAGCGCCCGCTATGGCGCACCTCGGCCAACCTTGCCGTAGCCGACCACAACGTCCCGACCACCGACCGCCGCGAAGGCATTGCCGACCCGACCTCGCGCCTGCAGGTCGAGACCCTGGACGGCAACGCCAAGGCGTTCGGCGTCACCTACTTCAACATGAACGACAAGCGCCAGGGCATCGTGCACGTGATCGGGCCGGAGCAGGGTGCCACGCTGCCCGGCATGACCGTGGTCTGCGGCGACTCGCACACCTCGACCCACGGCGCCTTCGGCTGCCTGGCGCACGGTATCGGCACCTCGGAAGTCGAACACGTGATGGCCACGCAGACGCTGCTGGCCAAGAAGTCGAAGTCGATGCTGGTGCAGGTCGACGGCGCGCTGCCGGCCGGCGTGACCGCCAAGGACATCGTGCTGGCCGTGATCGGCAAGATCGGCACCGCCGGCGGTACCGGCTATGCGATCGAATTCGCCGGCTCGACCATCCGCTCGCTGTCGATGGAAGGCCGCATGACCGTCTGCAACATGGCGATCGAAGCGGGCGCGCGCGCCGGCATGGTCGCGGTGGACGACACCACCATCGACTACGTCAAGGGCCGTCCGTTCGCGCCGAGCGGGCCGCAGTGGGAGCAGGCGGTCACGTACTGGCGCACGCTGCACACCGATCCGGGCGCCAAGTTCGACCTGGTCGTGACCCTGAACGCCGCCGACATCAAGCCGCAGGTCACCTGGGGCACCTCGCCCGAGATGGTGACCACGATCGACGGCCGCGTGCCGGATCCGGACAAGGAACGCGACCCGGTCAAGCGCGACGCCATGGAAAAGGCGCTGGTCTACATGGCCCTCGCGCCGAACACCCCGATCGAGGACATCCGCATCGACAAGGTCTTCATCGGCTCCTGCACCAACTCGCGCATCGAGGACCTGCGCGCCGCCGCCGCCGTCGTGCGCGGCCGCCAGCGCGCCTCCAACGTGAAACTGGCGATGGTGGTACCGGGTTCCGGCCTGGTCAAGGCGCAGGCCGAGCGCGAAGGCCTGGACCAGATCTTCAAGGCCGCCGGCTTCGAATGGCGCGAGCCGGGCTGCTCGATGTGCCTGGCGATGAACGCCGACCGCCTGGAACCGGGGGAACGCTGCGCCTCGACCTCGAACCGCAACTTCGAAGGACGGCAGGGGCAGGGCGGACGCACCCACCTGGTGTCGCCGGCGATGGCCGCCGCAGCCGGTATCGCCGGCCATTTCGTGGACGTGCGCGGCGTCTGAGGCCGGCATCAACATCATCGGGAACAAGCAATGAAAAAAGTATTCGTCCTCGCACTCGTCGCCTTCGCCGTCACCGGCTGCAACACCATCTCCGGCATAGGCCGCGACGTGCAGAAAGTCGGCCAGGTGGTCACCGGCGCCGGCGGGAGATAAGACCATGGAAAAATTCACCATCCACGAAGGCCTGGTGGCGCCGCTCGACCGCGCCAACGTCGACACCGACGCCATCATTCCGAAGCAGTTCCTCAAGTCGATCCGCCGCACCGGCTTCGGTCCCAACCTGTTCGACGAGTGGCGCTACCTGGACCACGGCGAACCGGGCATGGACAACAGCAAGCGTCCGCTGAACCCGGACTTCGTGCTGAACCAGCCGCGCTACCAGGGCGCGTCGATCCTGCTGGCGCGCAAGAACTTCGGCTGCGGCTCCTCGCGCGAGCACGCGCCGTGGGCGCTGCAGCAGTTCGGCTTCCGCGCCATCATCGCGCCGAGCTTCGCCGACATCTTCTTCAACAACTGCTACAAGAGCGGGCTGCTGCCGATCGCGCTGAGCGAAGCCCAGGTCGACCAGTTGTTCAATGAAGTGAAGGCCTTCCCTGGCTTCAAGCTGGTGGTGGACCTGGAGCAGCGCGTGGTGCGCACCCCTAGCGGCGACATCGGTTTCGAATTCGCGATCGACGACTTCCGCAAGTACTGCCTGCTGAACGGACTGGACGACATCGGCCTGACGCTGCGCCACGCCGACGACATCCGCGCCTACGAAGAGCGCCATCTGCGCGAGCAACCCTGGCTGGCCAACACCATCTGATAAAAGAAGAGCGACATGAAGATTGCAATCCTGCCGGGCGACGGCATCGGCCCCGAAATCACGGCCCAGGCGGTCAAGGTCCTGAACGCGCTCGATGAAAAATTCGAGCTCGAGAGCGCGGATGTCGGCGGCGCCGGCTACGCCGCCCACGGCCATCCGCTGCCGGAACAGACGCTGGCGCTGGCCAAGGCCGCCGACGCGGTGCTGTTCGGCGCCGTCGGCGATTACCAGTACGACAAGCTGGAGCGCGCGCTGCGTCCGGAACAGGCCATCCTCGGCCTGCGCAAGGAACTCGGCCTGTTCGCCAACCTGCGTCCGGCGATCCTGTATCCGGAACTGGCCGGCGCCTCGACCCTGAAGCCGGAAGTGGTGTCCGGCCTGGACATCCTGATCATCCGCGAACTGACCGGCGACATCTATTTCGGCAAGCCGCGCGGCGTGCGCACCTGCCCGGACGGCCCATTTGCCGGCCAGCGCGAAGGTTTCGACACGATGCGCTATGCGGAAGGCGAGATCCGCCGCATCGCCCACGTGGCCTTCCAGGCGGCGCGCAAGCGCGGTAACCGTGTCACCAGCGTCGACAAGGCCAATGTGCTGGAAACCTTCCAGTTCTGGCGCGACATCGTCACCGACGTCCACCAGGAGTACCAGGACGTCGAGCTCGAGCACATGTACGTCGACAACGCGGCGATGCAGCTGGTGCGCGCACCGAAGAAATTCGACGTCATCGTGACCGGCAACATGTTCGGCGACATCCTGTCGGATGCGGCCGCGATGCTGACCGGCTCGATCGGCATGCTGCCGTCGGCCTCGCTGGACGCCAACAACAAGGGCCTGTACGAGCCGTCGCACGGTTCGGCGCCTGACATCGCGGGCAAGGGCATCGCGAATCCGCTGGCGACCATTTTGTCGGCTGCGATGATGCTGCGTTTCTCGCTGGGCAAGACGGAACAGGCCGACCGCATCGACACCGCGGTCAAGAAGGTGCTGGCGCAGGGCCTGCGCACCGCCGACATCTTCGAGGAAGGCACCACCCGCGTCGGTACCGAACAGATGGGCGACGCCGTCGTCAACGCGCTGGCCTGAAGCGGCGTTCATACGAAACGCTTAGAATAATTTTGAAAACCGAGGGAAAAAAATGAAACTTGTAGGCCTGGTTGGTTGGCGCGGCATGGTCGGCTCGGTCCTGATGAAGCGCATGCAGGACGAGGGCGATTTCGATCATATCGAGCCGGTATTCTTCACCACGTCGAACCCGGGCGGCGACGCCCCGAAGATGGCGAAGAACGAGACCAAACTGAAGAGCGCGACCGACATCGCCGCACTGTCCAAGTGCGAGATCATCATCTCGTGCCAGGGCGGCGATTACACGACCGAAGTCTTCCCGCAACTGCGCGCGGCCGGCTGGAACGGCTACTGGATCGACGCCGCGTCGACCCTGCGCATGAAGGACGACGCCATCATCGTGCTGGATCCGGTCAACCTGGACGTGATCAAGAGCGCCATGTCGCGCGGCGTCAAGAATTTCATCGGCGGTAACTGCACCGTGTCGTGCATGCTGATGGGCCTCGGAGGCCTGTTCAAGAACGACCTGGTCGACTGGATGACCTCGATGACCTACCAGGCGGCATCGGGCGGCGGCGCCCAGCACATGCGCGAACTGCTGACCCAGTTCGGCACCATCAACAGCGCGGTCAAGCACCTGCTGGACGATCCGGCATCGGCGATCCTGGAAATCGACCGCACTGTGCTGGCCACCCAGCATGGTCTGTCGGCCGAGGAAACCAAGCAGTTCGGCGTGCCGCTGGGCGGCAACCTGATCCCCTGGATCGACAAGGACCTGGGCAACGGCCAGTCGAAGGAAGAGTGGAAGGCCGGCGCCGAGACCAACAAGATCCTGGGCCGCGGCGAGGGCTTCAGCGCCAGCCCGATCCCGGTCGACGGCCTGTGCGTCCGCATCGGCGCGATGCGCTGCCACTCGCAGGCGCTGACGATCAAGCTCAAGAAGGACGTGCCGCTGGACGAAGTCAACGACATCATCGCCTCGGACAACGAGTGGGTGAAATTCGTGCCGAACACGCGCGAAGCCTCGGTCGTCGACCTGACCCCGGCCGCCGTCACCGGCACCCTGCGCATCCCGGTCGGCCGCGTGCGCAAGATGTCGATGGGCCCTGAATACCTGTCGGCCTTTACCGTGGGCGACCAGCTGCTGTGGGGCGCCGCCGAGCCGCTGCGCCGCATGCTGCGCATCGTGCTGGACAAGTAACACTAGCGTTACGTTTCGAGTTAGCCTTGAAACCGTCGTCCCCGCGCAGGCGGGGACCCAAGTTCTGCGTAAGTTGTCGATACGCTCGCAAACATGGGTCCCCGCCTGCGCGGGGAGTTGTTTTTGGCAGTGCCAAAAACAACGTTGTTTTGAGCTGGCTATTTACAATCTTCGTATTCCCGCGCGCGCCCTGCGGCAAGCGATTGGTATCATGACGAATCATCATCATGAAGGCCAAAAAACATCACTTATCGATGCCTGGACTGTACCTATCTCATGGACGGGAAGTGTTTCCCCCGTAAAACTTGCATGCCATAATGCATGGTGATATGTTGCTGAGACCTCTGGGCAACATCTTTCTCCCGCTCAACTCACCCGGTTCCGAATATGCACTCCACCCACCGCCTCCCGTTGAAGTCGTCCGCGCTGAAGAAACTCACTGCGGCGGTCGCCAGTGCGTTGGTCCTGAGCTCGGCGGCTCATGCAGCCGGACTGGGCAAGCTGACCGTGCTGTCCGCCCTCGGACAGCCGCTGCGTGCCGAGATCGAGTTGACGTCGGTATCGCCTGACGAGGCGTCTGGCCTGGTCGCCAAGCTGGCCTCGCCCGAAGCCTTCAAGACCGCCAACATCGATTTCAATCCGGCCCTGCTGTCGCTGCGTTTCAACGTCGAGCAGCGCGGCGGCCGCCAGTTCATCCGGGTCAGCTCGAGCCAGCCGCTGAACGAGCCTTTCGTCGACCTGCTGCTGGAACTGTCCTGGAATAACGGGCGCCTGGTGCGCGAATACACCTTCCTGCTCGATCCGGCCGAGCTGCGCACGACCCAGTCGGCTCAGGTGGCTGCAAGCGACAGCGCGCGGGCGCGCAGCGACGCGGCGCCCGCAGCAGCGCGTGCGCGTGCCGACGAGACGCGCCAAGCGGCCGAACGCCCGGCCAGCACCCGCCGTGCGCCGGAAGAGCGCACTGGGGGCGCCCCCCGCGGCGACTCTCCCGGCGGAGCCTCTTCTCAATACCGCGTGCGCCCGGGCGACAGCCTGGGCAAGATCGCCGCCCAGCTGAGGCCGGCCGAGGTCTCGCTCGACATGATGCTGGTCGCGCTGTACCGCGCCAATCCGGATGCCTTCATGGGCAACAACATGAACCGCCTGAAGTCGGGCCGCATCCTGGCGGTGCCGGGCGCGGACGCCGTCGGCGCCATCGGCGATGGCGAGGCGCACGGCGTGGTCGTCGCGCATGCGGCCGACTTCAACGCCTACCGCAACAAGCTGGCCGGCCAGGTCGGCGCCGGCGAAGCCGAGAAGACCCCGCGCGCCAGCCAGAGCGGCACCGGCAAGATCAGCGCCAAGGTCGAGGAGCGCCCGACGGCGGCCAACGAATCGCAGGACCAGCTGCGCCTGTCCAAGGCGGCGCCGAGCGCACCCGCAGGGAAGGGCGCCACCACCAGCACCGAAGACACGATCGCCAAGCAGCGCGAACTCGAAGAATCGCAGACGCGCGTCAAGGAACTCGAGCGCAACATCACCGACCTGCAGAAGCTGGCCGAGGTCAAGAACAAGGCCGGCGCCGAAGCGCAGAACAATGCCTCGGCACCGGCAGCCGCACCCGCTGCCAAGGCCCCGGATGCCGTCGTGACCGACAACAAGCCGGCGCCGAACAAGCTGCCGCCGATCAAGCCTGCGGCAAACAAGCCGGCCGCAGCGGCCCCCGCATCGGCACCCGAGCCGGGCCTGTTCGACTTCATCATGGACAACCTGACCTACCTCGGCGCCGGCGCCGCGGTGCTGCTGCTGGCCGCGCTCGGCATCGCCCAGCGCCGCAAGAAGGCCACGGCCAAGGCCGTGTCCGAACCGTCGATCCTGGGCGTGCCGACCGAGCCGCAGCATTCGATGTTCGCCGAAACCGGCGGCCAGAGCGTCGACACCAACAACAGCGTGTTCAATTCCAGCTTCGCACCATCCGCCAGCCAGCTCGACACCAATGAAGTCGACCCGGTGGCCGAAGCCGACGTCTACATCGCCTATGGCCGCGATGCCCAGGCCGAGGAAATCCTGAAGGAAGCGCTGCGCACCCATCCGGAACGCCTGCCGGTGCGCCTGAAGCTGCTCGAGATCTACGCCGCGCGCAAGGACCAGCGCGCCTTCGAAACCCAGGCCAGCGAGCTGTACGGCATCACGCGCGGCCAGGGCGACGAGTGGGCGCAGGCCGCGGCGCTGGGCCGGACTATCGATCCGCACAACCCGCTGTATACCGGCACCGGCCCTGCGCTGGGCGGGGCAGCCGCTGCCGGCCTGGCTGCGGGTGCCGTCGGCGCCGGCGTGGCCGCGGCCGTGGCGCCGGCTGCAGCCCACGACGACCTGCTGTCGAAGGACCTGGACGATGCCTTCCTGGCCGCCGATGCCGCCGACAGCGCGCAGGGCAGTGCCGCCGATGCGCCGCGCGAGCCGATGAGCTTCGACCAGCATTTTGCCGGCGCCATGGCCACGGCCCAGCCGGCAGCCGCCGCCCCGGCTCCGGCTCCAGCGCCGGCCGAGGACGACAACTTGCTCGACTTCGACCTCGGCGGCCTCGCTTTCGAGCCGCACGCCGCCGACCAGACCGCGCTGCCGACGCCGGACGTCCGCGAAATCACCGCATCCAACGACGTGCCGGACCTCGAGTTCGACATGGGCGCCTTCGATCCGGCACCGGCCGCACCGGCACCAGCACCGGTTGCCGCACAGACGACACCGGCGGCCGCCGCCGACGATCCGCTCGACTTCGCGTTCGACATGGACTTCGGTGCCACCCCGGCGCCGAACCCGGTGCCGCACCTGGATCCGCACCTGGCCGACGAGCTCCTGCCGGTCCCGGGCAGCGCGCCGAACACCGACATCGACATGGCCAACCTGGCCCGCGAATTCGACCTGCCTGACTTGCCGAGCGAGCTGCACACCGGCGTCCCGGCCACGCCCGAGACGGCATCCCGGGCCACCGCGCTGAAGGACCCGCTGTTCGACCTCGACGCCATGGACTTCGGCCTGGAAGACAAGCAGCCGGCGGCCCAGGGCAACGCGGTGCCGGACCTGGCCTTTGATCTGCACGACACGCTGGACGACACGCCGCCGGCCGCCACCCCGGCGCTGGCGCTGGAACTGGACGACGATCCGTTCGCGCTGCCGGCGCTCGACGGCCTGCCGCCGGCGACCCCGGCGCCGGTCGAGAACGCGGCGTACGCGCCGCACGGCCTGCTCGAACCGCAGCTGGAAGCGCCGGGCTTCGACCTCGACCTGGCCGACGATCTCGCGGCTGCGCCGCTGCCGCTGCCCGAGGTACACGATATCGACGCCGCTGCAGATGCGCCAGCCGGTGAACTGTCGCCGGCCCACATGGAGATGGAAACCAAGCTCGACCTGGCCATCGCCTACCAGGAAATCGGCGACAAGGAAGGCGCGCGCGAGCTGCTCGATGAAGTGATCAAGGGCGGCACGGGCGAGCAGATCGGCCGCGCCAACGCCATGCGCGCCGCTTTAGCATAAGGTTTTCAGTTGAGAAGAATTGCAATGGGTGTCCAGTACGTGGGCACCGCCTGGAGCGGGTACCAGAAACAACCTTCGCGCGATACGGTCCAGGACCGGCTCGAAATCGCGCTCGAGAAATTCGCCTGCACACCGATCGCCACCGCCTGCGCCGGCCGCACCGACGCGGGTGTGCACGCGATCGAGCAGGTCATCCACTTCGACACCGACCTGGCGCGCCCGGCCCAGTCCTGGGTGCGCGGCACCAATGCCTTCCTGCCGGAGTCGATCGTGGTGCGCTGGGCGCACGAAGTCCCGCCCGACCCCGAGGGGCAGGATTTCCACGCGCGCTTCTCGGCCCGCTCGCGAACTTATCATTACGTACTGTATAACCACCCGAATCCGTCGGCGCTGCTGGCCGGCCGCGCCGGCTGGGTGTTCCGCCCGCTCGACGTCGAACGCATGCGCGCCGCCGCCCGCCACCTGATCGGCACCCACGACTTCAGCAGCTTCCGCGCCTCCGGCTGCCAGGCCAACACGCCGGTCAAGCAGATGCACCGGGTCGACATCGAACGTCACGGCGACGTCATCGTGTTCACGGTGCAGGCCTCGGCCTTTTTGCACCACATGGTGCGCAATATCGTCGGCTCGCTGATCTACGTCGGCACCGGACGCAACGAGCCGGACTGGATGCTGGAGGTGCTGAACGCCCGTTCGCGCGACGCCGCGGCGCCGACCTTCATGCCCGACGGTCTATACCTTGCTACAATCGACTACGATGCCAAGTGGGGCTTGCCGCAAGAGCCGGTTTCTCCGCTTCCGTGGTTGTAACTGCCTCGCGGCTAACATTCTTTCGTTGACTCAAGAACGTCATCCCCGCGAAGGCGGGGATCCAAGTTTGCACGCGTTATCGAGATGCGCGCAAACTTGGGTTCCCGCCTTCGCGGGAACGACGATGTATAGGTTCCCCATGCAACGCACCCGAATCAAAATCTGCGGCATCACCCGCGAACAAGACCTCCACGCCGCCGTCGCCGCCGGCGCCGATGCCCTCGGCTTCGTGTTCTACCCGAAGAGTCCGCGCTTCGTCACGCCCGAGCAGTTCGCCGCGCTGGCGCCGGTGCTGCCGCCGTATGTCAGCGGCGTCGGCCTGTTCGTCAACGCCACGGTCGGGCAGGTGCACCAGGCCGTCAATGAAGGCCCGATCGCGTTGCTGCAGTTCCACGGCGACGAGACGATCGACGAGTGCGCGGCGATCGCGGCGGCCGTGAAACGCCCGTTCGTGCGGGCGTTCCGGGTCAAACCCGACACAAGTACTGCCGATTTGCTAGAATCGGAAGCTCAATACCGCGCCGCCAGCCCCTGGTTCACGGGCCTCCTGCTCGACACCTGGGTCGATGCCTACGGCGGCGCAGGAAAGGTCTTCGATTGGTCAATTATTCCAAAAGAGCTCGCGCCTCGGGTCGTTTTGAGTGGTGGCTTGAGCGTGCAAAACGCGACTAGCGCGGTGGCGCAAGTACGCCCCTATGCGGTCGACATCAGCAGCGGTGTCGAGGAAAGCAAGGGGATCAAGGATGCCCGCAAGATCGCCGCGTTCGTCGACGCGGTGCGGGCTGCCGATGCCATGACCTGACAAGCGAGACCACAATGAAGAACCTTTCCGACAACGGCACCAAAGTGCTGTTCAAGACCCCCGATTACCAGTTGCCCGACGCAAGCGGCCACTTCGGCCCCTACGGCGGTTCCTTCGTCGCCGAAACCCTGAGCCACGCGCTGGCCGAATTGAACGAGGCCTACGCGCGCTACAGCCAGGATCCCGAGTTCCTGGAAGAGTTCCGCTACGAGTTGGCCCACTTCGTCGGCCGCCCGTCGCCGGTGTACCACGCCAAGCGCTGGTCGCAGCAGGGGGCCTCAGGTGAACAGGGCGACCTGGGCGCACAAATCTTCTTCAAGCGCGAAGACCTGAACCACACCGGCGCCCACAAGATCAACAACGTGATCGGCCAGGCCCTGCTGGCCCGCCGCATGGGCAAGCCGCGCATCATCGCCGAGACCGGCGCCGGCCAGCACGGCGTCGCCACCGCCACCATCTGCGCCCGCTTCGGCCTCGAATGCGTGGTCTACATGGGCAGCGAGGACGTCAAGCGCCAGGCCCAGAACGTCTACCGCATGAAGCTGCTGGGCGCGACCGTGGTGCCGGTGGAATCCGGCTCCAAGACCCTGAAGGACGCGCTCAACGAAGCGATGCGCGACTGGGTCACCAACATCGAAAACACTTTCTACATCATCGGCACCGTGGCCGGCCCGCACCCGTATCCGATGATGGTGCGCGACTTCCAGTCCGTGATCGGCGAGGAATGCCGCGTGCAGATGCCGCAGATGACCGGCCGCCAGCCGGATTACGTGGTTGCCTGCATCGGCGGCGGTTCCAACGCGATGGGCATCTTCTACCCTTACATCGACGAGCCGGGCGTGAAGCTGGTCGGCGTCGAGGCGGCCGGCGAGGGCCTGGACAGCGGCAAGCATTCGGCCTCGCTGACGGCCGGCTTCCCGGGCGTGCTGCACGGCAACCGTACCTACCTGCTGCAGGACGAGCACGGCCAGATCATCGAGACCCACTCGGTCTCGGCCGGCCTGGACTACCCGGGCGTCGGCCCCGAGCACGCCTGGCTGAAGGACATCGAGCGTGCCCAATACGTGTCGATCACCGACGACGAGGCGCTTGCCGCCTTCCACGACTGCTGCCGCATCGAAGGCATCATCCCGGCGCTGGAATCCGCGCACGCGATCGCCTACGCGGCCAAGCTGGCGCCGACGCTGCCGAAGGACCAGATCATCCTGGTCAATTTGTCCGGCCGCGGCGACAAGGACATGCACACGGTCGCGCAGCGCGCCGGCCTGAACTTCGGTTGATAACAATAATAGAGAGCACAGCATGTCCCGTATCGCATCGACTTTCAACGCCCTGAAAGAGCAGGGCAAGACCGGTCTCGTCACCTTCATCACCGCCGGCGACCCTGGCCCGGAACTGACCGTGTCGCTGCTGCATGCGCTGGTCGCGGGCGGCGCCGACGTCCTGGAACTCGGCGTCCCGTTCTCCGACCCGATGGCCGAAGGTCCGGTCATCCAGCGCGCCTGCGAACGCGCGCTGGCCTTCGGCATCAGCATGAAGGACGTCTTGGACTACGTGCGCGAATTCCGCCGGACCAACCAGCACACCCCGGTGGTGCTGATGGGCTACGCCAATCCGATCGAGCGCATGGGCCAGAAGGAATTCGTGCGCCAGGCCAAGGAAGCGGGTGCCGACGGCGCCATCGTGGTCGACTATCCGCCGGAAGAGTGCGCGGACTTCGCCGCCGAGATGAAGGCCAGTGACCTCGACCTGATCTTCCTGCTGGCGCCGACCTCGACCAAGGAGCGCATCCAGCAGGTGGCGCGCCATGGCGGCGGCTTCAGCTACTACGTGTCGCTGAAGGGCGTGACCGGCGCCGGCAGCATCGACACCGCCGACGTGGCGCGCCGCGTGGCGGCGATCCGCGAGCACGTCAAGCTGCCGATCGGCGTCGGCTTCGGCATCCGCGACGCCCAGACCGCGAAGCAGGTGGCCGAGGTGGCCGACGCGGTCGTCATCGGCAGCCGCATCATCCAGGAACTGGAAAACACGCC